>Ga0114970_10000177_pt1 | contig 43341 bp, 35 predicted proteins | sample M_140205_XF_Meta_FD_87030 | JGI IMG/M metagenome (GOLD analysis project Ga0114970, IMG submission 87030) | Freshwater microbial communities from Lake Montjoie, Canada to study carbon cycling - M_140205_XF_MetaG | ecosystem: Environmental > Aquatic > Freshwater > Lake | place: Lake Montjoie... | reverse complement strand
CGTCGTCGTCTTCGAGGTCAGTGCCCTTCACCGCGTCCTTGGCGCGAGCGAGATCGCCCGCCCGCAGATAGGCATTGACCAGTGGGCGTGCCATCGCCGACCGAGCGGTTTCGTCGAGCAGCTTGCCCGACGCTGCAATGCGTTGCTGCGCTTCCGACGCGCGCCCCAGCTCACCGAGGGCGGCGATCTCGATAGGAAGCAAGGCGCGGGTGCGGACCACATCAGTGCCCGGGCCCTTGCGCATCGTGAGCTGCAGCGCACCAGCGGCATCACCAGCGTTGAGTGCGGCCTGCGCGGCCCGTTGCTGCGCCTCAAGGTCGCCACCCTTCTCGAGTACGGCCATCCAGGCATCCCGCGCCACCAGCCACGACTGCGCCAGCTCGGCCCGCTCGCCGAAGGCGCGCCACGCGGCCGAAGTGGAGTCGTCGGACTTCACTGACGCCAACGCGAACCAGGCGCGCCGTGGCTCGCCCCACACCAGTTCCAGCGCCGAGAGCAACCGGCGCGGCGCCAACAACGCCGGATCGGCCAGCAACACCGTACGAATCGAATCGCGCGTGGGTGCCGGCGCACGATTCAGCGCGAACATGGCCGCCGTTTCGAGATACGGCTCGTCGCGCAGCGCCTCGCGAAACGCCACCGCGGCGGCGTTCCAACGTCCCAGCGCCACGTGCAACTGGGCCACTTCACCCGATAGGGCACCGCCGGAACCCAGCAAGCGACCGGCCTCACCGAGCACCGAGTCGGCGGCCTGCGCGCGACCCTGTTGCAGCAGCAGTCGCGCATACTCGCGGAACGGCGCGCCGTCGTTGCCGGCGGCACGACGCCATGAGGCGAAGGCGATGCGTGCGTCGTCATCGCGCCCGATGCTCACCAGCGCGCGCAGTTGGATGCTGCGCGCCACCGGATCGGTGGGACGCAACTGCACCACGCGCTCTGCCACTGGGATGATGGAATCGCGCATGCCCAGCTCGGCCCACACGCGCTCGAGCCCGAGCAGCGACAACGCCACCTTGTCGCCGTCGGAATTGCCGGGAATGAGCGCGCGCTGCAGCACCTCGCGATACGCCAGGGCCGCCTTCTTCATGTCGCCTTTGTCCTCGGCATCAAGCGCGATGCTCAGCGCGTCGGCCGAATCCACCCGGATGGCGGGCGGACGGGCGCCGCCCTGCGCGCGCGCGCCGACGAGCGGCGTCGTGAGCAGACCGAGCGTGAGCACCACGAGCATGCGAGGCAACACGGTCGACATCGCGAGCCCCTTACGGCGGCGTCGTGCCATTGAGCTTGCGGAAGTACTCGATCACGATGCGCCGCTCGTCGGGACCGAGGCCGCGCAGTTCGTTCCACGTGGGCGGCGCGAACTTGTTGGCCGCCTTCCCCGATTGTGTGCCATCCACGCGCCCCGAGGCACCGTTGCCGTTGGCCGCCTTCGCCTCGCGCGGCCCCTGATCGTCGCGCTCGTCCTGCTCCAGGAACCGGCCGGCATCGAGCAACCGGCGATACAGCTGCTGCTGACGCGCCGCCACCGCGGGATCGATACCGTTGCGTTCGATCTGCTGCGACAACGTTTGCGCTTCCTTGGCCAACGCATCCATGCGACCGGTTTGGTCGGCATCCGACACATCGTTTAACGACCGCGCGACATCACGCTGCTGCTTCGCCAACACGCGCGACTGCTGCCGCGCCGCATCACCCTTGGCACCACCGGGGAGCATGTTGAGCCCCTGCATCTGTCCGTTAAGTTGGCCCTGCTGCTGCGCGAGCTGCTTGAGCTGCTCCATCATTTCGGTGAAGCCCGACGCCGACTGCGCGCCGTTCATCTTTTCGCGATCGCGCACCAGCGACGACAGCGCCTGATTGAGCGCTTCGCTGGCGTCCTTCATCGCGTTTTGCGCCTGCTCGCTGCCGCCGGGCTGCCCCGACTGCTGCATCTGCTGCGTAGCCTGCTCCACGCGACGCTGCGCCTCGCCCATCGCCTTTTGCGAACGCTGCGACAGCAACGACGAACTGCGTCCGGCCTTCTCGAGCCGTTCGGCCGCTTGCTCCACGCCCTGCTGCAGTGCGCTCTGTTCGCCTTGCATACCCTGCGCGCCTTGTTGACGGGCCTTCTGCTCGAGCTCCGACTGCTGACGCGCCAGCTGCATCGTTTCGTTGATCGACTGATCGAGTTCGCTCGACAGCTCCGTCTTCCACGCGTCGACTTGGGCATCGCGCGCGGCCGAGAGCTGCTGGGCGGCCTTGTCCATCGCGTCGGCCGCCTTGCGGGCCTGATCGCCGGGGTTGCCCTGCTCTCCGCCTTGTGGCTGGCCACCTTGCTGCTGGCCGCCTTGCTGCTGGCCGCCTTGCTGCTGGCCGCCTTGCTGCTGGCCTTGCTGACCGGCCTGCGGCTTCCCGCCCTGCTGGCTCTGGCCCTGTTGTCCAGGCTTCGGCGTGCCTTGCTGTCCCTGCTGGCCGTTGGGCTGCGCGCCCGACTTCTCGGCGCCGGGCTTCGGCTCACCGCCTGGCTGCTTCTGGCCGGCAGCGCCCTCTTGACCGGGCTCCTTCCCAGCCGCGTTCGGATCCTTCTCGCCCGGCTTCTCACCCGGCTTCGCCTCAGCCTTCTCACCCGCCTTCGCGTCGCCCTGTTCGCCAGCCTGCTTCTGCGCCGCCGCCTGCGCCGCCTTCTGCATCGCGTCGGCAGCCTGGCTCACCAACGGCTGCGCGGCGCGCGTCTTCGATGCCCCAGGTTTGGCACCGGCTTCTTCCAAGCGCTTCGCCAGCGCCTGTACTTCACGCTCGAGTTCACGGGCGCGATCGGCCAGCTCCTTCGGGTTGGAGGGCGCGCCATCGCTTTGCCGGCTTTCCCCCTGACGCCCGTCCATGCGGTCGGCGGTCTGCTTCTGCGCTTTCGCCAAGTCCGTGGCATCGTCGCGCAGCGTCTGCATCGCACCCTCGAGCGCGGCGCGCTTCAGCATCTCGGCGCTCTTCTCCAACTGTTCGCGCATCTGCTTCTGCTGCTCGCCCAGCTGCTGCATCGACTTCTGCGCTTCGGTGCCGCTGAGCCGTTCGGAATTCTTGTTGAGCTCCTCGAGTTGCTTTTGCATCTCGGGGGTCATCGCATCGCGCAGCAGTTTCTGAATGTCCTTCATGCGCGACGCCAGCGCGGTATCGAGCGCGTTCGCGTTCTTGAGTCGCGACTCGAGCTCCTTCGCATTCTGCCGCAGCGAATCAACCTTGGCACCCAGCTGCTGCTGATCGCGCGCCAGCTGCTTCGCCTTCTCGGCGGCGGAGAAGCTCATCGACTGGCTCTTGCCGCCTTCGCTCTTCGCGTTGCCGTTGGCCTTCGCTTCTTCCGACGTGCCGCCGCCCTTGAGATCGCGATTGCGCGCGGCGGCATCGGTGTTCTGCTGCAGTCGCTTCTCCTGCTGCGCCAACCGCTGCGCCTGCGACGCCAGCGAGTCGGCCAACGCACGCGCCATGGCGCGCTGCTCGGTGAGACTCGGGACGCGCAACAGCACTTCGGCGCTCATGGTGGTCTGCCGCCACGGCGAGTCATCGGTGGCGATCGCGGTCACATGCAGCCGGTCACCGGGTTCGAGCTTCCGTCCGTCCAGCGTGATCGAGGCGCCGCCTTCGAACAACGGCGACGACGGCGAGGCCACGTCGATGCGCTCACGCGTGACCGCACCGGTGGCGCCAACGCTCTCGCGCCACAGCTGCAGCGAGACATTGCTCACGCCGTGATCATCACTGGCGTCGACGTACACGGGCACGATACCGGTCGGACCGATTGCGGTATCCGATGCCGGCGACACGATCGAGACCTCCGGCCGCTTGTCGGGCACGACGGTAAAGGCCAGCGCATCGGGCAGCTCCGGCGGCAGCGTTGCGGCATCGGCCTGGGGCGTGGCCGAGGCGATCCAACTCCAGCTGCCGTCGTGATCGAGCGGAAGAATCGCCGACACCGCCGCCCCGTTCACCGACGCGGGGAATCGTACGGTATCACGACCATCGGTCAGCATGGCATCGCGCGCACCGCCGCGCAGCATTGCCGTGACACGCACCTGCGTGCCACGCGGGACGCGCAGGGGCGGCACGGGCTCCATCGATTCGTCGGTGCGACCGAGATACGCCGGGTAGTCAGCAAACAGCGCGACATCACCAATCCAGCCGCGGTCGGCCACCGTGATGATGCCGTTCAATTCCGGCGCGCGGCCGTCGTTCACGCGTACGGTGATCGGTGCCGACACGGCGCCGAGCGCCAGCGTGGCGAGTCCGTCGGCGCGCACGGTGAGCGTGGTATCGCGCCACGCCTCCCCTTCGGCACGACGCGAGATGGTCACGCTGTTGCGCCCCTCGGCGCGCACGCGCACCGACACGGGCATGCCACGCGGGACGAGCGTAGGAAGTTTTTCGAAGCCGAGCGCCGGCAGCAGGGTGCCGCGCCAGGCGCGCACCGGATGCACCGTAGCCGCGAAGCCATCGGGTGCGTGGCGAGCCGACCACGACAACGTGCCCACCGTGATCGCGGCCAACACGCCCGCCACGGTCACGGCCCGACCGAGTCGCTGCGCGACCTGCGGCGCCAGGGCCCCCGGCGCCAGTCTGCGCGCCACATCCTGCGAGGCGCGCGCACCAAGCACGCCGGTACCGGCCACTTCGAGCGCGCCGCGCAGAGAACCCGAGCGCAGTGCCTGCTCGCGTTCGATCGCGGCGGCCAGCGAGGTGAGTGACAGCACATCGGCGTTACGCTGGCGCAGCGCCCACACGAGCCCAGCGGCCGCGGCGAAGGCACCAACCCACATGGCGATAGGCACGGCGCGCGGCAATGTCATCCATCGCCCATCGGCCATCAGCCACGCGCTGGCCACCAACGCGAGCGCGATGACGCCGATCACGGCCAGCACCACGGCGGCCATGGAGCGGGCCCGCAACGTGGACTGTTCGCGGGCGAGTCTCGCGTCGAGGGTGTCCGACGGCCGCGCGGCGGTCCGGAGCGCCGGCGCGGTCATGGCGTCACCCGGCTCGTCACCGCGTAGGTAAACAGATTCACGCCCATACGGATGGCCTGTTCGTGGAGCATCGGCGGATCGGGATAGGTGCCCACGTCTTCCCATCCGTTGCCGAGATCGGCGGAGTAGGTGTAGTACACAGCGAGTCGGTTGCCGATGAAGATGCCCATGCCTTTCGCCGGCTTGCCGTCGTGCTCATGCACTTTCGGCGGACCGTTCTCGAAGTCGTACACGAGATGGTAGATCGGATGGCTGTGCGGCACATCGACCAACGGCCGGTCGGGAAACACCCGTTTGACCTCGCGGCGAAAGCTGTCGTCGAGACCGTAGTTGTCGTCTACATGTAGGAAGCCGCCGCGTGTGAGATACTCGCGCAGGCGCTTCACTTCGATCTCGCTGAGCTTCAGCTCGCCGTGTCCCGTGATGTGCAGGAACGGAAAGTCGAAGAGCGCCGAATCGGTGAAGGTGACCTTCGCCTCGGCGCGCTCGATCGGCAGCGCGGTCCGCTCGGCGATCTCGCGAATGAGATTCGGCAAGCTGGACGGATTGGCATACCAGTCACCGCCGCCTTCGTACTGCACGCGAGCGATCGCCAGACGACCGGGGCCACGCAGCACCGTTCGTGGCGTGAACGCCAGAGAGGCACCGGCGACAGCGGCGAGCAGCGCGAAGCGGAGGGAACGACGGGCCGGAAGCCGCATCAGGTATCGTGGGCGAGTCGGTAGGCGAGATTGCGGCTGGCACCATGCTCGTCCATGAGCCGCTGGACGATGTCACGAGGGCGGAGTCCTTCCTCGCGGAGCGCCACGGCCACCGCCTGGAGGCCGTCCTCACTCGGGGCGACGACCGACGCGCCACCCAGAACGATCACGATTTCCCCCCGCGGTGGCGTGCCCTCGTAATACGCGGCCACCTCCTCGAGCGTTCCGCGTTTGACCTCTTCAAAGTGCTTGGTCAGCTCGCGGGCCACGGCCACCGGCCGGGTGGTCCCCGCGATAGCCGCCAGATCACGCAACGTGTCAACCAGCCGGTTGGGCGACTCGTAGAGCACTACCGCGTGCGGCAGGCGGGCGGCGAGCGCCAACTGTTCCTCCCGCTCCCGTCCCTTCCGCGCCGGGAACCCGAGCATCGTGAAGGGGTGCGGCACCATCCCCGAGGCCACGAGGGCGGCCAGCACGGCCGAGGCGCCCGGAATCGGGACCACCCGCACGCCGGCCGTGGCCGCGGCCTCCGCCAAACGGGCGCCGGGGTCGGACACGAGTGGGGTGCCGGCGTCGCTGATCAGAGCGATGGCGTCGCCCTCTTTGAGCCGCGCCACGAGCCGGGGAATGGCGCTGGCTTCGTTGTGCTCATGCACGGCGATGGTCGGCGTGCCGATGCCGTAGCGACTGAGCAGGGTGCGTGCGTGCCGGGTGTCCTCACAGCAGATCACCGCGGCCTGCTTGAGCACGGCGAGGGCGCGGAGGGAGATATCTCCCAGATTTCCGATCGGCGTGCTGACGATGTGCAACGCCCCGGGAATGGCCGCGGACGGCCAGAGCGTCGCCGCCCGGTCGGCAAGATCGGAGGCTATTACCTCCGATTCAGCCGAACCGGGCGCGCCGCCCGTGTCGGTCAGGCGTGCTCCTTGAACTTCGCCTCGAGCTGCGGACGCGGAACGGCGCCAACGACCTGATCGACCAGCTTGCCGTCCTTGAAGAACAGGATCGTCGGGATCGAGCGCACGTTGAACCGCGCGGAGGTCTTCTGATTGTTGTCCACGTCGAGCTTGGCGACCTTCACCTTACCGGCGTACTCGGTGGCGAGGGCTTCGACCATTGGCGCAATCATGCGGCACGGCGCGCACCACGTGGCCCAGAAATCCACGACTGCCAGCCCTGCGTACTGCTCGATCTCGGCTTCGAATGTGCCGTCGCTCACTTCAACTGCGTTCGCCATCATGTGCTCCGTTGGCGCGGCTCCCGGCCTTTACCAGTTCTCTCGCGCCCGTCTGCAGGATTAGAATTCGGAATGCGTTCACGCCCGCACCAACACCGCCGACCATGACCGATTCCGTACGCCGCGGCACGCGCATCGCCCACATCGGGATCGCCGTACGTGCCCTCGACGAGCTGCTTCCTTTGTACCGTGACGTCCTCGGCATGCCCGAGGTTCCCCTCGACGACGCCGACGGCGCCGCCATCGTGGGACTGGCGGCCGGCGAATCGCTGGTGGAACTCCTCGAAGCACAGTCCGACGACTCCCCGATCGGCAAATACGTCGCCAAGCGGGGTCCCGGCATTCACCACGTCTGCTTTGCGGTGGACGACCTCGACGGCACCTTGCAGCGCTGCCGTGATGCCGGCCTCCGGCTTATCGATGAAACACCACGCCGAGGGGCAGAAGGGAAACGCATCGCGTTTCTCCATCCAAGCGCCACCGGCGGAGTACTGGTTGAACTGTCCGAATACTAGTCGGAGTATCCAGCGTCACCAGTCCAGTTCGGGTACTCTTAGCGGCAGAACTCCTTCAGCGGAAGGAGGTTGATGTCCTCCACGAACCAGCGGCCCCCGGGGCCACTGACCGTCACAATCGAGGTCTTGGCGCTGCGCTGTGCCTGAAAGAGTTCAAGCTGGAACTCCTGACGTCCACCCGTCTGCAGCCGCGGTCGGTCTTCGAGGAACGCCCACTTATCATGGGTCAGCGTGCACTGCATGATGATGAGGCGCTTCTCGAGATCGTCGCGCTTCATCTGATCGCGCGCCGCGCCCTTGGTGGTGCCCCAGATGGCGCTCATGGTCTGGAGATCCTGCGCCTTGACGGCTTTCAGGAATCCGTCCACGGCGGCCTTGCCGGTCACCGCCCCGATCGCGTCGGGGGCATCAGCCCGCACCGACGGCGCCGCCGCGCCCGGAATGGAGGTTTCGGTGCTCTGGATCGTCCGGGTACACGCACCCAGCCCGGACGTCGTGGCGAGCAGCAAAGGGTACATGAGCACACGGGTCCGCATCATCTTACACTGCACGCAGGCCTCCTACCCACGGTGTTGACCAGCTTCACGGATCGGCATCGCGTGGGCCCGTCGATCTCAGGCACCGAACGCTGTCCCGTCCGTTCGTCGGGATGAAAGGTACCCCACACGTTCTTCTACCGGATACCCTAGTGACGTCGCTTCGCTACCAGCGCCTCTATGTGAACATCGACCACGTCGCCACGGTCCGGCAGGCGCGTCGCGGCGCCGAGCCCGATCCAGTGGCCGCCGCCGTGCTTTGTGAGCAGGCGGGGGCCGACGGCATTACGGCCCATCTCCGGGAAGACCGGCGGCACATTCAAGACGCCGACATCCACCGGCTCGCCACGACCGTCACCACCGCCCTCAATCTCGAGTGTGCCGCGACCGACGAGATGCTGGTCCTCGCCGAAACGCTGCGCCCCGTGGCGGTCACCCTGGTGCCCGAGCGACGGGAAGAAGTCACCACCGAGGGCGGTCTCGACCTGTTCCGGGCGGCACCACATCTCCGGGAATCCATCGCGCGTCTGAAACGCGCCGGGGTGCGCACCAGTCTGTTCATCGACCCTGAGGCCGCAGCGGTTCGTGCCGCCCACGAGCTTGGGGCCGATGCGGTGGAGCTGCATACGGGCCAGTACGCGCACGCGCCGGCCGATCCGCGCACCGTGCGGGCGCTCGCTGATGCCGCCGCCTTGGCCTCGTCGCTGGGGATGGCGGTCCACGCCGGGCATGGCCTGTCGGTGGAGAACGTCGGACCGGTGGCCGCCATTCCGGAGATCGAGGAGTTGAACATCGGGCACGCCATCGTCGGGCGCGCCATCTTTGTGGGACTGTCCGCAGCCGTACGCGAGATTCGTCAAGCCATGGACGATGCGCGTGAGGCCGACCGCTTTTAGTGCACGACCTGCAGTACCGGATTCACCTTCTTCGTCTGAGCCGCCGAGCATGAGTGCACCGCACGCCCTCATCGAATTCTTCCAAAAGGAAGCGATGGAGTATCTCGGCCGCCTCGACCAGATGATGGCCGACGCGGACGAGCAGATTCCCGACGCCGCCGCGTTCCTCACGAATGCACGTGCGCTGCGCGGCAGCGCCACTATGACGCGCCTCGAAGGGTTGCCCGATCTCGCGTCCACGATCGAGCGCATTGCGACCGGGCTGCGTGACAACGAACTGCGCTGGGATCAGCGGCTGCACTTTGCCGTGCGCGGCGCACTGGTGGAGTTGCGCTCTCTCGTGGAGCGAGCCGGCGTGTGGACCGACACCGAGCAGCGGCGCAGTCGCACGCAGTCAGTGGCATTGGCGGCCGTCGCCGCGGGGTATCTCGCCACCGATACACCGGCCGCGTCTCCAGCCACGCAGGTGGTGCCGATTTCGCGCTTCTTCCCCGACGACGGCATGCCCGCGATTCTGCAACGCAACGCCGAGCCGCCAATCACGCTGGCCCAGCGCTTCCGCGCCGACATCGCCGCGGCCGCCGATGGCGTCGCCCGGGAGTCGGCGGCGTTGGCCACCAGTACGGCCGGACCATCGCACCTCGCCCTCGCCGATGGGGTGCGGCGTTCCCTGCTCGGATTGGCCGATGTGGCCGACAGCTATGGCGCGGCCAGCATCGCCAACTTGGCCACCCGCATGGCGCGGGCACCGTTGGCCACGCCCCACGAGCATCAGGGCGTACAAAGTGTCGCGCGCCTGCTCATGGATCGGGAAATCACCGACCAGCAACTCGCGCAGCACGTCAAGCAAGCGAGCATCACGTGGTCGGGCGCGCCGGACGCGCCGCCGGCCGTCGCGCCCGCCATGATCCCCATCGAGTCCCTACTGTATCGGGGCCACTCGGCCATCACGCAAGCGCGAACTGTGCGCGACGAGCTCAAGACGCATTGGCAGCGCGGTACGCTCGCCGAACCGGCGGCCCACTCGCTGTTCGAAGAGCTCTCTGACTTGCTCGATCTCGCGGTGACCACGTGATCCCGGTCTCGGGGTGCGCGCAGTGAAGCTGGATTGGAAGAGCGGACTGGGGATCGCGTTCAGTGCGGTCTTGCTCTGGTGGACGCTGAGGGGCGTGAACCTGAGCGAGGTCTGGACCGTGCTGCGCACCTCGAACGTGCTGCTCTTCGTGCTCAGTCCGATCGTTGGCACCTGCATTTTCCCGCTGCGCGCGCGGCGGTGGCGCACGATTCTCGAGCCGGTGGCCGGGCGCATTCCGTTCGGGCCACTGTGGCGCAGCACGGCCATCGGGATGATGATGAACAACGTCTTCCCGCTGCGCGCTGGTGAGTTCGCCCGCGCGTTTTCGATCACCCGCGAAGTGCCTCGCGTAGCGATCACGACGGCACTTGGCTCGTTGGCGGTCGATCGGATCTTCGACGCGATCGTGATCTTCGCGATGATGTTCGCGGCGATGCTCGACCCGCGCTTTCCCTCGGGCGTGAAGCTGGCCGGTCGCACCGTGCCCGAGCTGGCACAGTTCGGCGTGGGGGCGATGCTCGCGCTGCTCGTCGTGTGCTACGCGATGGTGATGCAGGCGCCGCGTGTGCTGTCGATGGTGCGACGGGTCGCGCACCGCGTGCTGCCGCGCTTCGAGGATGTCGTGGTGGGCTTCGTCGAGAACGCCATGGGTGGTCTCGCGGTCCTGCGCGACGGGCGCCGCTTTCTGGCCGTGCTGGCGTGGGCCATCGCGCATTGGGCCGTGAACGCGATCGCGATGTACATCGGCTTTCTGGCCGTCGGCATGGATGTGCCACTCAGCGCCGCGTTCTTCCTGCAAGGGGTGGTCGCGCTGGCCGTGGCCCTGCCGAGTTCACCCGGATTTTTTGGCGTGTTCGAACTGTCGTCGGTGCTCGGATTGGCCGTGTACGGCATCGGGGACAAACTCGCCGTGAGCTGGGCGCTCGCGTATCACCTGCTCAGCTTCATTCCAATTACGATCATCGGCGCCGTGTATTTCGCACGGCTTGGCCTCAGCGTGGGCACGCTCAGCGGCAAAAGCACCGCACTGGCGCCGATCGACCATCCATGACCAACGAATTCCACACCGAGCGCGCGCACGCCAAGATCAACCTGGTGCTGCGCATCCTCGCCCGTGAGGCGAGTGGCTACCACGGCATCGAGACGCTCTTCCAGTTGCTCGAACTGCATGACCTCGTGCACGTGCGCGTGGGCACCATGGCCCCGTCGCTCACCTGCGCCGGCCCGACCATGCCCGCTGGTGGACTCGGCCCAGCTGAGCAGAACCTCGCGTGGCGTGCGGCGGTGGCCTACACCACCGCGACCGGATGGCACACGGGCTGGGAGATCGAGATCGAGAAGCAGATCCCGGTGGGCGGTGGCCTCGGTGGTGGCAGCGCCGACGCCGCGGCCGTGTTGCGCGCATTCGAAGCGTTGAGTCCTGCGCCGCTTGGCATGGAGCGGTTGCTGCAGATCGCCGGCACGCTCGGCGCCGACGTGCCCTTTCTCGTGAGCGGCGAATCGCTGGCGTGGGCATGGGGGCGTGGTGACCGACTGCTGCCGCTACCGGCGCTGCCGACGGCGTCCGTGTGGCTGGCCGTGTTCCCTGAGGGAGTGAACACGGGCGCGGCGTATGGCGCGTTCGCGCGAGCCCGCGAAGCGCTCGGCGACACGGTTCAGGCGTTCGCTTATCCGGCGTCGGCCTTTGTCTCGTGGGCATCGATCGCGACGCTCGCGGTCAACGATTTCGAGCCAGTCGTGAGCGAGATGCACGCGGGGGTTGCGGCCGTGCTGCCGTCGATTCGGGCACTCGCGGCCGAGAGGCGACGCAACGGTGCGCCCGCCATCGGCATGATGAGCGGCAGTGGCGCGACCTGTTTTCTGTTGCACACTGGTGCGCCGGACATGCCGACCGACGGACCAATCACGTTCCTGCCGACCGTCACGCGCTGACCGCACGCGGTCCCCAGATACCGAAGCCGCCCTCCGCGCAAGCATATTGCGCCATGCCCGAGCGATCCGATCTTCCCATGCAATTCACGCCGCGCCCGGGTGACCCCGCCCCGCGTCGCATCCGGCGGATCGGACGACTCGTCGCGGTGCTGGCCGTGGCGGTGATGTTCATCGCCATGCTCTGGGTGTTCACCGGCATTCCCACACCGGTGGCGACCGCCATGAATGATGCGCTCTGGGCGCCGTGCCCAACACAATATCTGGCCGCCCACTCCGCCGTCGATTCCGGGCTGGCGGATGGGTACGTGCTGCGTCCGCGCACGCGATTCGAGCGCGCGATTACCTGTGGGAGCGAGCGGCAGCGTCGCGCGGCGGCGCCGCGCTGATCGCCCGCGTCTTTCGTCGGTGGGCGCGGGAGTGGATTATATGGCATGTCCATCTCCCTCCCTGCCGTTCCGACGATCGACGATATCCGTGCCGCTGCCGCCCGCATCGCGCCGCACGCCCAGATCACGCCCCTGCTCATGTCTCCGGCCCTCGACGCACGCGCCGGCGGCCGCGTGCTACTCAAGGCCGAAGTGCTGCAGCACACCGGCTCGTTCAAGTTGCGCGGCGCACTCAATCGCCTGCTGCAACTGACCGACGACGAACGCACGCGCGGCGTGGTGGCGTATTCGTCCGGGAATCACGCACAGGCCGTGGCCTACAGTGCCTCGCTGCTGGGCATGCGGTCAGTGATCATCATGCCGAAGGACGCCCCGGCGCTCAAGATCGAACGGACGCGCGCCTTCGGTGGTGAAGTCGTCCTGTACGACCGCTACACCGAAGACCGCGTGGCGATCGGCGGCGCGATCGCGCAGGAGCATGGCCTCACGATCGTGCCGCCATTCGAAGACCCGCATATTGTGGCGGGACAGGGTACCCTGGCGCTCGAGGCGCTCACGCAGGCGGCAGCGATGGGCTTCACGCCCGATCTGCTGCTGGTGTGCTGCGGCGGTGGTGGCCTCACAGCCGGGTGCGCGCTGGCCGCCGAAGCGGTGTCACCCACCACCGTGGTGCACCCCTGCGAGCCGGCCGAGTTCGATGACACGGCGCGGTCGCTTCGGCTGGGGCATCGCGTGGCCAACGAGCCGGGCAAGCGCTCAATCTGCGATGCGATCGTGACCGAAATTCCCGGAGAATTCACCTTCTCGATCAATCAGCCGCGCGTCGGCGCCGGCCTAACCGTGACCGACGACGAGGTGCTGGCCGCCATCGCCTTCGCCGTGCGTGAACTCAAGCTGGTGGTCGAGCCGGGTGGCGCGGCGGCGCTGGCCGCGCTGCTCGCCGGCAAGATCGAGACGCAGGGGCGCACCACGATGGTCGTGGTCACCGGCGGCAACATCGATCCGGCCATGCTCGCGAGGGCGCTCGGTGCCATCTGACGCCGCGGCGATGGTGCTGGTGCTGCCCGGTCTGTACGACTCCGGACCGGCGCATTGGCAGTCGCTCTGGCAAGCGCAGGCCACCACACGGCTCGTTGAGCGCGTGGTGCAGCGGGACTGGGCGGCCCCCCGCTGCGCCGACTGGGTGGCGCGACTGACACAAGTGATGCAGGAGAGCGCACATGATGTCGTGCTGGTCGCGCACAGCAGTGCCTGCGGCATGGTCGCGCATTGGGCGCGCGAGGCCCAGCTGGCCCTCCTCATGCGCGTGCGCGGGGCACTGCTGGTCGCGCCCAGCGATCCGCTGTCGGCGGTGTATCCGAGCGGCCCCACAGGGTTCGCGCCGATCCCACTGAACATGCTCCCCTTCCCGAGCACGGTGGTCGCCAGCCGCACCGACGAATACGTCACGTTTGCGCAAGCCGAGCGGTATGCCGCGGCGTGGGGCAGCCGCATGTGGGATCTGGGAAACGCCGGTCACATCAACGCGGATGCGGGCTACGGCGCTTGGCCTGAGGGATGGCGCGCGGTGGAAGCGATGGCCGCCGCTCCGCAGTGCCGCGTGGCGCGCTACACCGACGTGCCCGCGCTGACCGCATTGGTTGATGCCTCGGTGCGCCGCCTGGCGGCGGAGTACTACACCGACGCACAGATCGGATCGTCACTCGCCTACGTGTTCGGGGTGGACTCAAGCCTCATTCACGATCGCAGCTACTTCGTGCTCGAGCAGCACGGCGCGATCGTGGCCGCGGGCGGCTGGAGTGATCGCCAGACGCTGTTCGGGGGCGATCAGTTCCGTGGTCGCAGCGAAGCACGTCTCGATCCTGCCACGTCACCGGCGCGCATCCGCGCGTGCTACGTACACCCCGATCACGCCCGCCGCGGCCACGCCACGCGCCTCCTCGGCCTGTGCAGTGCCGCCGCCCAGCGCGCGGGATTCTCGAGGTTGTCGCTCATGTCGACGCGGCCGGGCGAGCCGTTATACCGGGCGCTGGGTTTCGTACCGGACGCCGGCGTGGACTACCCGATGCTCGACGGGACGACACTGCCGTTGATTCCGATGACCAAGGCGATGGCGTAGGTCGCATCAACGGCAACAGCAACGGCAACGGCCAGAACACGGAGACCGCGGATCACACCGAAACAGCCACGGATAAGCCAACAGCGCTTTGGGCGTATCCGTGTTTGTTCGGTGTGATCCGCGGTCTCCGTGTTCCGGCTGTTACGGAGCTTTCAACGACACCGCGAGCCCCGGAATTGGCACCCGGCCCCTTCCGGAACATGTCCGTCCAACGGCGCCCGCCCGTACGCGTGACCGAATCCATCGGCGGCGATAGATTCTTACCATGACTACTCGTCGCGATTTTCTCGTTACCGGCGGCGCCGCACTCGGCGCGCTGGCCATCGGCCCGAGTGCGCTGCGTGCACTGCCCGGGTTCAAGCCGCTCCCAGCGCTCTACACTGACGCGGCCACCCGTGAGCTCATGATGGAGGCGCTCGACGCCGCCAAGCGCTACGGCGCCTCGTGGGCCGACGTGCGCATCTCGCGCAATCGCAACAACAGCATCCAGACGCGCGAACGCCAAGTCACCGACGTCGTCGACACCGACACCATGGGCTGCGGTGTGCGCGTGTTGGTTGACGGCTGCTGGGGCTTCTGCGCCACGCAAGAGCTCACCAAGGAAGGCGTCGGCACCGCCGCGCAGGAAGCCGTGGCCATCGCCAAGGCCAATCGCATTGCGCGCGACCGTCGAGTGGAACTGGCGCCGTCGCCCGCGCACCCGAATGCCACGTGGCGCAGCGCCTATCAGATCGACCCCTTCACCGTGCCGGTGGAAACCAAGGCCGACCTGCTGCTACGCGCCAACGCCGAAGCACTGAAAGTGCCCAACGTGCGCTTCGTGAACTCCGGCCTCTCGTTCGTGAAGGAAGAGCGCAACTACGCGAACACCGACGGCTCGGTGATCACGCAGGATTACGTGCGCAGCTGGGTCACCATGAGCTGTACCGCCGTAACCCCCGATCGCTCCGGCACCGCGGTGCGAGGCCCCGAAGTGGTGCAGCCCGCCGGTCGCGGCTGGGAGTACGTACTCGAAGCCGACATCGTGAAGAACGCCACCAAGTGGGGTGAGGAAGCCGCCGAAAAGCTCACCGCCAAGCCGGTGGAGCCGGGGCGCTACGACCTCATTCTGCATCCGTCGCAGCTGTTCCTCACGATTCACGAATCGCTGGCGCACCCCACCGAGCTCGATCGCGCCATGGGATACGAAGCCAACTACGCCGGCACCAGTTTTATGGCGCCGCCGGAGAAGGTGCTCGGCTCGCTCAAGCTTGGACCGCCGATGATGAACCTCGTGGGCAATCGCGACGAAGTCGGCGCGCTGGCCACCATCGGCTACGACGACGACGGTGTGCAGCCCGACACCTTCCACATCGTGAAAGACGGCATTCTCAACGACTACCAGACCACGCGTGAACAGGCGCCGTGGCTGTCGTCGTGGTACGCCAAGAACGGCAAGCCGGTGCGCTCGCACGGCTGCTCATACGCACAGAGCTGGGCCGATGTGCAGTTCCAGCGCATGCCGAACGTATCGCTGCAGCCAGGCGCCAAGGACCTGAGCTGGGACGATCTGATCGCCGCCACCGACAAGGGCATCGCCATGATCGGCCGTGCGTCGTACTCCATCGATCAGCAGCGCTACAACGCGCAGTTCGGTGCGCAGCTCTGCTACGAAGTGCGGAAGGGCAAGATCGTGGGTCAGGTGAAAGACGCCGCGTACCAGATGCGTACGCCCGACTTCTGGAACACCCTCGACATGCTCGGCGGCAAGAGCAGCTACGAGTTCGGTGGCACCTTCAACGACGGCAAGGGCCAGCCAGGACAGGCCAACGCCGTCAGCCACGGCTGCCCCCCCACGCGCTTCAAGAACGCGAACATCATCAACACGGGACGCACCGTATGAGCGAGTCCATGAGCGACACCATGAGCGACACGAAGGCCATGGCCGCCATCGGCGTGCTCTCGCGTGAACAGGCCCAGGCCATCGTTGAACGCGCGGTGAAGCTGTCCAAGGCTGACGCCGTGCGCGTGTCGGTGAACAGTTCGCGCGAAACGAATCTGCGCTTCGCCGACAATCAGATGTCCACGTCGGGCGTCACCACCAACAGCACGATCCGTATTCAAAGCGTGTTCGGCAAACGCAAAGCCAGCGTGGTCACCAACGACCGCAGCGACGAAGGATTGCGTCGCGCCGTCGAGCAGTCGGAAGCACTGGCGCGACTCGCCCCGGAAGACCCCGAGTATCTTGGCGAACTGCCGCCGCAAACGTATGCACCGGTGAACGCGTGGTTCGATCGCACCGCTGATTTGTCGGCCGAAGATCGTGCCACGGCTGCCATGACGGCGCTGGCGCCAGCTCGCGCGGCGAAAGATCTCACGGTGGCCGGCTTCATCATCTGCAACGCGAGCGCCAGCGCCATCGGCAACAGCGCCGGCCTGTTCGCGTATCATCGCGGTACGAGCGCCAACTACACGCTCACCGCGCGCACCACTGACGGTACCGGCTCCGGATGGGTGGGCAGTGAGAGCAACGACTGGACCGCCATTGACTTCCAATCAGTGGCCGACCGCGCCATCGACAAGGCCCGTCGCTCGCGCAATCCCGTAGGTATCGAGCCTGGTCGCTACACCGTGATCTTCGAACCCGAAGCCACGGCCAATCTCGTGAGCCTCATGGGTGGCGCCTTTCAGGCGCGTTCCGCCGACGAAGGACGCTCGGCGTTCTCGAAGGCCGGTGGTGGCACGCGACTCGGCGAGAAGATCGTCGATGAACGCGTCACGCTGCTCACCGATCCCGCCGATCCGCTCATTCTCGGCTCACCGTTCGATGGCGAGGGCATGCCCACGGGCAAGCAGACGTGGGTGCAGAACGGCGTCCTCAATTCGCTCGCCTACAACCGCTTCTGGGCCAACAAGCAGGGTAAGACGGCCACCGGCGGCGCGCAGTCACTGCGCATGGCGAGTGGGAAGGACACGATCGAATCGATGATCGCCAGCACCACGCGCGGCGTGCTCGTCACGCGCCTGTGGTATCTGCGTCCGCTCGACGCCCGCACGCTCATGTACACCGGCCTCACGCGCGACGGCACCTTCCTGATCGAGAACGGAAAAATCGCGCGCTCCATCAAGAACTTCCGCTTCAACGATTCCCCGCTGTTCATGCTGAACAACCTCGAAGGCGTAGGCGCCGCCGTGCGCACGGCTGGCGGTGAAGGTGGTCCCGGCGTCGCGATGCCCCCGATCAAGGTGCGCGACTTCAATTTCTCCAGTTCGTCGGACGCGGTATGACGGCCGCAGGCGGCACGCGCCGCGGTCGACGGTTGGGGCGTGTCTTCCTGCTGCTCGTCGTCCTTTGGTCTGTCTATCGGGCCGGACCGCGCCCCAGCGTGGACTGGAATGAGCCGAGCAGCTATCCGGCCACGATGCAAATCGTTGCGACAGCGCTTCCCGACAGCCTCGCCGAGTTTCCGGCGTGGTTCGCCACCCAGGAGCGCACGGCGGGCGTCACCGGCCCCGACGTAGCGAAACGTGTGGTGTTCGCCGACCGCGCGCACCCAGCGAAGACACCGTGGAGCGTCGTGTACCTGCATGGCTTCTCCGCCACGCGTCAGGAAACGTCCCCGGTCAGCGAGGAGGTGGCGCGCGCCCTTGGCGCCAACCTGTACGAAACGCGTCTCCGCGGTCACGGACTCCCCGGCGATTCGCTGGGGCACGTGCAGGCGCGCGACTGGATGGGCGATGCCGCCTTCTCGCTTGACGTCGCCCGGCGGCTCGGCGATTCCGTACTCGTGATCGGCACCAGCACCGGCGGCACGCTCGGCGTGTGGCTGGCCACGCTACCCAAGCCCGTGCGCGAAGGACTGCACGCGCTCGTGCTCATCTCGCCGAACTTTGGGCCGAAGGATCCCGCCGCCGGATTGCTCACGCTGCCGTGGGCCGAGGTCGTGCTGCCGCGATTCATTCCGCAGCGCGAGTGGGTCGCGAAAAACGAAGAGCAGAAACGCTTCTGGACCATGCGCTATCCGTCGACCGCGCTCTTCCCGATGCAGGCGCTGGTCGAATATGTGCGCGAAGCGTCGGTGAACGACTACGACGTGCCGACGCTTGTGTTCTACCATCAGGGCGATCAGGTGGTGGACGCCAAGCGGACCACCACCTGGCTCGATGCGCTCGATGACGCGGGCCGAGTGAAAGCGGAGCGTGTACTCGTGATTCCAACGGCCGGCGAAGACGGGCATGTCATTGCCGGTCGCATCGTGGCGCCGAGTCAGACCTCGACCTTTCGCGATCGCATCGTGGCGTTCGTGCGGCGTCAGTAACACCGACGCCGACGAGCGAACGACTCAATCGTCGCGGAGCCTGATCAACCCTTCCTGCGCCACCGACGCCACCAGCGTGCCGTCCTGCTGGAAGATCTCGCCGCGCACGAATCCACGCGCCCCGGCCGCCGCCGTGCTGTCCATGCTGTACAGCAACCACTCGTCGGCGCGAAACGGCCGGTGCATCCAGATGGTGTGGTCCAGCGACGCCAGCTGCAGCCGTGGGTCACGATACGACACGTGATGCGGTAACAGGGCCGTGGGCAGGAAGCCGTAGTCCGACGCGTACGCCAGGATCGCCTGGTGCGTGATGGTGTCATCGGGCAGCGTATCGATCACGCGAAACCACACGAACCGCTTGGCGCCGCGCGATTCATCGGTACCGGGAACGTGCGATGTGAACGAGCGGAAGTCGATGGGACGGTCCTGCGTGAGCACCGTGCGCAGTTCCGGCGGCAACACTTCGGCGCGCTCGCGTATCTGATCGAGTTCCGGCATCAAGTCTTCCGGCGGTGGCACCTCCGGCATCGTGCTCTGATGCTCGAGACCGTCGAGCTTCACGTGAAACGACGCCGACAGATGGAAGATCGCCTCGCCATGCTGGATCGCGGTGACCCGACGGCTGGTGAAGCTGCCGCCATCCCGGGGGCGGTCCACGAAGAACACGATCGGTTCCTCGAGATCGCCGGCACGCAGGAAGTAGCCATGCACCGAGTGGGCCTCACGCGGCTCATCCACGGTGCGTCGTGCGGCCACCAGCGCCTGCGCGAACACCTGCCCGCCGAAGACGCGGCCGGTGCCGAGATCGCGATTCTGCCCGCGATAGATGTTGACCTCGAGCTTCTCGAGCTCGAGCAACGATAGCAGTTCTTTGACGACGCTCATAAAGCGGAATATGCGCGCGAGTTGTGGCCAACGCGACGCGGCGATAGCATGGGCGCATGAATCGCGCGCTTCGCTCCTTTCTCTTGGCGTTGGCCTGTGCCGTCGCCGCTTGGTCGCTTTCCCGCACCAAAGGCGCGTCGCCACCGACGCTCCCTGCCCCGGCGGCGGCCCCGGCGGCCCGCTCGGCTCCCGTGGCGGTGCCGGCCGGCACGCAGCCGTCCACGACCAGCTCCACCGGCTTTCGCTCCACCGCGAGGCTGGTGGAGCACTACGAGAAGCACGGTCGGGAATTCGGGGCCATCTCGCAGGCCGAGTACCTGCAGCGGGCGCAGGCGTTGCGCGACGCGCCGGTGGGAGGCGACGTCGTGGAGGTCGTTCGCCAGTCTGACGGGGTAATGTCCCGCTACGACCGCGGCAGCGGAGCGTTTCTGGCTGCCGACCCCGACGGCACCATCCGCACCTTCTTCAAGCCGAACGACGGGGAGGCCTACTTCCGCCGTCAGCTCCGTCGCTCCCCCCGATCCTGAACCGAGGCGAACGCACCGATGATCAGCGTCGATCAGCTCCTGGAGCAGTGGGCCCGAACCGTGGACGACGTGGAGCACGGCTACGCGCTCACCTATGAGGACTACCTCAACGACCTCGACGTCCGGCGAGCGCTCGACGACGCCCTTCTGCCCGACGCCACCCGCGAGCCGCTGGCGAGCCTCGACGCGCGCTTCAAGGCGGCCACCTTTCCCTCCGGCGAATGCGTCTGGGGGGTGGAAAATGAACAGGCCGAGGGGTGGAACCGGGCCGCTCACTGGTACTACTGGCGGCTCCCGATTCACCCCGGACCCGCCTTTCACGCCGACTGAGCGATTAGCTTCAAGGGCTATGTCCCAAAGTCCTGACTCCGTGGAAGCCAGCGTCAGCTTGTCCGAGCGCGTTCGTGCCGCGACCGAGCTGCTTGAACAGTTCGCCGTGAACCGGGCCGACCTGCTCGAGATCGCTGACGACGACCGCAATCGTCTGCTCAAGGCCGCCGGCGAGGTGTCGCGTCCCGACGCCATCCTGCGCCGTCAGATGGTCAAGGCGACCAAGCGGAAAAAGCGCGTCGAGAAGACCATACGCGTTCAGGAGGCCGAGTCGCAGCTGCAGGAAACCGGCATCCGCCGCCTACGCCGCCAGACGGTGTTCACGACGCCCAACTATCTGCTGCCGGCCTCCGACGAGCAGACTACGGTCGAGTCGGATCCCGACTTCCGCGAGGCGCTCGAAGAGCAGCATTGCTACGTGTGCAAGCGTGACTTCACCGTGCTGCATCACTTCTACGACCAACTCTGCCCCACCTGCGCCGAGTTCAACTACCGCAAGCGTGGCGAGCTGGCCGACCTCACAGGGCGCACCGCCCTGCTCACCGGCGGCCGCGTGAAGATCGGCTATCAGGCCGGCATCAAGCTGCTCCGGTCGGGCGCGCGTCTCATTGTGACCACGCGCTTCCCGCGCGACTCAGCCGCACGCTACGCCGCCGAGCCCGACTTCGAGCAGTGGTCGCATCGCCTTGAGATCTTCGGACTCGACCTGCGTCACACGCCAAGCGTGGAAGCGTTCTGTCATCACCTGATGGACACGCACGACCGTCTCGACTTCATCGTGAACAACGCCTGTCAAACCGTGCGTCGTCCACCCGATTTCTACAGGCACATGATGGACGGGGAAACGGCCGCCCTCAGCAGCATGCCCGATCAGGTGCGCAAGCTGCTCGGCGCCTACGAGGGCGTGCGGGGCTATCACATGCTCCCGGGCTCCACCGACGCCGAAGACGGCGAGATGCTCACCCCGAAAACACTGCCGCGCGCGTTGGCCGAAGTGGCGGGCATCACGCACGCCGCCGAGCTGTCGCAGGTGGCGCTGTTGCCGGAAGAGCACACCCATCGTGGCCACCTCTTCCCTGAGGGCAAGCTCGATCAGGACATGCAGCAGGTCGATCTGCGCGACCGCAATTCGTGGCGGTTGCTGATGCATGAGGTGCCGAGCGTGGAACTGCTCGAGGTCCAGCTGGTGAACGCGATTGCGCCGTTCCTGCTGAACGCGCGCCTCAAGCCGCTCATGCTGCGCACGCCGAATCGCGACAAGCACATCGTGAACGTGTCGGCGGTGGAAGGCCAGTTCTACCGCAAGTTCAAGACGACGCGTCACCCGCACACGAACATGGCCAAGGCCGCGCTCAACATGATGACGCGCACCTCGGCCGCCGACTACGAGTCCGACGGCATCCACATGAACGCGGTGGACACGGGTTGGGTGACCGACGAGGATCCCGTCCACATCGCGGAAAAGAAGGTGGCTGAGCATCGCTTTCATCCGCCGCTGGATATCGTGGACGGCGCGGCGCGCATCGTTGATCCGATCATCGACGGCATCAACACCGGCGAGCATGTCTGGGGCAAGTTCCTGAAGGACTACACGCCCACGGACTGGTAGCCCGTACGCACCGCGTAGACGGTAGACAGCAAAAGCAAAAGCCTTGACGCGAAGGCCGCGGAGATCGCGAAGAACGCGAAGAACGGCGATTGATGCTTTTCTCCGCGAACTTCGCGTCCTCCGCGATCTTCGCGTCAATGCAGTCGCTGTTTGCTGTTGCCGTTACCAGCTCAGCCCACGCACATACTCGAAGTTCATCTTCGCACTCGCCAGTTCATCGGCCGCCCCTTGCTGTTCCACGAAGCACGGCTTCTTCGCCAGGTCAGGCACCGCCGCCACGAACGCACGAAGGTCGAACACACCCACACCGAGCTCCGTGTCGGCTTTGCGATCTGCCACCACGTTCTTCAGGTGGAATGTCCCGATGCGGTCTTTGTAGCGGTTCAGGTAGACCATCGGATCGCCGCCGCCCATCAGCATGTTGCCCAGGTCGAGCTGGAAGCGCACGAACTTGGGCTCCGTGCGCGCGAGGAACACGTCGAGCGGGATTTCGCCTTCGACCTTTCGCAGATGATCCGGCTCGTTGTGGAACGCCAGCCAGATGCCGGCGCGGCGGGCCTCTTCGCCGGCCACGTTGAAACGGTCGGCCCAGATCTTCCAGGCGTTGATCGAGCGCTTCGTTTCACTGGGGAGGCTCGGCACCACCAGGTACTGGTGCCCCAGCAGCTTGGCCGTGCGCAGACTCTCCGACCACTCGCTGAGGAGCGTTTCCGGCGCCACATGAGCCGAGGTGGCCGTAAGCCCCTCAGCCTTGAGCGTCGCCTTCACCTGTTGGGGCGAGCGATCGAAGTGCTTGACGTTCCAGAGAAGCTCCACGTCGGTGTAGCCGATGGCGCGGATCGCCGCCAACGTCTTCTCCGGGTTCTCCTTCATGGCTCTCCGCACGGCATTCAGCGCGAGGCCGATGCGACCCAAACCACCGGCGGGCGTTCCGCCGGTTCCGGCCCAGGCGGCGCGGGAAGCGAGCAGCGCGCCGCTGCCGACGGCACCCGCCCCAAGGGCCGCGAGGAAGGAGCGACGGGGCATCGGGTTCGTCATGTCCTGAGGTTACCGGCAAATCGCTGAACGCGCGACCGCGCCGGCGCGTAAACTTCCCGAGAGTCTCTCCCACCTCCGGAGTCGAGCATGTTTGTGATGTCCCCCCGACGCGTCGCGTCCCGTCTGGCGACGGCCCTTGTCGTCGCCGCCCCCGCCCTCGTTCAGGCTCAGAATGCCAACGCCGGTTGGGATGCGCAGCAGATCCTGCGCACCGAATCGTTCGTGAAGCCGCCCGAGAATCTGGTGCGCATAATCACGACGCCGCGCGTTGATATCTCTTTCACGAATGCGAGCCCCGATCGCCGCTGGTTCCTGCGTGCCACGGGAAGCGATCGCGGCGACATCAAGGCGTACGGCGCGCCACACATCTGGCTCGGTGGCGTGCAGGTCGATACGCGCGCGAATCGGGCGCGGTCGCTGACGACCAGCAACCGCAACGGCCTCACCCTGGTCGATCCGACAACGGGCACCACGCGCGCCATCAGCGTGCCGGCCGGCGCATCGATCTCGTCACCGGTGTGGTCGCCGCGCGGCACGCAGGTGGCGTACATCGCGAACTTCCCGACCGGCTCGTACGTGTACCTCGCCGATGTCGCGACGGGCAAGTCGGCGCAACTGTCGCGTCGTGCGCTGTTGGCCACGGTCGTCACCACCATCGAATTCACCGCCGACGGTCGCTACATCGCGGCGGTGCTGGTGCCGGAGAATCGCGGCGCCGCACCGGAGCACGGCGACGGCGGCATTGAAGACGGTCCGCAGGTGCGGCTCACCGAGGCCCGCGCCGTGCCGCAGCCGGTGCATTTCAGCCTGTTGCAGGATCCGCACGACAAGGCGCTGCTCACGTACTACACCAAGGGACAGCTTGCGCTCATCGACGTGAAGTCCAAGGCCGTACGTGCGATCGGCGCGCCCGCCACCATTCGCGACATCGATGCCGCCCCCGATGGCGCCTTCGTGCGCGTGACGCGTATGACGGAGCCGTACTCGTACCTCGTGCCGGTGACGGCCTTCGGGTCGGTCGAGGAGTTGTGGGATGCCAGCGGCAAGGTGATCACCACGCTCGCCACCACGGCCTTGCGTGAAGGGGCACCCGCCGACAACGGCGATCCCACCGCCGCGCCAGGAGCGCCCGGTACCGCCCGCCGCGGAGTCGGCGCCGACAGCGCCAAGCGCAACTTCCAGTGGAATCCCATCGGCACCGGCCTGCTGTACGTGCACACCGGCAAGGTCGTGCACTGGCGCGCGCCATTCGGCGCCAACGACACCACGGTGCTCTATCGTGGCAGTACGCAGCTGAGCACGGTGCTGTACAGCAGCGACAGCAGCACGATGTTCGTGACCGACAGCGGCGCCACTATCGCTGTGCGGGTCAAGGACTCGTCCAAGCGCTACAACCTCGGCCGTACGGTCACGCTGCCAGCGGCGATCGCCGGCTTCGGTGGTGGCGGCGGCGGTGCGGGCCGCGGCGCCGCCGACTCCACGCAGGGCACCGTGCTGTTGCGCACCGCGGCCGGCGGACGTCGCTACGTGCTGATGGCCAAAGACGGCAAGTCGATCGCCCTCTCCGGCACCCGCGCGTACGGTGCCAAGTGGGCCACGCAGGCCCCGCGTCCGTGGGTGGACAAGCTCGACATCGAATCAAACGCTCGCACGCGGGTGATGGATAGCCCGGCGAACATGTACGAAGAGTTCGTCGCGCCGCTCGATGATGACCTGTCGCAGTTCATCGTGACGCGCGAGTCGAACAGCACCATCACCGATGCTTGGCTGCGCACCGCCGGCAGTACCGATGCCAAGAAGCTCACCACCAATCTCGATGTTGCCCCCGAAGTCACCGGCGCACAGTTCAAGCGCCTCGAAGTCACGCGTCCGCGCGACGGCACCAAGTTCTGGGTGGAAGTCACCGTGCCGCGCGACTGGAAGCCGGGCACGAAGCTTCCCGGTGTGATCTGGTTCTATCCACGCGAGTTCAGCAGCGCGCAAGATTACGAGCGGTCGCGCTTTACCACGAACATCAACAAGTTCCCCGAAGTCCCCTCGGCGCGTCCGGCCACCGCTACCAAGTTGTGGGTGAGTCAGGGCTACGCGTTCATCGAACCCGACATCCCGATCTTCGGTGACGCCGGCCGGATGAACGACAACTACACCCGCGACCTCAAGGAAAACCTCGATGCCGTGCTCGATGCGGTCGTCGACGCCGGCTTCGTGGATCGCGACAAGATGGGCCTCGGCGGTCACAGCTACGGCGCCTTCAGCACCGTCAACGCCCTCTCGCTCATGCCGAACTTCAAGGCCGGCATCGCCGGCGACGGCATGTACAACCGCACGCTCACGCCCTTCGGATTCCAGAGCGAGCGACGTAATTTCTATCAGGCGCAGGACACGTACCTCGACATGTCGCCGTTCCTGCGGGCCGACAAGATCTCGGGCGCCCTCCTGCTGTATCACGCCATCGAAGATCAGAATCAGGGCACCGATCCGATCAGCTCGCGTCGCATGTTCCTCGCGCTGCAGGGACTCGGCAAGCAGGCGGCGCTCTACATGTATCCGTACGAAGATCATAGCGTGGCCACGTATGCCAGCGACCTCGATCTGTGGGCGCGTTGGGTGGCGTGGATGGATACGTACGTGAAGAACCCGAAGCCAGCGCAGGCCAAGGCGGCGCTCGTTCCGTAAGTTCCGGTGGTGACCACACCACCGCCTCCGCACTAAGAAAGAACTATGCACTTTCCCCCGCTGCTGTCGCTCGTCCTGCTCGCCGCGGGGATGCTGCTTTTTACCGCGGCACCGACCGCGAGCGTCGCGCCGGGTGAACGACGCGTGATGGTGGCACCGTCGGAGACGCTGAGCGTCAATGGCGGTGCCTCGGCGATGGCTCGTGGCGATATCGTGGTGCTGCTGCTGCCGGGCCCCGTCGGTTCGGCGTTCTCCATGCGCAGCGTGGTCCGGGAGCTGCAATCCCGCGGACTCGAACCGCTCGTCATCGATCCGCTGGGCATGGGCGCTTCAACTCGCCCGAAGGGCGCCGACTACACCCTCAGCGCGCAGGCCACGCGGATCGCAAAGGTGCTCAAGTCGGAGCTGCCGACGGGCGTCTCGGTGGTCGTGGCGGCCCAAGGCACCAGCGCCAGCATCGCGCTGCATCTCGGCGCCATCGACACCGCGCACGTGCGCGGGATCATCTCGATTGCCGGTGGCCCGATCGACCAGCAAGGCACCCCCGGGGTACGCACGGCCCTCACCTTCGCCGCCCTGCTCGACAATCCTATTGGCCGAAGCTTCGCCAAACGCCGCTTCGTCGCCGCGCTTCGCGAGCAGAGCGCCGACGCGCGGTGGCTCACGGACGACGTGGTGAAGGAGTACGTCGCGCCGATCGAGCACGATTTGCGCGGACTGCTGCGCACGCTGGGCGCGATGCAGGCGTCGGTCGAACAACACCCGATCGAAGGCCGGTTATCCCAGATCACCGTTCCGGTACGTTTGCTGGTCGGTGACAAGGCATCGAACAGTGCGCCGAGCGCCGCTCAGGTAAGCCTGCTGCAGGCCAACCTGAAGCGGTTCACGCTCGACACGCTGCACCCCGGCGGCACCATGCTCCACGAAGAACGCGCAGCCGACGTGGCGCGCGCGATCGAGGGCATGGTGCGCTGCGCACGAACTACTTCTTGCGCGTCCCGCTGAAGACGGCGCCACCCGGTCCATTGAAGTCGACATCGCCCTTCACGTGATCGGCGTCGGTGATCCACCAGATCCTCACCCACCGGCGCGACGGATTGGCTGCCGCCGGCATCGCTCCCCCACGGTGACCGGCGTGCCCACGGCCCCCAAGGCGCACGAACGCGTCAGCGGGCACGCCGCCGTTCGGTTCCCGCTCCCCATCCGCGGCTACTTGCCAGTCGCCGTCCACACGGCAGCTTATGCGCATGCTGACTCCCCGCTCCCTCGCGCTCACCGCCGCCGTTCTGGTGGCGACCGCCGTCCGCCCTAGCCATGCGCAAACGGCGCCCGTCGCGTCCGCGCCCCCCACTTGGGCGGCCCGTCTCGACAGCGTGGCCCGCGCCGCGCTCGTCAGCTCCACGGCCCCCGGCGCCACCGTGGCCGTGGTCGTGAACGGACGACTCGCCTACGCGCAGGGCTATGGCCTCGCCAACGTCGAAACGCAGCAGCGCATGACGCCTAACATGCTGCTGCGCGTCGGCTCCGTCACCAAGATGTTCACCGGCACCATGCTCGCCGAGCTGGCCGAGCAGAAGCGCCTCGATATGACGACGCCGATCGGCGACCTCGTGCCGTCGCTCAAGGGCAAGCGCGTCGGCGCCGTGACCACACAGCAGATCATGACGCACAGCGCCGGGTGGCTCGACAACGCCGTCGCGTACGGACGCATGGGTGAAGGCGCCCTCGGCGAAGTGATGCGTGAAGTGAGCGACACCCTGTTCTACACCGAGCCGGGACGCACCTTCTCCTACTCGAACCCCAGCATCTCGATGGCGGGGTACGTGGGCGAGGTGGCAGGCAAACAGCGCTTCGCGACGTTGGTGGAGTCGCTGGTAATGCGTCCCGCCGGCATGCGCCTCAGCACCTTCAAACCGCTCGAAGCGCTCACGTATCCGATCGCGATGGGGCATGAGGCCGACGCGAAGGGCATTGCCCGCGGCCTGCAGATCGTGCGACCGATGCCCGAGAATACGGCGCAGTGGGCGGCGGGATTTCTCTTCGCCACGGCGCCGGAGTTGGCGCGCTACACAATCGCCCTGATGAACGGCGGCATGATCGACGGCGCGCAGGCCTTCTCCGCTGGCGCCGTGCGCCGCGTGACCACCGGCTACGTGGCGCATCCAGGCGGCTCAGGACTCGACTCGGCGATGTACGGATACGGCCTCGTGGTCGGTCGCTCGGGCACCGAGCGCATCTGGACGCACGGCGGGTCGATCAACGGCTACAACGCGAGCATCACGATGCTCCCCGACCGCAAGGCGGCCGTCATCGTGCTCGTGAACGGGCCCGGCGCCGGTATCGACGCCATCCAATCGGCCGCGCTGCAACTGGCGGTCGGCTACTCCGCGCCGAAGGTCTCGGCGCCGGCGGCGCGCGATGCCAACGCCGCCGAGCGCGCCGCGCTGGTTGGTCGCTACGCGCAGGGGCAGAACGTCCTCGAGGTGCTCGAGCAGGACGGCGCGCTGATGGTGAAGCAGGGCGTCGCGGTGATGACCGCGAAGCTCGTCGGCACGAACGAACTGCTGGTCATCCCCCCGCAGGGCGCCGCACGCCACATCTACGTGCGCCAGGAGAACGGGCGAGCCGTCTATCTCTATGCCGGCTCGCGGGCCTACGCCCGGCAGTAGAGCGTGGGCATACGCCGACTCGGCTTAAGCCGGGTGCATGTACGCCGAGAAGAGCGCGGTCATGTCCGACGGGATACGGGTGATCCGCCCCGTGTCGCGCAAAATCAGTGTCCACAGCGACCGAGCGCGGGCCAGCACGTGATCATCTGAGGTCCGCACGATCTCGGTATTCCGCTCGAAGCGCCGGGAATCGACGGCGCCGATCCACGTCCGGGCCACGATCGCGTCGCCAAGCACCGCTTCGCGGCGATAGTCGATTTCATGGCGCGTAGCGACCCAGGCGTACAGCTGCTTCATCTCGTCGGAGGCACTGGCATTCCAGTGGGCCAGCGCCACATCGAAGATCCAGCGGAGGTACACCACGTTGTTCACGTGGTCATTGTCGTCGATATCCGCCGGCAGCACGGTGATCGGGATATCGAAGACCTGCAGGCCGTGCTTGGCGAACGACATTCGGGGGAGGGGTTGAGGTCCTTGGAGCGAGAGCGGAAGTTAGCACGATGCGATTCTCATCGGGACGAGCCCTCCGCGACCAGCCGGCCCATGCCGTGACATTTTTCGGCATGTCCGGCGTCGGCAAGACGTCCGTGGCCGGACTGCTGCAGAAGCACGACTGGTTCCAGTACTCCGTCGACTATCGCATCGGCACGCGATACATGGACGAGCACATCGTCGACAATTTCAAGCGGGAGGCGATGCGCAATCCGTTCCTGCGCCAGTTGCTGCGCTCGGACTCGATCTACATCCGTTCCAACATCTCGTTCGAGAATCTGAGTCCGCTCTCCACATACCTGGGGAAGCCCGGCAACCCGGCGCTCGGCGGGCTCTCGTTCGACGAATACCGTCGGCGTCAGGCGCAACACCGCGTGGCCGAGATCCGGGCACTGCTCGACGTGCCGGAGTTCATCGAGCGGGCCAAGGAGATCTATGGGTACTCGCACTTCGTCTGCGACTCTGGTGGCAGCCTCTGCGAAGTGGTCGATCCCCACGATGAACAGGACCCGGTGCTGCGCTGTCTCGCCGACCATACGATGCTCGTGTATATCCGTGGCACGCCGGAGCACACGCGCATGCTGGTCGATCGCTTTCGTGCGCATCCCAAGCCGATGTATTACAACCCGGCGTTTCTCGACGCCAAGTGGACTGAGTACAAGTCGCTGCGTGACATCACGCAGGACGAGCAGGTAGACCCCGACGACTTCGCGGTGTGGGGATTCGAGCAATTGCTCGCCCACCGTATTCCCCTTTATGAAGCGGTCGCAAAACGCTATGGCTACGTGATCGACATGAACGATGTGCCCGGTGTGCGCACCGAGTCCGACCTCCTCGACCTGCTGGCCCTGACGATCGACGCGCAAGTGACCACGTGAGCGCGTCCCCCGTCGCGACCGAGGTGGGCGCCCCGAAGTCGGCCAGCAGCCGACTGCGCTCCATCGTGGGTGGCTCCGTCGGCAATCTGGTCGAGTGGTACGACTGGTACGTCTACTCCGCCTTCTCGCTGTACTTCGCGAAGAGCTTCTTCCCGCCCGCCAACCAAACGGTGCAGCTGCTGAACGCGGCAGCGGTATTCGCCGTCGGCTTCCTCATGCGACCGGCCGGCGGGTGGCTGATGGGGCGCTACGCCGACAGGCACGGACGTCGCGCCGCCCTCACGTTGTCGGTGCTCCTGATGTGCGGCGGATCGCTGCTGATCGCCGTGACGCCCAGCTACGCGAAGATCGGCATGATCGCGCCGGCCATGCTCGTGCTGGCCCGCTTGCTGCAAGGTCTCAGCGTGGGCGGCGAGTACGGCGCCAGCGCCACCTATCTCAGCGAGATGGCCGGCAAGACGCATCGCGGTTTCTGGTCGAGCTTTCAGTACGTCACGCTCATCATGGGCCAGTTATTGGCGCTGGCGATGCTGCTGCTGTTGCAGCGCACGATGGCGCCGGCCGAATTGGAGTCGTGGGGCTGGCGTATTCCGTTCATCGTCGGCGCCGCGTTGGCCGTCGTTGCGGTGGCGATGCGCCGCGGCCTCGAGGAGACGTCGGCGTTCGAGAAGGATCGCGCATCGCGTCCGCCGCAGAGTGCGGCGGCCACGGCGCGTGGCCTCATGGCCCATCCGCGCGCCGTGCTCACCGTGGTCGGCCTCACCGCTGGCGGCACCGTCGCGTTCTATACGTTCACGACGTACGCGCAGAAGTTCCTGGTGAACACCGCCGGCTTCAGCAAGAGCGACGCCACCTATATCAACGCGATCTCGTTGCTCGTGTACATGATGCTGCAGCCAGCCATCGGCGCCCTCTCCGACCGCATCGGTCGGCGGCCGGTGCTCACGGCGTTCGGCGTGCTCGGCACCCTCGGCACGATTCCGTTGCTCACGGCCCTCGAAGGGGCCCGCACGATTCCCCAGGCGCTGACGCTGCTGATCCTCGCGCTCATCGCGGTGAGCGGCTACACCGCCATCAACGCGGTCGTGAAAGCCGAGCTCTTCCCGACCAGTATTCGTGCGCTGGGCGTGGGCTTCCCGTACGCCGTAGCCGTCTCGGTGTTCGGTGGCACGGCGGAATACTTCGCACTGTGGTTCAAGAACATGGGCCACGAGCGCTGGTTCTACTGGTACGTCACCGGCTGCATTCTGGCATCGCTGCTCGTGTATGCCACCATGCCAGAAACGCGCGACAACACCCACATGGACGAGTAGGCTTGGCTCACACCGCGACTACGGGCGCCACAGCACGTCCGTACTCGCGTTGCCGACCTTGTCGATCGCGTTGACGACGATCCCGTCGGTGCCCGCCGACGGGACATCGGCGGTCAGCGCCGCCATCCGCTGCAGACGCTGCGACCATGTGCCATTGGTGCGCCAGCGAATCAGGTACCACGACAGCGGCTCACTCGCGACCGGCGTGATCGACACACGCAGCACGGCACCGAGCGAGGTCACGCCCATGGTCGGTGCCGGCGGGGCCGTCGCATCGAGCCAATCGGTGGCGGGCGGCAGCGCGCGCGCCGCGAACACGCCGCTCGTGAGCAACGAGCGCAGCCCACCGCGATCGTTCACCACCACCGTGGTGTTGTAGAGCAACGACCCGGTTGAACCACCGGCCGCGGCGTTCTGCCCGCGCGTGAGCTGCACCTGGGCCGGAATCTCCGCGGCCGTGTACGCGCTCGTGCTGCCGTCGCTCACACGATACGCCGCCAAGCCGGGCCAGAGGTGACGACGCATCGTGTTTTGCTGTCCCCACCACGTCAATAGCGCGCCGAAGTTCTGACCGGTCGAGGCGATCGACCAGTACAACTGTGGCGCGAAGTAGTCCACCCAGCCGCGCTGCAGCCACGTGCGTGAGTCGGCATAGATCGACGCATATGCATCGAGCCCCACGATGCCGGCCGGGCTGCCGGGACGCCAGATGCCGAACGGACTGATCCCCACGCGTGCCGTGGGGGACACGCGGTGCGCCTCACGATACAGGCGTTCTACGAACCGGTTCACGTTGTCGCGACGCCAGTCGGCGCGCGCCAGCACGCCCCCGCTCCGCTGATACGTAGCGTACGTGGCGCTGTCGGGAAAATCGAGCCCCGCGCACCGTGAGTCTGGATACGGATAGAAAAAATCGTCGAGATGCACCGCGTCTACATCGTAGCGGCGCAGCACATCAGTGATCACTGCAATCGCCTGATCCTGCACCGCCGCTTCGCCGGGATCGAACCAGAGTTGCGTGCAGTACTTTCGCGTGAGCTCGGGCCGGCGCACCGCGAAGTGCGTACTGGCCAGACGCAGCGTATCGCTCAGATTCGCCGCGCGGAACGGATTGAACCACGCGTGCACCTCGATGCCGCGCAGCCGAGCCTGGGTAATCGCATAGGCCAGCGGATCGTATCCCGGGTCGACACCCTGCGTGCCGGTCAGCGACCGTGACCAGGGCTCGAGCGTAGACGGGAACAGGGCGTCACCGGCCGCCCGCACCTGCAGCACGATGGCATTCAACCCGGCCTGATCCGCCGCATCAAGAATCAGCGAGAATTCGGTCTGCTGCTGCGCCACCGTCAGACCACTGCGCGACGGCCAGTCGATGTTCGCCACGGTGGCGATCCAGAGCCCGCGGAATTCCCGTGTCACCGCCGGGACGGTGAACGCCACCGGCGGCGGCGGTGGTGGTGACGGCGTCACCGGCGCCGTCGGGGCCTCGCCCGTCGCACAGGCGCCGAGCAGCGCGGCAAGCAGCGCGGCCGCCAACCGCGCGGCACGAGGTCGTGAAGTAGCCGTGTTCCAATGCATGGCGTAGCTTCGCGCAATCCGCCACCATTCGGAAGCATCGGCGGATCGGTTCCGCTCATCGCCTGTTCCTCCGACACGCCAAGTCATGCCTCTTGCGTCGAGTCCATTGCTACGCGGCGCGATCGCGCTCGCCACATTTGTCCTCGCCGGCTCCCACCGCGCCACCCACCTCGGCGCGCAGGCCGCCCCACGCGCCGCCACTGCGCGTACCGCCACTGCGCGTACCGCCGCACCGCGCGCCGCTACGACGCTGCGTCACGGGTTCGCCCTCGATCGCCTGGCGCGCATCGACTCCATGCTCGACGCCGCCGTGGTGCAAAACGAAATCGCCGGCGCGGTGGCCCTGGTGTTGCGCGACGATCAGGTGGTGTATGAACGCGCGGTCGGCTGGAGTGATCGTGAGGCGCAGCGACGCATGACGCCCGACGCCGTGTTCCGCATTGCCTCGCAGAGCAAGGCGCTCACCAGCGCCGCGGTGCTCATGCTGCTCGAAGAAGGCCGGCTCACCCTAGCCACACCGGCCAGTCGTTTCCTGCCGTCATTCGCCCGCACCACCGTCGCCACACGCACAGATACCGGCGTGGCGATCGTCCCGGCCAAGCGCGCGATCACTATCCGGGATTTGCTCACGCATACCGCCGGCATTTCGTACGGCACCGACGCGTCAGTGCGCGCCCGCTACGAGCCGATGGGGCTCGGCCCCGCGGCCGGCATCGGCTGGTATACCGCCGACAAGACCGAGCCCATCTGCGCCACCATGGACAGACTCGGCACCCTCCCCTTTGTGGCGCAGCCCGGCGAGGCGTGGGTGTACGGCTACAACACCGACATCCTCGGATGCATCGTGGAACGCGCCTCAGGCATGCCACTCGACGCGTTTCTCCGCACGCGCCTCACGCAGCCACTCGGCATGCGCGACACACACTTTTTCCTGCCGGTCGCCCAGCGCGAGCGCTTGGTTGCCGTGTATGCCAACGACTCCGGACGGGTCCGTCGCGCCCCCGACGGCCCCCGTGGACAGGGACACTACGTAGACGGGCCGCGCGTCAGCTTTTCCGGGGGGGCGGGGCTCGTGTCCACGGCCCGCGACTATGCGCGTTTCCTGCAGATGATCGCACACGGCGGCCGCTGGAACGGCCAGCAATATCTCGCGCCGCACACCGTCGCCCTGATGACCACCAACCAGGTGGGGACACTGCACGGTACCACCACCGGCTTCGGCCTTGGCTTCGAGACCACCGAACGGTACGGAGCCAACGGCTCGTCGTCAGTCGGCACCTTCGGGTGGGCTGGGGCCTACGGCACGAACTACAAGGTCGATCCGGCCGAAGGACTCGTCATCGTGTTCATGATCAACCAACTCCCCAGCGGCACCGACGTGGTCGTTCGATTCCAGACGATGCTGTACAGCGCGCTCGTTGACGCGCGCGCGTCGCGCTGACGGCGCGTTACCATCGCCTCCATGCAAATCGGAATTGACTTGGGTGGCACCAAGATCGAAGGCATTGCCCTCGACGCCATGGGCCGGGAGCTGGCGCGCCAGCGCGTGCCGACGCCGCGTAGCTATGACCTGACGATCGCTACCATCGTTTCGCTGGTGGCCCACCTCGAGGCCACCACGGGGCAGCGCGGGACCGTCGGAGTTGGCATTCCCGGCGCGGTGGTGCCCGATACCGGCCTCGTGAAGAACGCGAACTCCGTCTGGCTGATCGGCCGCCCGCTCGGCGCCGATCTTGCCGCGCAACTCCATCGTGAGGTGCGCCTCGACAACGATGCCAATTGTTTCGCGCGCTCCGAGGCGAGCGATGGTGCGGCCGCCGGCGCCGAGGTGGTGTTCGGGGTCATCATGGGGACCGGCGTGGGCGGTGGCATCATCGTGCGCGGACGCGGCCTCACGGGGCCCAATCTCATTGCTGGCGAGTGGGGGCATAACCCGCTGCCGTGGCCGCAGCCCGACGAGCTCCCCGGCCCTCCCTGTTACTGCGGCAAGACCGGCTGCATCGAGCGCTGGATCTCGGGGCCGGCCGTCGCGGCCGATCACCAGCGCGTCACCGGTGAGGCCATGGCTGCACCGGACATTTTCGCGGCCGCGGAGTCGGGACACCCTGACGCGCTCGCCACGCGCGCGCGCCTGATCGACCGGACCGCCCGCAGTCTTGCAACCGTCATCAACCTGCTCGACCCCGACCATATCGTCTTGGGCGGGGGGCTGTCGAACGTGCCCCGGCTTGCCGAGGACGTGGCGGCGCAGCTGCCGGCCTGGGTCTTTTCCAACCGCGTCGATACGGTGCTCGTGCGGAATCGGCATGGCGATTCGAGCGGCGTTCGCGGCGCGGCCTGGCTATGGCCGCCGGCGTAGTCGCGCGAAGCTTGTCCGCGGTCCGACCGTGGGATAGCATACGTGGGTACGCAGGTGGCCTATCGTATAACGGCTATTACCTCGGCCTTTGAAGCCGATGATCTCGGTTCGATTCCGAGTGGGCCTATCGACACCGAATAACGCGAATGGCGAGGCAGCGGAACCACCGCTGCCTCGCCATTCGCGTTGTACACGACTCCGCTGCACCGATGACGTGCCGGCGGCCGAAGTTCGGCGCGCCGGCACGCGAGCATCAAAACTGGTAGCGCAGCCCCATTTGCATCTGGTACCGATTCCCGGACTTGATCGTGCGACCAAAGTTCGGGTTTACCCGGTAGCGATACTCACGAGAGGCTTGGTCGAACCCGATGACGTTGAGCAGCGTCTGGTTGGCGCCCGGCACGACACGCACCGCGCCCCAGTTGTGATTGATCAGCGCGGCCGCGTTGAAGACGTCGAGCGTGAGTTCAGCGCGCTGCCCGCGAATCGACGGCAGCTTCTGCGAGAGGCGTAGATCGACTTGGGTGACGAACGGATTACGCACCGCGTTCCGCTCCACGACCTGACCGATCGACTGACGCAGGTAGTCGGCACCGGAATTGGCCGGATTGGAGTACACCAGGCGCAGCGAGTCGGCAAAGCCGGTACGCAGTCCCGGTGACGACGGGTCGAACACGAACGCGAGGTCGTTTTGGTTGCCGAAGGAGCTGCCGGCCCCGACATCGTCGCCGTTGATGTCCTGCGCCACCGTGGCGGACCACGGCGAGCCAGACTGCCCGATCACGCGGGCGCTGAACTGGAAGCCCTTGATCTCGGGGGTCGCCCCGTACAACACGAGCTTGTGACGGAAATCGGTGTTGCTGGCACCCCAAGTCGGGATGCGCGGGTCACCGGGCACCGGCGTAAAGACCGAGCTGATCGCGATACAGCAATTGAACGAGCTGTTGTCGCGAGTCTGATTGAACGTGAACGAGCCGCTGATGGAGCCGTTCCGCGGCAAGCGGAGCGCGGCATCCACGAAGAACGCCTTCTGGTGCTGGGCGGCGTCACTGCGCAACTCGAGCACACGCTGGAACTGCGAGAACGGACGCGCGAGCACCGGATTGCGACCACCGGCCGCCGTGATGCTGACCGCGGGCACGAACACCGGGCGCCCGGCCTCGTTGGCCAGGGTGAAATCTGGCGTTGGCCGCAGGTTGAGGTCGACGTACCGATACAGTTCGCTGGTCTGAGCGTACTGCACCGCGGCACCGAGCGTCAGGTTGCCATTGAACAGGCGGCGCTGGTACGCGAGATCACTCTTCCACGTGCGCGGCACCTTGAAGTCGGGCCCGAACATGTTGATGTACGCCGGCCGCGGGCCGCTTCCGGCGGGAATGCCGGGCGCGTTGGCGAAGGACTGCCGATAGCTGACGAAGTCCGGTGTCGGCACGGCGGCGCCGGTCAACAGCACATCGGCCAACTGCGAGCCGTCGTTGAGCAGGTTGTTGATGTGCGCCATGTAGTGCGGCTGCGCGGTGAAGTAACCGCTTCCCATGCGCACCAGGTTCTTACCGGCCGCGCCGGGCGTCCACGTGAGCTGCGCGCGCGGCTGGATCGCGATATCCACCGGCGTCAGATCGGTGCGCTTCCCGAACGCCTGCTCGACCGCCGCGTTGGGATTCGCGCCCGTGAGGAACGCGGTCATGTCCGCCCGAAGACCGGCGGTCACGTTGAGGTTGTCACGCACGCGGAACTCACCCTGCGCAAAGACACCACCGTCGTACACCCACTGGCGCATGCGCGGCTCGAGATTCTGCAACGGGACCAAGCGCGCATACGACGACGGACGACGCGCTTCGAGCGCCGCCAGGTTGGGGAACTGGAACAGACCGTCGGTCTCGATCGAGACGAACATCGACAGGTTGTTGAGCGAATGGTCCGTGCCAACGGTAAACGCGCTGCGATCGCCGTCGAAGCGCAGCACATCGACCAGCTGATACGACTCTTCCGTCTGGAGTTCCGGGCTGGTGCGCTGACCGCCGAACTGCAGAATCTGATTCGCGCCCGTTCCACCGGTGGGGAGCGCCGAGGAGACATTCACCCACGCACGCGGCAGGCGCGTGTTGGGCTCGTTCTCGAGAATGCGATTGGTGTACGCCAGCCGAACGTCGTTGGTGAGCCGGCTGCCGAGATTGGACTTGATGGAGCCCATCGTCTGCACTTCACGTGACTTCTGATTGCCGCGGCTCTCCAGCACGGACAGCTCGCGATCGGGGATCGAGTTGCTGTAGAAGAAGTCGGAATAGGTGGTGCGGAGCGTAGCGCGATGGGCGTCGCTGATCTGATAATCGAGGCGGCCGAAGACGGTGTTCAGGGTGTTGGCGCGGTCGAACGTACCGGTCTGGCGGTCGCTGCCGAGACCATACGAACGCCGGAGGATATCCAGAAACCGCGCCACGCTGTCGGGGGCAACCTGAAGTCGGGCCCAGTCGGCGTTGTTGTCCACCTGCAGGGTGGAGAACGGCTCGGCGACCTGCTGGCGATCGTACGCCACGAAATAGTGGAGGCGATCCTTGACCAGCGCGCCGCCCATCGACCCGCCGAACTGCAGATTGTCGAACTTCGTAATATTCTGCCCGAGGAAGTTCGTGTTCGTGCCAAGGGCTTGGTTGCGATTGTACACGAAGAGAGAACCGTTGGTCGTGTTGGTCCCCGCGCGCGTCGCCACGTTCACCGCGCCGGCGCCTTGGCGGCCCTGCGTCACGTCGTACACGTTCGTGACGACTTCGAACTCACGCACCGCTTCCACCGAAATGGAGTACGGACCGCGGCCGAAGCCGGCGCCCCAGATGGTGTTCTTGGCTTGCACGCCGTCCACGCGAATGTCGGTGCCGCTCACGCGGCCACCGGCAATCGACGACGACGACGTAATGATGCCACCGGTGCCGGAGCGCGACGTCGTCGGCGCCAGAATCGCCAGATCGGCAAAGGAGCGGTCCTGGATGGGGAGCTGCCGGATTTCCTTTTCGGACACCACGGTGCTGCCCCCGACGCGCTCGACGCGCTTGCTCTCCCGGTCCGCCCGCACATCGATAGCCGCCAGTTCCGTGGCCGACGCGTCCAAGGCCAGATCGAGCGTCACGCGATCGCCCAGATTGAGCATCAAGCCGCTGCGCTGTGCCGGACGGAAGCCAAGCTGCCGGACCGTCAACGTGTAGGGACCGCCGATCGGCAGCTGCGCAAAGACGTAGCGCCCCCGGGCATCGGTCTGCCGCGTCTGCTGGGTGCCGGTGGACAGGTTGCGCGCGGTCACCGTGGCACCTACCACCACCGCGCCCGAGGCCGACCGGACCTGACCGGCCACGAACCCTTCAGTGCCCTGAGCGTTCGCTAGCGGGGCAGTTAAACCGGTCATTACGACCGAAAAAAGCGCGCAAAAAACGCGACGGAGATGGGACATGCGTATAGCTCGTCGAGAAGTGAGGGGGAGCATCGCCGGACAGCGGCGATAGCGATTATTTCCCCTGACCGTGATCGTCTGTCGACAACATGACCACAGATCAGTCACGACCCAGTCACGGCGATGCCGACGAGCTGCGCCTTTGCCACTCCCTCTGCGACGGTCGTCTGGCTATGCTTCATGGCTGATCCGGGACGGAGCCGCCGCGCCTCGCACGAGGTACCGGCGACACTCCGCCCCATTTGTACTGGTTCCGTACCAACACCCTTCACGCAGGCCGAGACCACCGGATGACTCCGTCGTTGGACGTACCGTCGCCGCGCGGCTTCAAGATCCTTTCGGGAACGGCCAATCAGCCGCTCGCCGAAGAGGTCGCGAAGATGCTCGGCGCCGAACTGTGCAAGGTGACCTGTACGCGTTTCGCCGACGGAGAGGTGTTCGTGCGCATCGACGAGAACATCCGTGGTGCGGACGTGTTCGTGATTCAGCCCACGAATCCGCCGGGCGAAAATGTGCTCGAGCTGCTGCTGCTCATCGACGCCGCGCGCCGTGCGTCGGCGTCCCGCGTCACCGCCGTGCTCCCCTACACGGGATACGCTCGGCAGGACCGCAAGGACCAGCCGCGCGTCGCCATCGGCGCCAAGCTCATGGCCAACCTCATCGAGACCGCCGGCGCCGATCGCGTGCTCGGGCTCGATTTTCATGCCCACCAGCTGCAAGGGTTCTTCGACGTGCCCGTCGATCACCTGTATGCGGCGCCGGTGTTCACGAACTATTTCCGCAAGAAGGGTCTCAAGGACCTGTGCGTCGTGGCCCCCGACGTCGGATCGGCGAAGATGGCGCGTGGCTTTGCCAAGCGGCTCGACGCCACCTTCGCCATCATCGACAAGCGTCGTCCCAAGGCCAACGTGGCCGAGGTCATGAACGTCGTCGGTGAAGTCGAGGGCCGGGATTGTCTCATTCCCGACGACATGATCGACACGGCCGGCACCGTCTCCGAAGCCGCCCGTGCCCTGAAGAATCTCGGCGCGAACGATATTTACGTGTGTGCTACGCACGCGCTGTTCAGCGGCCCTGCCGTCGAACGGCTCACCAACGCGCCGATCAAGGAAGTCGTGGTGACCGACTCCATCAGTCTCCCCCCCGAGCGACGCTTTCCGTCGCTGCATGTGCTGTCGGTGGGCGAACTGCTGGCGAAGGCCATCCGATTCACGCATGCCGACCAGTCGGTGAGCGTACTGTTCGAATAACGGCGAAGCAGGCCGTTACTGGCCGGGCCGACCATTTCCGGTTACTCCCGAACCACTTTTTTCTCCGAGGATAGTTCCCATGTCCACCGCTTCTCTCTCCGCGTCCGTTCGTACCGAAACGGGCAAGGGCGCCGCTCGTAAGATCCGTCAGGCCGGCAACATCCCCGCCGTGATTTACGGCCACGGTCGCGAGGCGCAGTCGCTCATGCTCAACGCGCGCGACACCGACAAGCTCCTCAAGAGCATCGCGATCAGCAGCACCGTGATCGAGCTCTCCATCGACGGCAAGAACGTCCGCACGCTGATCCGCGAAGTGCAGCGCCATCCGTTCAAGCGCACCATCACGCACATGGACTTCCAGGAGCTCGTGGTTGGTGAGACCGTGTCGGTGCATTGCCCGATCGTGTACGTCGGCGTACCGGAAGGCGTGCGTCTCGAAGGCGGCCTGCTCGACCAGATCATGCATCAGCTGCACATCGAAGTGGACCCGTCGTCGATCCCGAACCACATCGACGTCGACGTGTCGGCGCTGAAGATCGGGAACACGCTGCACGTGTCCGACCTGAATCTCCCCGCCGGCATCAAGGTGCTCGACGAGCCGGGCAACACGGTCTGCATCGTGCAGGTGCCGAAGGTTGCCGTGGAGCCCATCGTCGATGGCGCCGCCGAGCCGGAAGTCATCCGCGCGAAGCCCAAGGCCGACGACAAGTAACCTCGGCGTTCATTCGTTTTCGCTCGATCGTACGGGGCGCGGAGTCCGTTCAGCATGGTCACCCCACGCTGGCGCATTCCGCGCCCCGCCCGTTTACCCCTGCGCATGAAAGTCATCGTCGGCCTCGGCAATCCCGGCCGGGAATACGAACACACGCGACACAACGTGGGCTGGTGGCTGGTTGACCACCTCGCCGCGCATTGGCATTTCGATCCCTGGCGCAAGGACGGCGATGCCGTCACCACCCAAGGCATGGTCGGCGGTAAGAAGGTCAAGCTCGTGAAGCCCCAAACCTTCATGAACCTCAGCGGCGCCGCCCTCCGCCCGTATCTCAAGCGCGAAGGCTGGAAGGCCGCCGACGACCTCATGGTCATCGTCGACGAAGTCGCCGTGCCCGCCGGCGAGTATCGCCTGCGCGCGGCCGGCAGCCCCGGCGGACACAACGGCCTCAAGAGCATCGAGGCCCATCTCAAGTCACCCACCTATCCGCGTCTGCGCATCGGCATCAAGCCAGTCGACGAGCGCCGACAGATCGGCGATCTGGCCGACTTCGTGCTGCACACCATGCCGCGCGACGAACGGGAGCTGGTGGAAGCGCTGTACCCGCGCATGATCACCGCGCTCGAATTGTGGATCGCCGACGGCACGGAGAAAGCCGTAAGTACCATGGGGCGCTGAGGCGCTGAGGCGCTCACGTCGGGCGTTAGCGCTTCGCGTTGATGTGCTGCTTCGTCCAGAGCACTACCACCGCGCACTGATTGCCCGCCGTCTGGAAGCGCGCCGGCGCCTGCATCTCATTGTTGAAGATCTCGACCGCGGCGATTTCATCTTTCGGCAGGCGGGCAATCATGTTGTCGGGGGTGTTCGGCTCGCGCACGGCGTTCACCCACAACGACGCCATGCAGTCGCTGCGCCCGCGAACCACGAAGTCGCCAGGCGCACGTCCCATCTGGGTACGAATCCCCGGCAGCAAATCGAGCGCCTGACGGGTCCGATCGTACTTCGCAAAGTGCGTGGAATCCACGAACCGGCCCAGCCCCGACGCTTTTCGTTCGTCGAGCTCCGTGGCGTCGCGTGACTTGATGCGCGTGGAGCGCACATTGACCTGCTCCACCAGCGTGCCCTTTTCCACCAAAACGTCGAGACCGGTCACGCCCTTCTCGAGCACGTCGAGTTGCTTTGTCACCGTCACGTAGCCGATCTTGCGCGCCGACACCATGCGGCTGCCGGTCGGCACGTTGTTGATCGTAAAGCGGCCGTTGGGGCCCGACATGATCTCCGTGGCGACGCCGCCGAAGGTCACCATCGCGGCCGGCACCGAGGCGCCCTTTTCGTCGACCACGCGCCCCTGCACCGTCGCCGTCGCCGTCGGTCCGCCCGTGGCGCCAAGTACCAGATCGACGCGACGCAGCGAGGCGGCGTCGGCATCGACCAGCACGTTATCGGTGCGGTACTGCGACGACGACGCCACCAGCGCCGCCGGGCCGAACTCCTGCACGCCGCAAAAGATGTAGCTGCCCAGCGAGTCGCTGCGCACCGTCATCGATTCGAATTTGGGCGTCGTGTCGAGCAGGCTCTTCACCGCCTGCCACTGCAGCACCAGTCCCACACCGGCCACCCGGGTGGCGCCATCGGCCGCCGTGGTGGAGCCGAAGAGAATGCCGCCCATCCCGTTGGCGGGGCGACGCTGCCCCACACACAGCCGGGCCCACGCCGTGTTCATGCCGGGGGTCGCCACGATCGGACGTTCCCACGGGCCATCGCCCGCCGGGCGGGCGGCCGTGAGCTCTCCAAGGCCAAGGCGATCGGCCCGCTCGTGGAACGCGACCAGGCGCATGACGCGCATCCGACTGTAGATCGTGAACCGCCCAAGGGAATCGCTGGCGGCCGACTCACCGCCCGGCTCCGCCGTAATGAGCGCGCCGGACATGGGCCGAAAGGCCAGGCTGTCATAGGCGAGGCCGCGAATCGTGTCCGGTCGCTGCGACACCGGAGCCACCTGCGCCCCAAGCGACGGCGCGGACGTCGGCCTCGCCATCGCGATCATCGACACGGCCACCCCCCACCAGAATCCACGACGCATCACGCGCTATCCCTGAAAAAAGTTCGTGGCCACGCCATCGGCGTCAGGCGGCCAGATTGAGAACCGGGACCCTGATTCGGGACCAATTCATGACGAATGGTTGATCAGAACGAGTCCTGCGCGCAACGTTCCTGCATGCTACCCCAATCTCCGATTCGCAGTGTGCTCCTCGCCAGCGTGGTGATCGCGGCCACCGCGCTGAGCTCCGCCTGTGGCGCCCGCGATGGCTCCCCCACGGCATCGTCCTCCACGGCCATCCTCGGCGCCGTCGAAGAGCTCCCCAGCCCCGCACCGGCCGGCAGCAAAACGCCGGTCGTCATCGCCGATGACAGCGGCGCGGCGTACCTGTCGTGGACGGAGCAGCGGGTCGACTCCTCGTTCGCGATCCGCCTCGCGAAGTGGAATGGCACCACCTGGGACTCGTCTCGCACAGTGGTGGCCGACCGCCCGTTCTTCGTGAATTGGGCCGATTTCCCGGCAATTGTGAAGCTGGGGAACGGCGATCTCGCCGCCCACTGGCTCGAGCGCGAGGGGACCAGCACCTATGCCTACGGCATACGGACGGTGCGCTCGGGGGACGATGGCCGCACGTGGAGTGCCCCCGTCACGCCGCACACCGACGGCCTGGCTGCCGAGCATGGGTTCGTGTCGCTCTGGGCCGAGGGCGGCCGCAACCTGGGGCTCGTCTGGCTCGACGGCCGCAAGAGCGCCATGAAGGATTCCACGCGAGAAATGACCGTACGCACCGCGGTGGTGCGCGACGACGGGACACTCTCGGGGGAAGCCGTGCTGGACGCCCGGACCTGCGATTGCT
>Ga0114970_10000176_pt1 | contig 43450 bp, 38 predicted proteins | sample M_140205_XF_Meta_FD_87030 | JGI IMG/M metagenome (GOLD analysis project Ga0114970, IMG submission 87030) | Freshwater microbial communities from Lake Montjoie, Canada to study carbon cycling - M_140205_XF_MetaG | ecosystem: Environmental > Aquatic > Freshwater > Lake | place: Lake Montjoie... | reverse complement strand
TGCGCTCTCCCATCATGATCCGCTGGCCCGGCAAGGTGAAGCCGAAGATGTCCGACGAACTCGCGCAGTCGATCGACTTTGCGCCCACGCTGCTCAAAGCGGTCGGTCTGGAGCCGACCAAGGCCATGCTAGGCATCAATTTGCTCGATGACGCCGCAGTCACCTCCCGCAAGACGCTCTATGGCGAGTGCTTCACCCACAACTTCGTGGACCTCAATGTCCCAGCCTCCAGCCTGAAATGGCGCTGGATTGTCGAGGGCACCACCAAGCTCATCGTGCCGAATAAAGCCAATCAGCCGGACGATGTCGTCGAACTCTACGATCTGAAAGCCGACCCGACCGAGGAGAAGAATCTGGCGACTGACAGCGCAGAGAAAGTGAAGGAATTGAGTGCGAAGCTGGATGCGTGGTGGAAGCCGTGAGGCTTGGTTAATTCCGAAATGAGGTCTGGCGCTGGGGGCTTTGATCTCCAAGGTATGGGTGTCACCCAGGCAGCTTGGCCGTCGATATGCGCTGCTGGCAGACACCATGCCAGTCCATACCTACCAGCCCACCCAGAATCCGCGCATTCAGTCCGACAACGAATTCCTGCACGCTTTCAAGGATCACGAGTTCGACCAGATTTATCCGGAGGACATTTCCAAACTGTCCCCATGCCACTGGAGTCCAGTGGAGGTGTGCCAAATGGCAGCACAGCTTCTTGTTCTAGAGCCGGGCACACGTGTGCTCGACATCGGCTGTGGTCCCGGAAAATTCTGCGCCATCGGTGCGACCACTACGCAGGGCCATTTCACCGGAGTTGAGCAACGCGGACGTCTCGTTAAGGCGGCGCGTCTGATGCTGCACCAACAAGGCATTACCAGTGCCGAGATCGTGCATGGCAACATCACCGAGCTGCAATTTGACGCCTTTGATGCCTTCTACCTCTTCAATCCATTCGAGGAGAACATCCTGCCCATCCTGCAGATCGACGGCGATGTGGAGATGGAGCCCCAGCTTTACGATGACTACACACTGCACGTGCAGCAGCAACTTGAGCGCATGCCCATGGCCACGCGCGTGGTGACCTACTTCGGTAGCTGTGCCGAAATTCCCGAATGCTACACCTGCACGAGAACGGCCTACGAAGGCATGTTGAAGCTGTGGGTGAAGACACGTCCCAGCCTTGAAGACGAGTGAAGCCCCTTTCTCAACCCCAACCAAACCAAAAGCATGACATCCCTAGCCACCCAACTCGAAGACCTCGGTAAACTCACGGAGCTGGATGCCAGCAAACGTCGCTCGGAATCAGGAACATCCGAGTTTAAAAAGCTTACCGTTGAATCAGATCGTGTTCGCGGACGCCTGCCCGCCACCATCCTTCAGCATTACGATCTACGTGTGTCCAAAGGCAAGCGTGGCGCAGCAAAGATGCGCAACAAAGTCTGCGGCGGATGTTATATTTCACTGCCAAGCGGACAGCTTGCGGACATGCTGCAGACAGACATGGCGCTGCAAATCTGCGGCAACTGCAGCATCTACATCCTTCCTGGCGATCCTGTGCTAGTGGTCGAAACTCCCGCAGCCGCGAAGAAAGCCGCGACCAAGGTCGCGCCACGTAAACGCAAAGTCAAAAGCGCAGAATCGCCAGCAACTGAAGAGGCGAGTTAAGCGTCCTTCGCGCTTTCAATTCAAGAACCGAAACTCCGGCGTGGACCACAGGGTCTGGATGAAACGTGCCCACAGATCGCGTGTTTCATCGGCGTTGGCATTGCCGGAAGATGATGATTCAAGGAAGTCGCGGACTTGCTTCTGCTCTTGAGCTGTTGGGGCACGATTGAGAGAATTTTGGAAAGCGGTCTCGATACGCTTAGCGTTGTCTGACGATGATTTGAGCACGAGGTCCGCAGCGCTGCGGGCTTGCTCGATGACTTTGGGCGAATTCATCAAGAACAGCGCTTGGGTGGCGACGGTGCTGGTGGTGCGCTGCGCGATGGGTTGGTTGATGTCGGCGAAATCGAAAACTTCAAACAGTGGATGACGAACGTTGCGGAAAGCGGCGGTGTAGAGACTGCGGCGGGTATCGGCGAATTGGTAGCCGTATTCGATGTTTTGAATTTTCGAGTCGTTGGCATCGACGGATTTGACCTCGCTGACACCGGGGCCACCGAATGCACGATCCAAGGTGCCAGCCGCGACGAGCATGGCATCGCGCAGGCATTCGGCGTCGAGACGTTTGCGATTCATGTGGCTGAAAAGACGATTGTCGGGATCGGCTGGTTGAGCGGACTGGCTGCTTTGCCGATAGGTCCGGCTCATGACCATCTCTTTGACGAGATGCTGCAAGCTCCAACCGTCTTCGATGAACTTGAGGGCAAGGTAGTCGAGAAGTTCTGGATGACTTGGCAATTCGCCAGTGGAACCGAAGTTGTCAGTGGTGCGGACAATGCCGGCACCGTAGATCCAATGCCAGACGCGATTGACCATGACGCGTGCGGTGAGCGGATGATCGCGTGAAGTGATCCATTGGGCGAGTTGGAGCCGACCGCTGGCATCCGCAGGAATCGTGGGAGCACCGGGGCGCATGGCGACTTGAATGAAGCTGCGCGGCACGACGGCACCCAGATTGTGCGTGCTGCCACGGATGTGAATCTTCGTATCTTCGGGTGCGGAGTCCTCGGCGACGGACATGGCCTCGGGGCGCTCGGGCATGTCTTTTTGCAGGACTTTGAGCTGCTTTTCGAAGTCACTGAGTTGCTGCTTGATCTTCGCGGCCGTGGGCGAGTCTTTTTTGACGACCAACTCATCAATGGATTCATCGGCGGGCACGAACTGAACCGCATCGACGGTGACAAAGCCTTGCGAACCAGCATTGGAGATGAGCACGAAGCCTTGGCCGTTGGCTTCGAAGCGATAGGTGCCAAGTGAAGCGAATTGCAGGCCCTTGAGGTTGTCAGTGACCATCTTGATGCCTTTCAATTCCTCACCATCGGCATGCAGGATGGTAACGGTGGCATTCTCGGCGCGATTGGGGCCGGCGTTATAGGCCACACGCACTTCGTAGCGGCCGGTCTTTGGAAGTTTTGGCGTGAAGGTGATGGTTTTCTCGCCTTTGCCATCATTGTTGTCACTGACATAGCCAGCGCCGATGTAAGGTGCGTAACTGGTGGAGTTTTTCCACATGCCGACTTTTTGCGCGACACTGTCATCGACGACGATGCCGGGCAGGTCTGAAATGACAATGTTCTTGCGCTTGCGCAGATCGGCGCTGCCTGCATCACGTAGATCGTCTTTCAGCGCGGCTATTTGATCTTTGAGCGCCGCGACCTGCTTTTCATGCTGCTCCATTTGCGTTTCAGCAGCGCCATCGAGCGGGAGGGGCGTGTCGATCCAATGCGCGACGTTGTCGGTGTAGTTTTTGAGCGTCTGCGTGCTGCGCAGGATGCCAGCGAGCGCGTAGTAGTCGTGTGCCGAGATGGGGTCAAATTTGTGGTCGTGGCAACGGGCACAGCCGATGGTCAGGCCAAGGAAGGCGCGACCCATGGTATCGAGTTGTTCATCGACGATGTCCATGCGCAGCATGCCTTTGTCCTGTTCCTCGTAGTTCGTGGGACCAAGCGCGAGGAAGCCGGTGGCGGTGACCTGACGGCGACGTGCAGCGGCATCCGTGGCGGGCAGGAGATCGCCCGCGAGATGTTCGGTGATCATGCGATCGATGGGCACGTTGTCACGGATGGACTCGACAACGTAGTCGCGGAAACGCCACGCATCTTTAAACGGTAGTGAACGGCCACCACCGGAGGATTCGGCGAAACGCGTGATGTCGAGCCAGTGAGAGGCGAAGCGTTCGGCGAAGGCGGTGGATGACAGGTAGCGGTTGGCTAACGCCTCCAATGACGAATCACGAATGACGAACGACGAACCGGAGGTGCATTCGCGAATAAAAGCGTCTGTTTCTTCCTGTGTGGGAGGCAGGCCGGTGAGATCGAAGGAGAGTCGTCGAATGAGCGTGCGCGGATCGGCGTCGGGAGCGGGCGTGAGTTTACTGGTTTCGAGTTTGGCGAGAATGAAGCGGTCGATGTTGTTCGCGGGCCAGAATTGGTTTTGAACCGCAGGCGGTGGATGAGCCAATGGAGGCTGAAAGGACCAGAAACTGGCGTCAGCGCGTGGCTGGCGATGAGAGACACTTTTCTCGGCGGTGCCGTCGCGTGGATCGGGCGCACCGGATTCGATCCAGAGCTTGAGGTCGGCGATCTCGCTGTCCTTGAGCTTCCGCTTCGGCGGCATTTTCAAATCGCGGTCGGCATAGCTGACGGCCTGCCAGAGCTTGCTGTCGGTGAGTTTGCCAGGAACGATGGCGGGGCCGGAATCGCCACCGGTTTGCCAGCCAGCGCGGGAATCGAGGCGCAAGCCGCCTTTTTGCTTGTCGGGGCCGTGGCAGTCGATGCAGTTGGCGACGAGCAGCGGGCGAATGCGCTGCTCAAAATGCGTCAGGTCCGCAGCATGTGCGGCGGTGAACGTGAAAGCGAGTAAGAGGGCGCGTTGGATCATCAGAGGGTGCGAACGCAAACGGGCGCGGCTTTGCGGCTCTTTCAGGCGGTGAAGCGCAGAATGTGATGCTGCGCGTGACGGCTGATGAGCTGGGTTTTGGTGAGCGTAGCTTGTTTGGCCATGTGCGTGAGATCGGAGAGTGTCTCGGGAAAGTCGTAGGCGGCGACGTGGGCACAGGCTTCGTCGAGATGTTCGGGCAGTACTTCAGTCCATTGTGTGCGCATGAAGTTGAGGTAGCCGTCGAGGTATTGCTCACGTGTTTGGGCTTCTTCGCGCACGACATCGACCATGATGATCTGGCCACCGGGAACGAGGTGCTGGGAACAGGCGTGAAAAAGCTGCTGTTTCGCGGTTGCATCGAGATGATGCACGGCAAAGCCGGTGAAGATGATGTCGAAGGCCGAATCGGTGTCCTCAACGGCCTGCAGCATGTCTTGGTGATGCAGCGCGGTGTTTAAGATGCCGTTCAAATACGTGCGTGCCTCATCGAGCGCAGACAGGGAGAGATCGACGCCATTGTAGCTGGCCGGTGGCGCAGCCTGAAGGCAAGGTGCGAGAAAACGCGCATTGCCACAACCGAGGTCGAGCAGGTGATAAGGCCCTATTTGATATCGCTGATACAACAAATCAGCGACCTGCGCGTAGATCTCGCGATGGAACATGTAGTTCTTCTCCGAGATCGCATCGTAGAGTGTCCAGGACTTGCGGAAGAGCGCGGTCTGGTCGTCAGCAGTTGGGCTTATTGGCATGAAGACGTTATCAGAGCACATGGTCGGCTTGCATGCCAATGGCTGCGCTACGTAACTTGGCTGACAAGGGTTCACCAGCGGGAGTGTCTCTCACGCGGAGTGACGTAACGACCACCGGGACTTAGCGGGCTGTGATTATTGCGCTCCAGGGGCGTGATATAACGGCCGCCAGGGCTGTACGGGCTGCGCGCAGGACGCGGAGTGACGTAGCAGGAGGTGAGGGTGCTGACAAGTAAGGTGGCTAGGAGGATACGCTGCATTTTCATGATGCTTTATTGAACACCCAATCCTGAAATTGTTGCAAGAGAGCAGTCAAAAGTCTCCGAGTCATTCTGCGGTGCGTAGAAAGGCCGGGATTTTCACTTTCGTTTCCTGCGTCCCGTTTCACAGTCCCCGCTCTCAAACCCCGACCCACCATGACACCCGCCGAAGCCAAAACCCAGCTCGACAACCAAGTTCGCGAAATCATCAACTGGCATTTCTCGCCAGAAACCGGCTGCCCCTTTTGGCTGGATTGGGCAAAGAAAAACTTCGACCCACGCGGCGTGGTGAACTGCTACGAGGACATCATCGCGAAGTTTCCACACTTCGAGGATGAATGGTTGCGTGACCTTCAGCCCGAAGTCTGGGTGCCAGCAGCCTTTAAAGGCAAGCCGTTCAACATTTTCGAAACCGGCGGCACCACTGGCATGCCGAAGCAGCGCATCGGCTGGAATGATTTCCGTGTCGATTACGAGGAGTTCAGCCATAAGCTCGACGACAAACACTTCCCGCCGGGTGAAGCCTGGATCATGGTCGGCCCGACCGGTCCGCGCCGTCTGCGCCTCGCAGTGGAGCATCTGGCAAATTATCGCGGCAGTTCCTGCTACTTCGTCGATCTCGATCCGCGTTTCGTAAAGAAGGCGATCTCGAACAAGCAGTTTGATGTCGCACGTCAGTACATGGACCACGTCATTGACCAGGCCGTGCTCATCTTGAAGAATCGTAAGGTTTCCGCGATCTTCACCACGCCGAAGCTGCTCGAAGCTCTCGCTGAGAAGGTGGATCTTTATAGCACTGGCATCCGCGGTTGTTTCGTCGGTGGCACCACGATGACGCCTCAGTATGTGCGGTTCATCGTTGAGGAAGTGCTGGAGAACCGCATCGGCTTCTATCCGACCTACGGCAACACGCTGATGGGTCTCGCTGCCAGTGTACCGCTCACTCCAGAGGATAATTTCTCCATTTCCTACTACGCGCCGCAACCCCGTGCCGTGTTGCGTGTGGTCGATCCGAAGCAGACCGACAAAACCGTCGAATACGATGCTTGGGGCCGTGTGGAACTCACCACACTGACGAAAGAATTCTTTATGCCGCGCTTCCTTGAGCGTGACGAAGCCATGCGCCGCAAGCCACGGGCACCGTATGCTTGGGATGGTGTCGCTGACGTGCGTCCGTTTGGTGCGATGGAGAAGACCATCGTCGAAGGCGTTTATTAATTAGGCCTCAATTTGAGCCGTTTTGTTGCCGGGGGTGCGTCATTCGCATCTCCGGCTTCTTTTTGCCGTTGGCGGGTGAAAAACTCCCGTTTGCATTCCCGCCAATCTCACGCTTTAGGACTCTCAGCCAACCACTTTTGAAGAACCACACGCACGAGAAGGAATGAAGATCGCACTGGATGTCATGGGCGGCGACTTTGCCCCTCAAAATCCCATCGCCGGCGTCAAACTCGCCCTCGAATCGCTTCCTGCGATCACCAAGCTGTATCTGGTGGGCATTCCCGAGGTCATTGAGAAGGAATTGAAGCTTCAAGGCGTCTCCAGTCCGAAATTGGAAATCGTTCCGGCCAGCCAGGTCGTGGACATGTCCGACAGTGGCTTGGACGCCGTGCGCAAGAAGAAGGACAGCTCGATCAGTGTCGCGGTGGATATGGTGAAGAATGGCAAGGCAGACGCTGTCGTCAGTGCCGGACATACTGGGGCTGCAGTGACGGCCTCCTTGATTAAGCTGCGCACTCTGACGCACATTGAGCGTCCGGCCATTGCCTCAATCATGCCGTCATTGACGAAACACTGGGAGCTCATCGACGCCGGCGCCAATCCTGATAGCGAACCGGCGCACCTAGTGCAAAACGCCATCATGGGCAGCGCTTTTGCCCGTCATGTGCTTGGTCGTGACAATCCGACGATCGGTCTGATGTCGAATGGCACCGAGGAAGAGAAGGGCAACGCGTTGTGCAAGGAAACTGGCAAATTGCTGCGTCACACCGCAGGGCTGAACTTCATTGGCAACGTCGAAGGCCATGACGTGTGGGATACACCGCCGGATGTCGTCGTTTGCGACGGCTTCACTGGTAACGTCATCTTGAAAAATGCCGAGGCGCTTGCCCATACCATCTTCAGCATGGTGAAGAGTGAAATTAAAAGCGCGTTCTGGACCAAGATCGGTGGTCTGCTCGCGAAGCCGGCCTTCAAGCGTGTCCACACCCGCACCAACCCGGACGAGGTCGGCGGCATGCCGCTGCTGGGCCTCAACGGCATCACCATCATCTCGCATGGCAGCGCATCTCCGCTTGCCATGAAGAACGCCATCCGGCAGGCTTGCGAAAGCATCCAGCACCAGATTAATCCGCACATCGAAGCTGCCGCCACAGCCCATTCCATCGCTCTCCATGCCCGCTCTCAGTAACCAGCCCTTTTGCGCCTCCAGTATCATCGGCACCGGCAGCTACATGCCGGAAAAAGTGCTGACCAACGACGACCTCTCAAAAATCGTCGATACCAATGACGAATGGATCACCACGCGCACTGGAATCAAAGAGCGCCGCATCGCTGCGGACGATCAAGCCACCAGCGATCTCGCGGCCGAAGCCGCCCGTCGTGCCATGGCTTCCGCAGGTGTCGCGCCTGAGGAAATTCAGCTCATCATCATCGCCACGGTGACACCGGACATGTTTTTTCCGTCCACCGCCTGCTTCGTGCAGAAGAAGATCGGTGCCGTGAATGCCATCTGCTTTGATATTTCCGCTGCTTGTTCCGGATTTCTCTATGCTTTGCAGGTGGCACGCCATTTCATCAACACTGGCAACCGCACCACGGCTCTGGTGATCGGGGCGGAAAAACTCAGCACGCTCATCAATTGGAAAGACCGCAACACCTGCGTGCTCTTTGGCGATGGTGCTGGCGCCGTGGTGATCCGTCGTGATGATGCAGGTGGAGAAAATGCACCTGGCCGTGTGCTTTCTACCGTCATGGGCACGGATGGTAACTTGGCCGATCTGCTCAAAGTGCCCGGCGGGGGCTCCGCCTGCCCGATCACCCCCGAGAACGTCGAATCACGCCCGAATACGATCCACATGGAAGGGCGCGAGACTTTCAAGCACGCAGTTACCCGCATGCTTGAAGCTGCTCAGCAGGCGTTACAGATGGCTGGGTTGACTGCCGCAGATGTATCTCTTGTCATCCCGCATCAGGCCAATGCCCGCATCATTTCTGCTATCGCCGACCGGCTTGATTTGCCGATTGAGCGCGTGTTCATGAACCTCGACAAATACGGCAACACCAGCGCAGCTACCATCCCTGTTGCGCTCGACGAAGCCAACAAAGCGGGTCGTCTCAAGCGTGGCGATGTGATCCTGCTCGTTGCCTTCGGTGGCGGCTTCACTTGGGCCAGTTCGGTGGTGCGGTGGTAGTTTAAGAGTTAGACTAGCTGGTAGCCTGTCTCACAGCTTTTGCGCTTTGCATCAAAGCGCATCCCGCCATATTCGCCGCCCTTCGTTCTTACTGACTCATGGCTTCCAAGCGCATCGTTCTTAAATTTGGTTCCGGGATCCTCACGCGCAAAGACGCGCCTGAGCCTGATCCCGTGCAGTTGCGCAAGCTCGTCGAGGCAGTCGCCCTGCTCAAACGGGCCGGACATGCTGTTGTCGTCGTCAGCAGTGGTGCCGTGGCCTCTGGTTTGAAGCCGCTCGATTTCAAACAGCGTCCATCCGACGTGACCACTCTTCAGGCACTCGCCGCCGTGGGGCAGACGCATCTCATGCATGCCTATGAGACGCTGCTGCGCGATCACGGCCTGCATGTAGCTCAGCTTCTCGTCACACATGAAGATTTCGAAAATGCCGAACGTGCGCCACGCATGCGTGCGGTGCTGGATCGGCTCATGGAATTCTCCCAAGTCGTGCCTGTCATCAATGAAAACGATTCCGTCGCCATCGAAGAACTGCGTTATGGCGACAACGACAAGCTTTCCTCCCGCGTGGCCCGTTTCTGGGGTGCGGATGTCTTGATCCTCCTCACCAGCGCCCCCGGTCTGCTGCGTGACATGAAAAAGCCCGAGGAAGGACCGATTCCCGTCGTCGAGAATGTTGATGACGTGATTCATCATGCCGAACAAGAAAAATCCTCCCTTGGCACTGGCGGCATGATCTCCAAGCTGCGTGCGGTTCAAGACGCCGTGCATGGAGGTGTAGAGTGCATCATCGCCTCCGGACGTCATGCCGAGCAGATTCCCGGTTTGGTCGAGGGCAGGGGAGTTTGCACACGCTTTCCGGCCACACGCGCGTAATCCAGCATCTTATGGCCTCACCCGACATCGCAACGCTGCTCATTCACTGCCCGGACCGTCCTGGGCTCGTGCATGATGTCACTGGTTTCATCTCCTCGCATCAGGGCAACATCATCGACCTCCAGCAGCACATTGATCCCGACCAGAACGCCTTCTTCATGCGTCTGGAATGGAGTTTGGAGAAGTTTACCCTCGAAAACGAGGAGATCGAAGCCCGCCTGCAACCGATGGCACGCCGTCATGAAATGCAGATGCGCCTCAGCTTTGCCAGCCAGCGCAAACGCATCGCCTTGTTTGTTACGAAAGAGAATCACTGTCTCTACGATTTACTCGCCCGTCACGAATCCGGCGATCTGCCCGTGGACATCCCGCTGATCGTTGCCAATCACGAAACGCTGCGGCCTGCGGCAGAACGCTTCGGCATTCCCTTTCATCACTTCCCGATCACGAAAGAGAACAAGATCGCGCAGGAAGCAGCGCAGATCGAATTGCTGCGCCAGCATCGCATCGACACCGTCGTGCTGGCCCGCTACATGCAGATCATTAGTCCCGCGATGATTGCCGAGTTCCCACATGCTATCCTCAATATCCACCACAGCTTCCTGCCTGCGTTCGTCGGCGCCAAGCCCTACCACCAGGCCTTTCAGCGCGGGGTGAAGATCATCGGTGCCACCAGCCACTACGTCACCGCCGATCTCGATGAAGGCCCTATCATTCATCAAGATGTGATGCGCGTGAGTCACGAGGATAGTGTGAACGATCTCGTTCGCCTCGGTCGCGATCTGGAGAAAACCGTCCTCGCCAAGGCGTTGTGGTGGCATGTCCGCGACCGAGTTCTTGTCTTCAAGAACAAGACTGTGGTATTTGATTAAATTCCACCATGACAACCTCCACCGCCATTTTTGCTAGCATTGCCTGCGGTTATCTTAGCGGCTCCGTGCCGTTTGGTTATCTCGCTGGGAAATTGAAAGGCATCGATATTCGTCAACACGGCAGCGGCAACATTGGTGCCACCAATGCGATTCGCGTGCTGGGGAAGGGGATTGGCATCCCCGTGTTCCTGCTCGACATGTTCAAAGGCTGGCTTCCGGTATGGCTAGCTGCTGGCTGGATCGCGCACTCGGGCGCTGAGATTGAAATAGTTTCCTTGGGCAAGGTGCTCGCGGGTTTTGCGGCGGTGATTGGCCACATGTTCACGTTTTGGCTCGGCTTTAAAGGCGGCAAAGGCATTGCCACGACGGGTGGCGTGCTGCTTGGCATCTCGTTGGCCGGGATGATTGGCGGTTGGATCGGCTTTCTCACTTTTCTCTTCGCCTTCCGCTATGTTTCACTTGGTTCGCTGGCGGCGGCGGTCGGCGTTCCCACGGCGATGGCCATTCAAATGTGGTGTGAAGGCCGCTGGGACTATGTGCTCCTCGGTTTCGGCATCACGGTGATGGTTCTGGCATTCGTTCGTCATCGCACCAACATCCAGCGTCTCCTCGCTGGCACGGAGAGTAAGGCGTTCACCAAAAAGAAGCCGCAATCATGATTCAGTCCGCGACAGTCATTGGTGCCGGAAGCTGGGGCACGGCGTTAGCTTTCATCTTGTCACTGCGCGGTCTCAATGTGCAGTTCTGGGGCCGAGATGCTGAATTGATGGCTCAAATTCATGCGAAACGTCGCAATGAACGCTATTTGGCGGATCTGGTGCTGCCAGACAACATCTTGGTCACTTCAGATCTCGCCGCATTGCAGCCTGCCGATATGCTTGTGTTTGTCGTGCCGTCCAAAGCGATGCGCAGCACGGCGGAACATGTTGCTCAAAGTAACGCTGCTTCCAAAGCGCGTGTGCTGGTCTCCTGTGCGAAAGGCATCGAGCTCGAAACAGGTCGTCGCATGAGCGAATTAATCAGTGAGTCATTGCCCGGCATCCCGCTGGCCGTGTTGACCGGGCCGAATCATGCCGAGGAAGTCGCCAACAAACTCGCGACTGCGGCCGTCGTGGCTTGCGCCGACGATGATATGGCCAAAGCGGTGCAGTCCTGCTTCACCCTGCCGTTTTTCCGCACCTACACCACCGATGACATCATTGGCGCTGAATGGGCTGGTGCCATGAAGAACCCCTACGCCATCGCTGCCGGCATCGCACTCGGATTGAAACTAGGCGACAACGCCATCGCCGCGCTCGTCACCCGCGCCCTCGCCGAAATGGTGCGTCTCGGCGTCGCTGAAGGTGGCAAGATCGAAACCTGCTACGGACTGAGTGGCGTCGGTGATTTGATGGCAACATGCTACTCCGAGCACAGCCGCAATCACCGGGTTGGCGTCCTGCTCGGCCAAGGCAGGGCACTCGATGATATCATTTCCAGCACGCGCATGGTTGCTGAAGGCGTCCCGAATACCGCCAGCCTCCACCGTGCCGCCAAAGCCCGTGGCGTGCGCACACCGCTGCTCGACGAGATCTACGCCATCCTGCATCAAGGCAAGGCCGCCAAAGATGGCATGCGAGCGCTGCTTTCCCGCGATCCAAGGCCGGAGGCGGATTAATTCCATCTGCCATCAGATTCAAACGCCCGTTGATTCAAAGACGATTTGAGGCCATGAGCGGAATCAATTCACATGTCTGATCCAAACGGCTACGAACTCCTCGACAGCGGCGCTTTCCAGAAGCTGGAACGCTTTGGCAGCGTCGTGCTCTCACGGCCTTGTGCGCAAGCCGTCTGGCAGCAGACCTTGCCCAAGGCGGAATGGCAAAAAGTGACCGCCACGTTCTTCCGCGATGGAGGTAATCAATGGCGTGGACGCGATAACTTGCCTGAAACCTGGACCATTGAGGTCGATGACACCAAGTTTCAGCTCAGTTCGACCGATTTCGGCCATCTCGGCATCTTTCCTGAGCAGCGTGATCAATGGCGGCGCATTCGCGAAACGTGTGAGCAATATGCGAAGCGCAATAGTCGCCCAGCGCGAGTGCTCAATCTGTTTGCCTACTCCGGCGGCAGCACATTGGCCGCAGCACTTGCTGGTGCGGAAGTCTGTCATGTGGATGCCTCCAAGGGCATGGTCGATTGGGCCCGCAAGAATGCCGCCTTAAACGGCCTCGAAGAAAAGCCCGTGCGCTGGATTGTGGATGACGTGTCAAAGTTTCTCGAACGCGAACTGCGTCGCGAGCGCCAATACGACCTGCTCATCCTCGATCCGCCGAGTTACGGCCGCGGTGCGAAGGGAGAGGTCTTCAAGATCGAAAACGATCTGCCGCCGCTGCTCGCGTTGCTTGGCAAGCTCATGTCACCGCAGCCACTAGGAGTGCTGCTGTCCTGCCACACGCCGGAACTCACGCCTATCTCTTTGCATCACATGCTCCTGCAGCAATTCGGACGCAATGGCGGCGAAGTGGAGCATGGCGAGATGCAGCTCCGTGGTGCCGCCAACGTTCTGCCTGTCCCCAGCGGCAGTTTTGCGTGGTGGCTCGCCTGATTGAGCATTCGACATTCCGCCTTCGTCATTCGACATTTTCCCAATGTTCAGCTTCCTCCTTCGCCGCGCCTTCAGCAGCGTGATTGTGATCTTCTGCGTGATCTCGATCACGTTTGTGCTCGCACGGATCACGAAGGGTGGGCCGTTTGACAAGGAGAAAGAGCCGCCGCCGCATATCAAAGAGGCGCTACTCACACGCTACAAGCTCAACGGTACCGTGTGGGAGCAATACACCGCCTATGTCGGCTCGCTGGTGCGTTTTGATCTTGGTTTATCCACCCGCTATCGCGATTGGCGTGTTTCCGAACTGCTGCGGCAAAAAATGCCGAACTCCTTCGCGCTTGGTTCGCTGGCGTTTGTGATCGCGAGTTGTGCAGGCGTTTTCCTTGGCAGTCTGGCCGCGATGAAGAAGGACACCTGGATTGACCGCACGGCCATGTTCGGTGCGTTGCTGAGCATCTCGATTCCATCGTTCATCAGTGGCCCGTTTTTGATCGCCGTCGTCGCGCTTTGGCTCGGCTGGCTCCCCGTCGGCGGCTGGGGCACGTTTCAGCAGATGATCTTGCCCGCGATCTGTCTCGCCGCGCCTTACATCGCCTACGTCGCCCGTTTGATGCGCAACAGCCTGCTCGATGTCCTGAAAAGCGACTTTCTGCGCACCGCACGCGCTAAAGGACTCACCGAAACGCAGGCGGTGGCTAAACATGCGGTCAAAGTGGCGATTCTGCCCGTTGTCACGTTTCTCGGACCACTTGCAGCGCATCTACTCACGGGGTCGATGATCGTCGAGAGCGTCTTCAACATCTCTGGGGCAGGCATGATCTTCGTGAACTCGATTCAGAATCGCGATGTCTTCCTGCTCGGCGGTGCCGTCATCGTTTACTGCGTGCTGCTCGTGCTCTTCAACCTGTTCGTGGATGTGATCTACACGCTGCTGGACAAACGCATCAAACTTTATGCCTGATGCCGCCGCGCCAGCACGAATCGCCCGGCCCGATGGCTGGCAGATCTTGAAGCGCAACCGCGCTGCGCTCATCGCGCTCGGATTTCTCGTGGGTTTGTCGCTCATCGCCATCGTCGTGCCGATGCTGCTGCCTGCGTCTTTGAAAGTTACTAGCAGCGCCTCGTTTGTGCCGCCTTCATCGCAGCACCTGCTCGGCACGGACGTGAACGGACAAGACATGCTCTACCGCCTGCTGGCCGGTGCGCGCGTTTCGCTCGGTGTTGGTCTTGTTGGCGCGCTCATCAGTCTCGTGATCGGCACGCTGTACGGCATGATCAGCGGCTACGCGGGTGGTCGAATCGATGCGCTCATGATGCGCACGGTCGAAGTGCTGCAATCCGTGCCGCGCATCTTGTTTATCATGATCCTCATCGCTGCGCTCGATGACTACGTGAAGGAATGGATCGACGGCTGGCGCTTGCTCGCGCAGAAGAACAATTCTCCCAATCTCGCCGCCACCATGAGCGACTGGAAAGCTTACTCGAAGGTGCTGGTGATGATAGTGTCGCTAGGACTCGTCGAATGGCTCACCATGGCTCGTATTGTCCGTGGTCAGGTGCTCGTGTTGCGAGAAATGACCTTCGTCACCGCTTCCCGCGCGATGGGACAGAGCAGTTGGGGCGTGTTGCGCCGTCATTTGCTGCCGAACCTGAGCACCATCATCCTCACCTACCTCACGCTAACGATACCCGCCGTCATCCTCGACGAATCCTTCCTCAGCTTCCTCGGTCTGGGTATTGAAGACCCCGCCGCAAGTTGGGGTTCGTTGCTCAAAGACGGCGCGCAGGTCATCAATCCGCTCGAAAGCAAATGGTGGCTCCTCGTTTTCCCCGCCTTCATCATGTCCGCTAGTCTCCTCGCCCTCAATTTCCTCGGCGACGGTCTCCGCGACGCGTTTGATCCAAAGAGCGGGGAGTAGCTAGGCTGAGTATTCTTTTCGCCTTTTATGACTTCGCAACTCGACAAGGCGGCGGGGTTGAAGTGTAATTACTTACTCCAACCTCCTTCATGCAGTCCTCGTCACGTACACCGCCGAACATTCGTGATCATGAGACGCTCCGCCTCATTGGGCGTGGAGCGTTTGGCGAGGTGTGGCTGGCGCGGAGTGTGACGGGGGTATTGCGGGCGGTGAAAGTGGTGTGGCGGGAGGATTACGACAATCCAGACGCATTTGAGCGTGAGTTCGAGGCGCTGAAACGTTTTGAGCCGATTTCGCGTCGTCACGAAGGATTGGTGCCGATTTTGCAGGTGGGGCGCAGCGATCAGGAGGGTTTCTATTATTATGTGATGGAGTTGGCGGACGATCTGGAGACTGGGCGCGACATCGATGCGGTGACTTACAAGCCACACACGCTGGGTTTGCAGATGCGGCGGGACAAACGCGTGTCGGCAGAGGCGTGCATCAAACTGGGGGCGACGATTGCGGAGGGACTCGATTACCTGCATCGCAATCATCTCATTCATCGCGACGTGAAGCCGTCGAATTTGATTTTCATCGACGGCATTGGTCGTCTGGCGGACATCGGGCTTGTCGCGCTACTTGGACAGCGCAGTTTTGTGGGTACGGAAGGCTTTGTGGCACCGGAAGGGCCGGGGACGGCGGCGTCAGATATTTTTTCGCTGGGCATGGTGCTGTACGAAGCGAGCACCGGGAAGGACCGGCTGGATTTCCCGGATATTCCGTCGTGTTCAGAGACAAGGGCAGATCTGGAGCTGTGGCGCAGGTTGCATGACGCGATCTGCACTGCCTGTGCGCCGAAGGCGAAGCAGCGCTTCGTGAGTGCACGAGAGATGGCTTTGGCGCTGCGCGGTGAACCTTTGCCGTCTTCGCGTAAGTTGATGTGGTCATGGATCGCCGCTGGTTCGGTGGCACTGGTGCTGGCGGTGGGCTTTGGCATGTGGCTTGCGCAAAGTCGGCGCGGCAGAACCATGGTGGCGATGAATCACAGTGTGCCGCGTTTGAAAATCATGACGACACCACCGGGCGCTGTGGTGTTTGCAGGCGAAGAGCAACTCGGCGTGACGCCGCTGGAACTTGATCCCGCCGAGGGTGTGCCGGTGATCTACCAGCTGCGGATGCCGGGTCACAAGCAGGTCGAGATAGAGCACATTGCTTCCGATGAGAAGCCGGCGGTGTTTGATTTGAAAATGGATGCATCGCGACTGCCACAGAAAGGCGAGCGTTGGCTGAACAGCCTTGGCATGGTGTTCAAGCCGGGGCAGGGAGGCCACGTCAGCGCCGATCCAGTGGAGATGAAGTTTTTCCGTCGCTTCCTAGAAGCCACGGGTCGGTCATTTGAGGGCAAGGTGGTGCGTTTTCAGCAGGGGAAAGAGCAGGAAACGCCGTATCTCGTTGTTGTGCCAGATGGCGATGCGGAGGCGTTTCGCTACTGGCTCACGGATCGTGATCGTAATGAGGCTTTTTTGAGTCAGGAGCATCACTATGAGGTGGAGCCGTTTCATTTTGTCGAGAGCGGCCAACCAGTTGCAGATGAAATGCCGGATGGACGTGAGACTGAAACGAATGGCAATGAAGAGAAGAACTGGCGTGCGTTTTTATTGCGTGTGGAACGCCAGACCTACGGCAGTGTGGTCATCCATAGTCAGCCGGAGAAAGTGCGTGTCTTCCTGCATGAAGAGTTTCTAGGCGAGACGCCGCTGGAATTGCCGCGCGTGCGCACTGGGCCGGTGGAGTTTGAATTGCACGAGGAGGGCTTTGCCGATGTGGTGCTTGAAGGTGAAGTGAAAGAGGGGGAGCAGGCGGAATTGTTTGCCGACATGCAAACGCGCAAGGCTGTAACCTTTGGCCGCCAATGGAAAGCGAACAGCCTAGGCATGAACTTTGTGCCGCTGGGTGATGTGATGATCTCCGCGTGGGAGATTCGGCATCGCGATTACATCGAATTCTCCAAAGTGACGCAGTCCCGCAGGCCTGGACGTGTGGATGACAACGGCAACAAAGGTGGATCGCTGCCGGTGGCGGGTGTGGATCGCAGTGAAGCGCGGTCGTTTTGCGCCTGGCTGACCGAACGCGAGCGTAACGCCGGCCTGATCGGAGCAAAGGACGTGTACCGACTGCCGACGGATGAGGAATGGAGCCGTGCCGTCGGTCTGCCGCTCGAACGCGGTGCCTCGCCGGAAGAGCGAAATGGGCGCATCCGTGGCATTTACCCGTGGGGCTTTGAATGGCCACCGCCCAATGGCGTGGACAATCTTGCGGACATCAATTCTGCGCGCAAAGCCAGCCTAGACAGCGCTATTGCCGGCTATGAGGACAAGTTCCCGTTCTTGGCGCCGGTGACGGCGTTGCAGACAAATGAGCGTGGCATCAGCGGACTCGCTGGCAACGTTTCCGAGTGGGTTGATACGGATTACGAGCCAGTTTCTGCCGTCAAACCGGGTGAACTTGCGAAACCTGCAGTGGGCACCACGCGTGGCGGCAACTGGCGCACTGCCGCTCAGGAGGAGTTGCTGGCTTCCGCTCGTATGCCCGTACCGCCTGAGACGCGGCGGAACACGATCGGCTTCCGCGTGGTGTTGGCGCGGGGGAAATAGCCGTGCGAGGCTTTGCTTGGCAACTTTCGTTCTAGAACTAGACTGGCAGAGTCGTATCTTAGTTACCCCAATCATGCAAACCACCCTCGATTCCCCGCTGGCTTCGGCTGCGACCGAAGTCAACGCGCCGAAGAAGGTCGAACAGACCGAGGCCGGCAATTACTTCGTCTCAAACTACCCGCCCTTCTCGTTTTGGAAGCCGGATCAGGTTTCACTCGTCGAGGAAGTGCTGCAACGCCCTGCGCCGACGAACATTCCGCTTGGCGTCTATTTTCATATTCCCTTCTGCCGCAAGCGTTGCCATTTCTGTTACTTCAAGGTCTATACCGATAAGAATGCGCAGGAAGTGAAAGCCTACATTGACGCCGGAATGCGCGAGATGGCGAGTTTTGCCAGCCAGCCGTATTTACATGGCCGCAAAGCGCACTTTGTGTACTTCGGCGGCGGCACACCGAGTTATCTCTCGGTGCCGCAACTCAAAGATCTCACGAATCGCATGAAAGACCTCGTTTCATGGGAAGGCGCGGCGGAAGTGGCCTTCGAGGCCGAGCCTGGCACACTGAACGAGGTCAAGCTCACTGGCATTCGCGAAATTGGTGTCACGCGCTTGAGTCTTGGCGTGGAAAATTTTGACGACCACATTCTCGAAACCAATGGTCGTGCCCATCGTAGCGGTGAGATCGACAAAGCGTATCGTTTTGCCCGCACGCTTGGCTTTGAACACATTAATATCGACCTCATTGCTGGCATGATGAACGAGACCGGGGCGAACTGGAAGGACACCGTGGCTAAGGCCGTCGCCATGCAGCCGGATGCCGTGACGATTTATCAGATGGAGGTGCCGTTCAATACCACCATGTATCAGCAGATGAAGGCCGAGGGAAAGGTCACCGCGCCGGTGGCTGACTGGCAAACGAAACGCGATTGGGTCAGTTACGCGTTCGATGAATTCCAAAAGGTTGGCTACACCGTCACTAGCGCCTACACCGTGGTGAAAGACCCCCAACGCATCAAATTCGTCTATCGCGACTCCTTGTGGGAAGGTGCTGATCTTTTGAGCAGTGGCGTCGCTTCGTTTGGCCATCTCGGTGGCGTGCATTATCAAAACCAAGCTGATGTCGGTCCCTACATGCAGGCGATTGATGCTGGCCAACGGCCTATTTACCGCGCCTATCAGACCACCGCCGAAGATCGTTTTGTGCGTGAGTTTATTCTCAAACTCAAGCTGGGTCGCAGCGAGTTTGACTACTACATCAAAAAGTTTGGCGAAGATCCTCGCAAGCATTTCGGGCCGCAACTTGACTATCTCGCGAAGGAAGGCTTTGCCACGCTCGACGCTAACGGAATCACACTCACCCGTGATGGTTTGCTCCAAGTGGACCGCTTGCTACACGACTTTTTCCTGCCCCAGCACCGCCAATATGCGCGCTACACCTGATGTCGATGCCGCACGTCCCGACGAGGACATTCTGGCCCCCCTGATCTTTTTTTACGGCATCGGCAGCACGCGGCCACGCGTGACTTTTGTGCAACCGGAAGAGCTCGCAGAGCAGGAACGCACGCTGCTAGTTCATGAAAAGGACATGACGCCGCGTCTGCGCGAATTTCACGGTTGCGAGATCGATCTCGATGTCGCTGCCCGTGCGCGCATCGGCAACTACCTCGTGCGCGCCTCTGTTTTGCACCGCCGCAGTGACGGCAAACCCATCGAGTTCGGTGCCATTGGTATCCATCTCGATTTATTACCCGATGAGGCGCAGAAACTCGTCCTCGAAGGCCGAGTACCGTTTGGTGCCATCTTGGAACGCTTTGCGGTGCCACATTCCAGTCATCCGCGTGGCTATTTCCGCGTTTCCGTCGATCAGCGCCTCGCCGAACTCCTCGGCGCTACGAGCGGTCAGATGCTTTTTGGCCGGTGCAATGAACTGCGCCACGGCAGTGGCCGCGTTCTGGCGGATGTGGTCGAGGTGATGCCACGTTTGCCGTAGATGGTGCAGTGCGTGCGGTTGGTGGTCAAACCAGTTGCGATCCGGGGGTTATGGGGCTTGAATTGTCACGTCACAAACTGTCTGTAAAACCTGCTCCCACTGCTATGATCCGTCCCCCAATTTCAATCTCGGCCTTCACGGCTGGCATGCTGCTGCTCGGCAGCCTGAATCTCACCGCCGCGCCGCAAGGCACTAAAGGTGTCGAAGAATTCGATCCGTTGGCCTTCCCAGGCAAGGTTGTCGATGACGTGGTTGTGCCTGTGCCTAGCGAGGTGTTTTCCGTCCTAGACAAACTGGGCGAGCCAAACTGGCGCGCTGAACTGCGCAAGCAGGAGATGCCGACGACCAGCGACCGCACGAAGCTCTCACTGCTGTTTGGTTACACCGTGGCGGAAGGTTTCGTGGCCGTGCAAGCGGAGGACAAGGAGGCGGTGAAAGACATCGGCCGTGATGTGATCTCTCTCTCGAAAAGCCTTGGCCTGAGCAAATCGGTGCTGCCGCATGCACAGAGCATCTTGGATGCCGCCGACAAAGGCAACTGGAGCGCCATCCGCAAAGAATTCGACCAGACGCAGAAGACGGTGCGCGATACGATGGAGCAGATGAAGGACATGGATCTCTCACAGTGCGTCAGCCTCGGCGGCTGGTTGCGTGGGACGGCTTCGGTCACTTCGATCGTGAAAAAAAGCTTTTCTGCCGACCGTGCTGAACTCCTCAATCAACCGATGCTGGTGGAGCATTTCGTGAATTCAATTTCCAAGATGCCTGCGAGCACGCGCGATCACGATGTGGTCAAATCCATCGGCAAGGGGCTCGGTTCCGTGCTGCAGCAGATGGAAGGTGCCGTAGATGGTTTCTCAAAGGACGCCGTGTCAGACATCGGCAAGACCTGCGACGGCCTGCTGACGGAAATCCTCGCCAAGAAGTAACGCTGTGAACACCATGCGCATGAATTCATTTTTTGGAAGAATCGCCTGCACCGCGCTGGTGCTGGCCGTCGCAACGCTTGTTCACGCGACGGTGGATGAGGCGCATGATTTCGCCATGGAGGCTGCCACGCCGTTTGTGGAGCAGGGTTTCATCGTGCGTGAAGACTACTGGAACGGCGAGGTTAAGAGTGGTCAGAAACTCATGATCACGCACCAGCTTTTCAAAGGCAACGAGTACGCATTCTGGCTCGGCACGAGCCAAGAGGGAGTGACGCTCGACATGAAGGTCTTCGATGAAAAAAACCAGCCCGTGCAGATCAATGCAAAGGCAGACAAGTTCTTCATGAGTGTCCGTGTGAACCCGCCAAAAACCGGCACATACAAAATTGTCTTTGAGCTAAAATCGAAGAAGGAGCCAGCCGTGCTCTGGGCGCTGGCATATGGTTATCGCTGATGCCCGTCGCCACGCTCACCTATGAGACGCCGCAGTTTCTGCAGAAGCTGATTGGCAATGACCTCGGCAGTCTGCGGCTCGTGGCGGATACGTTTGGCGTGAATGTAACCAGCCGTGAAGTCTGGGTGCGGATTGAAGGGGATGATGAAAAAATTCCCGCTGCACGTGAGGTGTTCATGCAGCTCGAAAAAGTGCGCCGTCAAGGTGGTGAGGTATCCTTCGCGATGGTGCGCCTCGTCATCGAAAGCGTGCAGCGTGAAGTCGGCGATGCGCCTGCGGAGGCGATCATGCAGTTGAAACTACTCGGCTCCAGCAAGCGCCCGGCGGTTCTGGCCAAAACTCGCGGCCAGATCGCCTATGTGCAGGCGATGCGTGAAAGCGAAGTCGTGTTCGGCGTCGGTCCCGCTGGCACGGGCAAGACCTACCTCGCGATGGCGCAGGGTTTGCACTGGTTGAAGGAAAAAGTCGTGCAGCGTCTCGTTTTGACCCGCCCCGCCGTTGAGGCCGGTGAAGCGCTGGGTTTTTTGCCCGGTGATCTCAAAGAGAAAATCTTCCCCTACCTGCGCCCGCTATATGATGCGCTTTACGACATGCTCGATCCCGAAGAAGCCGAGCGTCTCATCGAGCGCGGCAGCATCGAGATCGCCCCGCTGGCTTACATGCGTGGACGCACGCTGAAAAATGCCTTCATCATCCTCGATGAAGCGCAAAACACGACCACCGAGCAGATGCTCATGTTCCTCACCCGACTTGGCGACGGTGCCCGTTGCGTCGTCACTGGCGATCCGTCACAGATTGACCTTCGTCGCAACGTGAAGTCAGGTTTGAAGGAGGCTGTCGAGTTACTCCAGGACGTGGAGGGCGTGCGTTTCGTCAATTTTGCACCGAAGGACATCGTCCGGCTGCCGGTCGTTCAGCGTATTATTGAGGCCTATCAAGCGGGTCGAGCCCGTAAAAATGAGCCACAACGACACCCAGAGGCCGAAGGGCTGGGGAAAGATTCTTGTCCGACCCCGGATATGTGATAGCTTCGCCACCACCCCCTCACCCAAAACATGTTCGAGTCCATTCGTCGGGCCAGACTTCAACGCGAAGGGCTTTCTTGCGGTAAAACCCGCCGAAAGCACCAGGAGGGCGATTTATTTGACGAGATGCGCACGCATCCGGCTGGGACCGTTGGAGTCTATGTTCTGTTCTTTATTGGTGTCGCTGTGCTGATGCGGTTGGGCACGCATGTCGAAGACGGTCTGCCCGCGCTGACTTGGCTGCATGCACTCTATGCAGCTGCGATTGGTTTCGCCCTCGTTGCGCATGAACGCGTGGCTCTGCGCGAGCAGATCAGCGACAACAGTATCCTGCTTCTCGTACTCGGTACGCTGCTGATGCATCTGGCACTCATCGTTTTTACGCTGGACCTGTCCGCTGGTCTGAGCTGGGGCAAAACACTCAAAGCTATCGTTCTGCCGCATGCTTTTGGTCCGCTGGTGCTCTCGGTGATTTTGGGCCGTCGCATTGGCTTGTTTGGGGCCATTTACGCCACGCTCTTTGGCGTGCTGATCTGCGTTTCAGTCTCCGCACCCACGTTTATGGCCACCTCGGCACTGATCGGCTTTACCGGTGTATTGCTCACCAAACGTGTCAGCCGCCGCAATCGCCTCTTCATGGCCGGACTTTATGTCGGTGTCGTGGCGATGGCTTTTTCGCTGCTACTGCATGAAGCCGCTGGCGTGATCATGGAGGAGCAAATCGGCCGCATGATCGGCTTGCCGCTCATCATTGGCATCATCACCGGCATGGCCGTCGGCAGTCTGGTTCCCGTGTTGGAGAGTGTTTTCGGCGTCACGACCGATGTGTCCTGGCTTGAACTCGGTGATTTGAATCACCCGCTCATGCGTCGTCTGAGCATCGAAGCGCCCGGCACCTACCATCACAGCCTCGTGGTCGCGAATCTCGCCGAAGCCGCCGCCGAAACCATCGGTGCTCGAGCCAGCATGTGCCGTGTGAGCGCCTACTTCCATGACATCGGCAAGCTCAGCAAGCCTGAGTACTTCGTCGAAAACATGGATCCTTCGGCGAACCCGCATGACGATCTCACGCCGCGCATGAGCGCCCTCGTCATCATCGCGCATGTCAAAGACGGCGTCGATCTCGCCATCAAGCACAACCTCAACTCGCGCATCATCGACGTGATCGAGCAGCACCACGGCACCTCGCTCGCGTGGTATTTCTACCGTCAGGCACTCGATCAAAAAGCGGAAATGGAGCGCCTCGTGAAGCAGTCGAAAGCCAAGGAAGACGACGTGCCGCAGGTCAGCGAAGAAACCTTCCGCTATCCCGGCCCGAAGCCGCAGTTCAAGGAAGCCGCCATCATCTCACTCGCCGACGCCGTCGAGAGCGCCTCCCGCACGCTTGAAAAACCGAATGCCTCGCGCATCGAAACGATGATCGCCGAGATCGTTCAGGCTCGCATGCTCGACGGCCAGCTCGATGAATGCGATCTCACCATTGCTGAACTCGCCAAGGTGAAGGCCAGCTTTGCCAAAACCTTGCTCAGCATGATGCATGGCCGCATCAAATATCAAAAAGCCAACGAAGCCACGCCTGCGTCCACGATGGGATTGCGTGACGAGCCTAAACCACGTCTGGCCCGAGATGATGACGAAGCACCCACGACCACGTCGATGAAAATCGTCGAAGCCTCCTTTGCCGGCCCTGCTGCCGAGGCAGCCGCTAAAAAGAACCGTAGCCGCAAATCGCCTCCCGCCTCCGCCGCCTGATGCCGCTGCCTAAGCTACGCATCTACAACCGACAGAAAGCGCACGCCATCCCGCTGCCTTGGCTGCGCCGTATCGGCAAAGCTGCACTTCCCGGATGCTTCGCTGCTCTCAAATCACCCGATGCACCGCTCGCATCATTGCCAGAGATTGAGATCACTATCGTCAACGATACCGACATCGCCCGCGTGCATGGCGATTTTCTCGACGATCCCACACCCACCGACGTCATCACCTTCCATCACGGTGAAATTCTCATCAGTGCCGACACTGCGCAGCGCCAGTGCCTCGATCACGGTCAGTCCGTCGATTACGAAGTCGCTCTCTACCTCATCCATGGCCTCATGCACCTCGCTGGCTGGGACGATCACGAAGCCGAGGAAGCTCGTGAAATGGCAAAACGACAGGAAGCCATCCTGAGCAATGCTTTGAAGGCCGATTGATTACTGCTCCAGCACCTTCAGCGCATTCCGCAGCAACGTTAGTCCTGCTTCCTGGCTTTTTTCCGGGTGAAACTGCACCGCGACGAGATTTTTCTTCGCGATGCCGCTGATGAAACTCACGCCGTAGTCGGTGCGACAGAGCGCCAGTGATTCATCCTTCACCTCGGGGTAATACGAGTGAACGAAATAGATGTAAGTCGGGTTTGGCAGGCCGTTCCACACCGCCGCCTGACTCGTTTCCCACTGCGCCACATTCCAGCCCATGTGCGGTATCTTCAAACCGTTCGCCGCATCGAATTTGCGCACTTTGCCAGCCACAGCGCACAATCCTTCGACTCCTGGGCACTCCTCGCTGCTTTCGAACAGAAGCTGATAACCGAGGCAGATGCCGAGATACGGTTTCTCTGCCTTCAACCACGCCCGCAGCGGCTCCCACAGACCCGTCTCCTTCAAGATGCGCACGGAATCACCGAACGCCCCCTGTCCGGGAAACACGAGCACGTCGATGCCGTCGAAGTCCGCAGGCTTCGTTACGAGATTCGCATGCGCTCCGATGGCTTCGAACGCATTCAACACGCTGCGCAGGTTTCCCGCGCCATAATCAAGAACGCCGAGCTTCATTACAGAACGTCTTTCGTGCTCGGAATACCAGTGACACGTGGATCAAGTTTCGTGGCAGCATCCAGTGCGCGTGCGAGGCCTTTGAAAATGGCCTCCGCCATGTGATGGGCGTCGCGTCCGCGGCGGATTTCGACGTGCAGCGTCGCCAGCAGGCTCGACGCGAAGGCGCGCAGGAATTCCTCCACGAGTTGGTAGCTGAAGCGGTTCACGCCGCCGATGGCTTCGACATTCTCCGGCGCATGGTAGCTTAGGAAAGATCGGCCGCTCAGGTCGAGCGCGACTTCGGCGAGTGTCTCGTCCATCGGCAGCAACCAGAAGCCGTAGCGGACGATGCCCGCCTTGTTGCCCAAGGCTTCGCGGAAGCAGTTGCCCAGCACGATGCCGGTGTCTTCGACCGTGTGATGATAATCCACCTCAATGTCACCCACGACCTTCACCTTGAGGTCAAACAGGCCATGCTTGGAGAACAACGTCAGCATGTGGTCAAAGAACGGCACTCCCGTGTCGATCTGCGATTTGCCGCTTCCATCGACATTGAGTTCGATCTCAATGTCCGTCTCGGCGGTTTTGCGGTGTTGCTTGGCGGTTCTAGCTTGGCTCATGAGCCGTGAATGAACACGCATTCCCGCCATAGAGCAAGCACACGCTCGCTCTACGCTATGATGCCCTTCACCAGCTTTCCATGCACATCCGTGAGCCGGTAGCGACGTCCTTGGAACTTGTAGGTCAAGCGTTCGTGGTCGATGCCGAGTAAGTGCATCAGGGTAGCGTGGAAATCGTGGATGTGCAGGCCGTCGTTAACGGTGTTGTAGCCAAAGTCGTCCGTTTCGCCATACACCGAGCCCGCCTTGATGCCGCCGCCCGCGAACCAAGCGCTGAAGCAGCGCGGATGATGATCGCGGCCGAAGTTGGTGCTGATCTTGCCCTGGCAATACGCCGTGCGGCCAAACTCACCGCCCCACACAACCAGCGTGTCATCCAGCAAGCCACGTTGTTTGAGATCTTTGACCAGCGCTGCGGCTGGTTGATCCGTCTCCTTGCACAGTTTCGGCAACGCGCCCGGCAGGCCGCCGTGATGATCCCAATCCTGATGATAGAGCTGGATGAAACGCACGCCTTTCTCGGCCAGACGACGCGCTTGGAGGCAGTTCGCCGCAAACGTGCCAGGCGTCTTCACATCCGGCCCGTAGCGTTCGAGCACATGCTGCGGTTCATCGCTCAGGTCAGTCACATCGGGAATGCTGGTCTGCATGCGGAAGGCCATTTCATAGTGGTCGATGCGATTCTGAATCTCCGTGTCCGGCGTTTCAGCCAATTGATGCTCATGCAGCTCCTTCAGGCGATCCAGCATCAGTCTGCGGCTGTCAGCGCTCACCCCTGCCGGATTACCGAGATACAGCACCGGGTCCTTAGCCGCACGGAACAGCACGCCTTGATGCTTCGTCGGCAAAAAGCCACTGCCCCACAGATGCGAGCCCAAAGGTTGCCCGCCCTTGCCCTTCGTGATCAGCACCGTGAACGAAGGCAGGTTCGCATTCTCCGCGCCAAGCCCATAGCTCAGCCACGAGCCAAAACTCGGTCGCCCGGCGATCTGCGATCCCGTTTGGAAAAACGTCACACCGGGCCCGTGATTGATCGACTCCGTGAACATCGACCGCGCCACGCAGATGTCGTCGGCAATGCTCGCCGTGTGCGGCAGCAACTCGCTGAACCAACCGCCAGCCTGCCCATGTTGCGTGAACTTGAACGGCGATCCCACCATCGGAATCGACGATTGATTCCCTGACATCCCTGTCAACCGCTGCCCACCGCGCACCGAATCAGGGAGCTGCTCGCCGTTCCGCTGATTCAGCAGCGGCTTGTAATCAAACAGATCCAGATGCGACGGCCCGCCCGACATGAATAGATAAATGATCCGCTTCGCCTTCGGGGCAAAATGCGTGCCGCCTAACACGCCATGGTCTTCGGGTGACGAGGCTTTCGCCAACATTTCATTCAAAGCGATGCCGCCGAGGCCCAAACCAAAACGATTTAGGAAAGAACGGCGATCAAACATGGGAAGAGTGTTCATCAAATGGACTCGGTTAGCGTTTAACGACGCAGGCGTCATGATTCATCAAAGCTTGGGCGAGAACAGCCGCAGCGGCAGCTTCAGGCATTGGAACGGAAGCATCGCGCTTGGCGTTCCCCGTTTTCAGCAGTTCTTCGGCCTCCTTCGGCATCGCTTTGAAATGAGCGAGCTGCTCCTGATAAAGCTGGGTGCAGATTTGTAGCTCCTTCGCATCTGGTTTGCGGCTGAGGCAGCGCAGGAAGCCGGATTCGATCATCTTGGGCAGATCGCCTTTCGCTTCGAGGTGCAGCTTCTCACCCAGCACTCGTGCGGCTTCGACGTATTGCACGCCGTTGAGCAGAATGAGCGCTTGGAGTGGTGAATCGGTGCGTTCGCGTCGCGAAATACACACGGCGCGTCGTGGAGCATCAAAGGCGACCATGGCGGGTGGCGGGCTGGTGCGTCGCCAGTTCGAGTAGAGACTGCGGCGATAGACGGTGTCGCCTGCGCCAGGGGTGACGGGCTTGAAGGCCTCAGACATCTCATAGGAGTGCACCGGCGGTCCGCCCAGCGTGAGTTTGATCAAGCCTGCGGCAGCGAGGGCGTTGTCGCGAATCATCTCTGCAGGCAGGCGGGAGCGTGGACCGCGTGCCAGCCATTGATTGTCGGGATCATCCGCCATCGTTTTGGCGTCAGCGAAGCTGTTTTGGCGATAGACCTGGCTCGTGACGATCTCCTTCACCAGCGCCTTCACATCCCAGCCGCTCAGGATGAACTTCATGGCGAGATAATCGAGCAGTTCGGGATACAACGGCCTCTCGCCCTGACTGCCGAAGTCCTCCGAGGTCTTCACCAAACCGCGCCCGAACAAGCTCTGCCACAGGCGGTTTACTGTGACTCGCGCCATGAGCGGATGCTCCGGCGCGGTGAGCCACTGCGCATAGCCGAGGCGGTTCTTCGGTGCCCCTTTGGGAAACGGTGACAGCGACGCAGAAGTGGTGGGGCCGACCTCTTCGCCACGCTTGTCGTACTCGCCACGCGTGAGCACGTAGGCCTTCTTGGGCTGCGGCAGTTCCTTCATCACCATCAGTTCCTTCTGCGCATCCTGAAACGCGAACAGCTCCGCGCGTGCTTTTTGCAGCTCGGTGTTCGTTTCTGAGGTCAGATCGCGTCCAAAGACGCGGAAGTCGTCAATCATCCCGCCTTTGAAGCCGCGATCACGCATGCGCTCGCCCAGGCTGATGTTGTCATGACCGCCACCGGCGATGGTTTTCGTCAGGTTGTCTTTGATGACATCCACGGCGGCTTGTTGGCCATCCACGAAGATCTTCAAGCCCTCCGCCCGGCTGCTGCCATCATTGGTCACGATCACCTGAAGCCACTGCTTCAGCGGAATGTTCTCCTTCGTGCGAATGCTGATCGCATTGCCCGGCCAGAAGTGAATCAGTGACCACTTGAGCTTACCTTCCTCAATCAATAGCTCGTAGCCGCGGCTTGCCGCATCCGTCCAGGCCTGGGAGCGATGAAACACCACCGCGCGATCCTTCGCGTCTGGAGTCTGGATCCACAGCGATACGCTGAAGGGCTCGTGGCGTTGGAAGTTGCCCAGCGGCGTGTCCACCGCGTCATCGCCGGTGAATTGGATCGCATTGCCGAGTTTGCCGGGAACCAGCTTGTTCTCGCCTTTCAGCACGGCGGCGGGATCAGGCGGGCCTTTGTCCTTCGGGTCCTTCTTTGGCTGCGGTGGAGGTGCGGCATGCAGCGAATCGGCCAGCTTGTTGCCCTTCAACTCATCAAACGTGAAGTGAGCCAGTTCATCGCGGCTAAGGTCGGGCGGCGTGGTTGTTTTGGGCTTCTCCAAGGCTGCGACCTTGGCTTTGAGCGCCGCCATCTTGTCCTTGGCGGGCTGATCCATGAGCATCATCGCCGGAGTCGGCGGGGAAGGGGTGAAGAAGGAGTAAAGACCGGCTTCATCGATGTTTTGCAGCATCGAGAACAGCCCGTAATAGTCCTTCTGCGTGATCGGGTCATACTTGTGATCGTGGCAGCGCGAACACTCGAAGGTCAGGCCGAGGAAGGCTGTTGAGACGGTCTGCACGCGGTCGGCGACGTATTCGACGCGATACTCCTCCTCCACGCTGCCGCCTTCATTTTCCTGCTGATGCAGTCGATTGAACGCGGTGGCGAGGATTTGTTCGTCCGTGGCATTCGGCAGCAGATCGCCTGCAAGCTGCCAGGTCACGAACTTGTCATAGGGCAAGTTGTCATTGAACGCCTTCACCACCCAGTCACGCCACGGCCATACTTCGCGTTCGCGATCCACCTGGAAGCCATAGCTGTCCGCGTAGCGTGCGACATCGAGCCAGTCCACCGCCATGCGCTCCCCGTAATGCGGTGAAGCGAGGAGCCTCGTCACCAGGTGCTGGATGCTTGATGCTGAATCGAATTGATGCTCGGTGACGAAAGCGGTGATTTCCTCTGGTGAGGGAGGAAGACCGGTGAGATCGAAACTGAGGCGGCGAATGAGTGTTTCCGGCGTCGCTTCGGGTTGAAGCTTCAATCCGCGTTCAGCAAGGCCAGCGCTGACTATTTTGTCGATACTTTGATCCTTCGTCGCCTCAGGCTTTAGCGAAATGAATGCCCAATGCGACTCATACTCGGCACCTTCGTCGATCCACTGCTTCAAGATGGCAATTTCATCCTTGGTCAGGTCGCCGAGCTTTGATTTGGCCGGCGGCATGTGGTCATCCTCATCGCTCGTGAGAATGCGCTGGATCATCTCGCTCACCTCTGCTTTACCCGGAACAAACGCCTTCGCTTCCACGGCTGCGTTGCGCTCATCCAGCCGCAAATCGGCCTCACGCTTCTTCGAATCGGGGCCGTGGCAGAAGAAGCACTTGTCTGACAAGATGGGCCGCACATCGCGATTGAACTTCACCTTTGCAGATGCTGCGAAGATTGAGGTCGAGACAAAGAGGATGGAAATGAGAAGGCCTTGCGTCATGGCTTTGAAGTATCTCACGCAAACACCTGCTTCACCACCTTGGGATTCTCCACGCCGGTGAGCTTCTGATCGAGGCCCTGGAACTTAAAGGTGAGGCGCTCGTGATCCAAACCCGCTGCGGCAAGGATCGTCGCATGCAGATCATGCACGCTGACTTTATCGATGGCGGCCTTGAAGCCGATCTCATCGCTCTCACCGTGATGGTAGCCGCCCTTCACGCCGCCGCCGCACATCCAGACGGTGAAGGCATGGGGGTTGTGATCGCGACCGGGTTTGGCAGATTTTTGCGAGATCGGAAGACGGCCAAATTCACCGCCCCAGATGATGAGCGTTTGATCGAGCAGTCCGCGCTGTTCCAGGTCGGCGATGAGCGCGGCCACGGGCTGGTCGCTCTCATTGGCAAAGCCGCGATGATTGCCTGCGATGTCGTTGTGGCCGTCCCAGCTCTGCTGATTCTCCATGCCGCCGCTGTAGATCTGAATGAAGCGCACGCCGCGCTCCACCATGCGCCGAGCGGTGAGGCACTGCGCGGCGAAGTGACCACAGTGCTTCTCGTTCAAGCCGTAGAGCTTCTGGATGTGCTCCGGCTCACCTTTGACATCAAAAGCCTCCGGCGCGGCTGTTTGCATGCGGTAGGCCAGCTCGAAGCTCTCGATGCGCGCATTGAGTTCGCTCTCGATCGGCGATTCGGCGAGCGCGCTGCGGTTCAATTTCGCCAGCAGGTCGAGTTGGGCGCGCTGACGCTGTGGCGTGAGTGAAGCTGGCACCGCGAGGTTATCAATCGGTGAGCCCTTAGGCTTCAGCCAGGTGCCTTGATAGATGCTCGGCAGAAAACCCGCGCCCCAATTGGCCGCGCTGCCTTTGGGCAGGCCGCGATTCAGCGGATCACTCATCACGACGAAGGAAGGCAGCGAATCACTCTCGCTGCCGAGGCCGTAGTTGACCCAGGAGCCGACGCAGGGGTAGCCCATGCGCGTCTCACCCGTGTTCATCTTGAAAAGCGCTGGCGAGTGGTTGTTCGAGCCCGTCCAGCAGGAGTGAATGAAGCACATCTTATCGACATGCAACGCCGTTTTGGGAAACAGATCGCTGCACCACGTGCCGCTCTGCCCGTGCTGCTTGAATTCAAACGGCGAGGCCATCAGCGGACCCACCGAGCCAGGGAAAAAGCCCGTCTTCGGATCAAACCCATCCAGCGCCTTGCCATCCCGCTTCTTCAGCTCCGGCTTGTAATCCCACGTATCCACCTGCGACGGCCCACCATTGGCAAAGATCCAAATGATCGACTTCGCCTTCCCACCCACCTGCATCGGCACCTTCGGCGCAAAGGGATTCGATGCCGCCTCCAGCATCGAAGACAACGCCAACATGCCAAAGCCACCACCCGCACGGGCGAGCCATTCACGACGAGAGTAAGAGAGTGTGTTCATATCAGTTCACGTAGATCAATTCATTCAGCCCCAGCACCACCTGGCAGTAATCCGCCAGCGAAGCGCCTGATTTCAAATACTCGGCTCCGGTGGCGAGTTCGTCGGGTTTGGGGTCGCGATTGAAGCAGATGCGATAGGCCATTGCGATCTGCCTCGGCACATCGCCAGCGGGTTGGATGCGTTTGGCGAGGCCTTCGGCCCATTGGCGGGCTTGGGGGCTATTCATCAAAATGAGCGCCTGTGGGGCCACGGTGGTGGTAGGGCGGCTGCCTTGGCTCACGAGTGGCTCAGGGACATCAAAGGCCACCATGCTGCCGATGAGCTGGCTGCGCTTGATGTTGAAGTAGATGCTGCGGCGCTTGCTGTTCTCGTCGCGGGTGCCGGAGCCATACATCGTTTCATCCAGCAGGCCGCTGATGGCCAGCATGCTGTCGCGGATGGCCTCGGCTTCGAGGCGCTGGGGCACGAAGCGCATGAAGAGGCCGTTGTCGGGATCAGCGGCTTCCTTTTTGGCATCCCGCAGGCTGCTTTGTTGCCACGCTTGGCTGCTGAGGATCAGCTTGTGGATCGGCTTCAGTTTCCATCCGTTGGCGATGAGTTGTCTCGCGAGCCAGTCGAGCAATTCGGGCTGCGTGGATGCGGTGCCAGTCTTGCCAAAGTCATTCACAGTCGGCACGAGTCCTCTACCGAAATGATGCTGCCACAAGCGGTTCACGATGACTCGTGCGAGCAAGGCACCCGCGCCTTGATCGACATCCGTGATCCAATTCGACAGCGAGCGTCGGCGGCCGGAGGTCTTGGCGTCCTTCGGTGGCTGCCACTGCCAGCGCTTGGCATCGCCGGGCTTGCTGAGCACTTGCAGGAAGCTTTGCGTGGCTTCGCCGTCCTTCATGTCGGGACTGCCGCGCTTGAGGACGTAGGTCTTGTCAAAGAATGGCCCGCCCTGTGTGTGCATGACGATGGGATCATAGCCTTCGCCGCAGATCATCATGCGCGTGGCACCTGGGACCACTGGCGTGTTCGTTTTGGCGTTCATCGTTGTCTTCGCAGCCGTGACTTTGCCATCGGGTAGCACATCCACATTCATGCGTGTCGTCGTCGTGAAAGTGCTGAGCATGGCGTAGTAGTCGCGCGTGGGGAACGGATCGAACTTATGATCATGGCAGCGCGCACAGCCCACCGTGAGGCCCAGCATGGCGCTGCTCGTCGTGCTGAGCATGTCGTCCATCGCGTCGTAACGCGTGCGTTCGACTTCGTTCGCGGTGATCTGCGATGGAAACACACCCGCACCGAGAAAGCCCGTCGCCGCAAGCGCCAGCGGGTTCTGTGGCTCGTATTCGTCACCTGCGAGCTGCCATTTCACAAACTGATCATAAGGCATGTCCGAGTTCAGCGCCTTGATGACGAAGTCTCGATAATGAAACGCGAACGGCCGATCATAGTCCTGCTCAAAGCCCGTGCTCTCCGCAAAACGAGCCACATCGAGCCAATGCCGCGCCCAGCGCTCGCCATAACGCGGAGAGGCCAACAGTTTGTCCAACAGGTCAGAGAAGTCGGATTTGTCCGATGAATCCGGCGGCAGCCCGGTGAGGTCGAGATGCAGCCTGCGCACCAGCGTGGCCTTGTCCGCAGGCCGATTGAAGAACATGCCCTTGGCGTTCTTGAGCAGCAGTTCATCAATGGACTTCGCGTTGATCTTCTTCAGCGGCTGAAACGACCACCATTGGCGATCTGCATCCGTGACCACACTCGCATCGCGCTTCGGCTTTTTCCCGGCGACCAGTGGCTCGGCATACGGCGCACCATCATCGATCCACGCGGTGATTTTCGCGATCAACTCCGCACTGAGCTTCGGCTTGTCGTCGGGCATGTGCGGCTCCTTGGCGTGATTGATCTGCTGAACCAGCACGCTGCCTTTGGCATCAAACGGCACCACCACAGAGCCATGCGAGCCGCCACGGAGCAAATCCTCACGCGAGGCCATGTCGAAGTCGCTCTTCACTCTTTCGCCACCATGACAGCGCAGGCAGTTCTCTTTGAGAATGCCCGCCACGTCTTGCTGAAACGACTTCAGGCCTCGCTCCATGCGCTGAGCATGATCGGCGGGCAGGGCGAAGGCAGAGGTGCTGAGAATGAAAAGCAGGAATCGCATCACCCACATCATACGCTGGATGACTGTGCCGTTTCATGCCTTAGTTGTGTCTTATCATGGCTTCCAGCCGCAAATACCTCAACTACACCACCCCCTGGGGCGTGGACCTCGCCCGCGTGGCCAAATCTGGCTGGACACCCTTTTTGATCCACGAAAGCGGCTACCAGCATGCCTTGGAGGATTGGAACCACAGCGGCGTCGATTCACCATTCTGGCGCTTCTACTACAATCCAAAGCCCGGATGCCACCTTCTCTTCCAAGGCCGCAAAATCCCGCTGGAGCCCAAAAAGGCCGTCCTCATCCCCGCCGACACCGTTTTCGACTGCTGTGGCCCGGTGCAGGCCTGCCACTTCTGGCTACACTTCACCACCGCACGTCCGGGTGTGTCCATTCCTGCGGCACCCATCGTCATTTCAGTCGCCGACTCGCTGCGCGCGATGCTCACCCAACTCATCGCCACACATCGCCAACGCCCCACACCCTTGCGAGACCATCGCCTGCATCATCTCAGCGCCGCGCTGCTTCACAGCGTCTTCGCCACGCTCGAGATCGACTCACCACCCGCATTGCCCGAGCGCATCGTCGAAGTCCTCGCCCTCATCGCCCGCGCACCGCACAGCAAGCTCTCCAACGCCTTCCTAGCCGAGCGTGCCGGCATGAGCATAGAGCGTTTCATTCGCAGCTTCCGCGAGCACACCGGCCAAACACCCGCCGCCTACGTCCTCGCCACGCGCCTCCGCCTTGCCGGCGAAGCCCTCGCCCTCACCGATAAAACCATCGACCAGATCGCCATCGAAACAGGTTTCCCTAATCGACACTACCTTAGCCGCATGTTTGCTCGTCAACTCGGAAGTGGACCAGCGGAGTTTCGAGCGCGGCAGCGGGTGCGGAAGGGTCTGTGAAAGGCTGGAAACAAGCCGCTAGTAAGCGCAGATTCATTGCTAGCCCGAACAACGGGTTAGCACGGCTACGAGAAGCAAGAGGATGGCCGCACCAACGATGATAAAGGGTTTTTTGTTCACGGCGGGAGCCGTCACGGGAGGTTTGCGCGGCGGAGTAAAGGGCTTGCGCTGGGCCGGGCCGGTAGTAGGCCGACGCGGCATGGTGGGAGAGACATGCGGGCCGACGGCGATGGGGATGGTGCTCGATGTCGCATGCGAAGGATTAGCCGTGGGCAGAACAACGGGTGAGGATACCTGCTGCGCTGTCAGGCTGACGGGTGGCGTGTTCGATGTCACGGGTAACTCGGTCGATTGTGGCGGTAGTTCCGGTAGGTTGGGCGCTTCACGTCGCTCAAATAACTCGCGAGCCGCTGCCGCCTTGCGCGGGCGTTGCTCAGGATCAACGGCAAGTAGGTGCATGACCCAGGCGCAGATCCAGCTTGGCACATGGGAAGCCAGCTTTTGAAGTGGCGCCAAATCGTGACCGATGTGCTTGCCGCGTAACTCTTTGAGAACCTTGCCATCGAAAGGCGGGCGGGCAGCAAGCGCCTCATAGAGCACACATCCCAACGCATACACGTCTGTCCGGCGGCGGGTGGTGCCATCGATCCACTGTTCTGGCGCGGTGCAGCGGTAGGCGCGGATCTGCTCCTCTTTGCTGTCATTACGCCCGGCAAAGCCCTGACCAAAGCCATGCAACGTTACCTGCCAGTCTGCGGCATTTTCACCACTGATGCGCACATTATCGGGCCGCAGACTGCCATGCACGATGGACTGCTCATGCAACAGATCGAGCACATCGAGCATTTGCAGCGCCACGGCTTCGAATTCCTTCTCAGAGAGCGGGCCGCGTTCCAGTATGGTGCTGAGCGTCTCCCCAGGCAGGACACCAGCGACAATGGTGTAGAAGCCGTCCTTATCCGCACCGAAATCGATCACCCGATCGAGATGCGGACTTTGAAGCGAGGCAAGCTGGCGGAACAACTCCTGCAGGCCCTCGATCTCCTCTGGTTTCTTAGTCTTAAAGCGTCGCAGCCGCAGTTCATCACCACGCTTGTTGTCGCGGACGAGGGATAGTTTGCTGGAGGCATCTTCCTCAAGGAGGCGCAGAATCTCAAAACGGGGTGACATTCGGCTAAGCTCGTTCGTTCCAGTGAATCCCGCAAGCTCCTTGCCATGTTGATTGTTTGCGGGCTACAGTACGACCCCCAACCTCATGGACGGCTTTCTCGTCATCGACCACGTTTCCAAATCCTTCGGCTCCCTGCGTGCTGTGGATAAGGTGTCGTTAACCGTCTCTCAGGGGGAGGCGTTCTCGCTGCTCGGTCCTAGTGGCTGCGGCAAAACGACGCTGTTGCGCATGATTGCCGGATTTGAGCGGCTTGACTGCGGGCGCATCCTCGTAGGCGGTCAGGATATCACCGCGTTGCCACCGGAGCAGCGGCCGGTGAACACGGTGTTTCAAAACTACGCGCTGTTTCCGCACCTCAATGTGTGGGAGAACATCGCTTTCGGCCTACGCATGAGCCGTCGGCCACGTGAGGAGATTCGCAGCGGCGTGGATCGCATGCTCGAACTGGTGCGTCTATCCGAGCATGCGCGCAAACGCCCAGCGCAGCTCAGCGGCGGACAGCGCCAGCGGGTTGCCATCGCCCGAGCGCTCGTTAATCGTCCGCAGGTTCTGCTGCTGGATGAACCGCTGGCCGCACTCGACTTAAAGCTGCGCCAGCACATGCTCATGGAACTGAACGCCATCCATGAGCAAGTTGGCACCACCTTTATCTACGTCACGCATGACCAAGGTGAGGCGATGAGCCTGAGTGACCGTATTGCGGTGATGAATAATGGCAAAGTAGAGCAAGTGGACTCTCCCGTGCATCTCTATGAAACGCCGCGCAGCAGCTTCGTCGCGTCATTCATTGGCGATGCCAATTTCTTCACTGGCACCGTGGTCGAAATGCAGCACGAAGGCTATGTGCGTGTGTCAGTCGAGGGGCTGGGCAGTCCGCTGGTGTTGAGCAAGGGCACGGTTTCCGCCAATCAAACGCTGCGTCTCATGGTGCGGCCTGAAAAGATCAGCCTCATGCTCAAACGGCCGCCAAGCGGTGAACGGGTGAATGCATTTCGTGGTATCGTCGAAGACATTGCCTACTTTGGTTCGCACACACGTTACCGCATCATAGCGGGCGAGCATAGCATCCTGGCGCAACTCCAACGCAGCCGGTTTAGCGGTGGAGACATTGATCCGGTGCGCGGAACCGAAGTTTGGATGACGTTCCATCCCGATGAAGGTCGCGTTGTCATGCTGGAGGGGGAAGCATGAGTGCAGAATCAGGTCGTTCGAGGCAATGGCTACTGACATTGCCGTCCTTGGCTTGGCTCGGGGTGTTTTTCGTGATTCCGTGCATCTTGGTCATCGTCACGGTTTTTCGTCCGGCTGATTTGCAAGGCGGCGTTGGTTCCGGATGGACGCTGGAGACGATCCATGCCGTGAACGATCCGTCATACCTGCCCATCATTTGGCGTACCTTATGGCTCAGTAGCGTCACGACCATCGTCTGTGTCGCGCTCGCTTTGCCGATGACATTTCAAATGGCTCGTGTCGGGCCGCGCATGCGCCAGGTGCTGCTGCTGTTTGTTGTCATTCCATTTCTCTCGAACTTTCTCATCCGTATCTTCGCGTGGAAATCTCTGCTGCACCCCGAAGGGCCAGTCACCCGCCTGTTGCATTGGCTGCATCTCATTCCCGAAGACGCTCTGTTGCTCAACAATGTCGGCACCGTGCTGTTGGTGCTCATCTACACACAGCTCCCCTTTGCCATCCTGCCGCTCTATGCCGCAGCTGAGAAATTCGACTTTGGTCTGCTTGATGCCGCACGCGATCTCGGCGCGGGGCCGTGGCGATCGTTTGCAAAAGTGTTTGTTCCAGGCGTGCGTCGCGGCCTGATCTCCGCCGCGCTCATGGTGTTTGTCTGCTCGCTCGGGCAATACGTGATCCCGCAGATGGTTGGTGGCGCTTCAGATGAAATGCTCGGCAGCAAGATTGCCCAGCGCGTGTTTGCCGATCGTAATTTGCCGCACGCGAGTGCGCTTGCTGCGGGTTTGATGCTGGCGGTGCTCGTGCCGATGTTGATCGTTGCCATTTGGCATCGCTTTGGTCGTAAGGAGGGCTCAGCATGAAGCGCTCATGGCTGCCTTCACTCATCACGCTGGTTGTCGTCGTGTTTTTATTCGCGCCTCTGGTTGTGCTTGTCATGAATTCCTTCAATGCCTCTCGTTTTGGTGGCGAATGGGATGGGTTTACTTGGAACTGGTATGAAAAGTTGTGGGCGGCGAATGAGGTATGGGAATCGCTCGCCGTAACACTCAAGATCGCGGTTTCCGCGTCGCTCGCCTCAATGATTCTGGGCACGCTGGCCGCGTATGCGCTGCACTGTTTCCGCTCCTGGCTGCAAGACGTGCACCAGATGCTCATCACTCTGCCATTAGTCATGCCGGACACCCTCATGGGCATGTCGCTGCTGGCGTTATTCGTCATTTGTGGTGTCGAAACCGGTCTGCTCACTATTTGGATCGCACATGTGACGTTTTGTTTGAGTTTTGTTACCATGGTGGTGCTCGGCCGCTTGCAGGACTTCGACTTCACCCTCATCGACGCCGCCCGTGATCTGGGAGCCACTCGTGCGCAGGCGGTGCGAAAGGTGCTGTTGCCGTTATTGCTGCCCGGTGTTCTTGCTGGAGGATTGCTGGCGTTCACGCTTTCCATCGACGATTACGTCATCACTTTCTTTGTTTCCGGACCCGGCACCACCACGCTGCCGCTACGTGTTGCCAGCATGATGAAGACCAGTCGCAGCCTGCCAGTCATCAATGCCCTCAGCACACTCCTCATAGGCAGCACCTTTCTCCTGGCCGCGCTAAGTTTCCGCCTCCAACGCCGAACATGATCTCCTTCCTTAAATCATTGGTCGATCTACTCGAACCCACTGGTCTGATCTGGCTGGTACTCACGATCATAAGTGTTTTGCATATTCGCCGTCGGCATTGGAAGCAGCTTTGGCTGACCGGTACGGCTTGGTTGCTCCTCACAATCACAGCTGCATTGCCCGTGTCTCATTTGCTGATGGCCTCGCTCGAAAAAGAGTGGCCACCAGTGGATCTGGCCACGCTACCGGAATGTGATGCCATCATGGTGCTAGGCGGAGGCGTGGAGCCATCATTAAATGAACCCTCTGGCATTCATCTCAAGGGAGGAGCCGACCGACTATTCACTGCGCTGGCTTTGGCACGACTAGGGAAAGGTAAGCTGCTTTTGATCGGTGGAGGAGTGTTTAAGAAACTCGATGGCAACGCCGTCTCCGAGGCCGATGGTACGAAACTGTGGATCGAGGCAAGGCAGCTGTCAGCGGTTCCGGTGCAGAGTCTTGGCAGCTGCAACGACACGCATGATGAGGCTGTTAAAGTCGCTGCTTTGGCTAAAGAGCACGGGTGGCAGCGCATCGCGCTGGTGACTTCCGCATACCATATGCGTCGGACCCAGGCGGTCTTTGCCAAGGCCGGTGCTCCTGTCCTCCCCGTGCCCTGCAATTATGAAAGTGCCCCAATGCGTGGGCGGCCGCTGAACTGGTTCAATGTTCCCAACGCCACGCATCTATTGCTCTTTGAAGCCTGGATGCACGAAGTCATTGGCTGGTGGGGGTATCGTCTTCGTGGTTGGCTTTGATCTTAACAAACTGGCTACTGCGCCATTGGTAAATCGGAAGCCCCTAATGAGACAAAACCGTTGCATAAGCCGCATAGATCGGAGCAATGAGAGCTTGCAGACAATCTCATCGTGCGGCTTCTTGACCCTCACATGACTAGTGGCCTGGCTTTAGCCGATTCCATCACTCTTGGCGGTAGAAACAGGACGGGCATCGAGCTTATCCTGGCCACCAAAAATTACGCCGTGGACAACACCGCGAAAAGCTGGTGGTGCATCCTTTCGACCACGCTGCTGCTAGCAGCGTCAACCACTGGTGCGCTCCTGCTCAATTATCTGGCATTCAAGATCGCCTGCAGTGTCCTTTCCGGGATGTTCCTGCTACGTCTTTTCGTCATCTACCATGACCAGCAGCACAATGCCATCCTGCCCAAATCTAAGTTTGCGGAATGGCTCATGCGTGGGTTTGGCATTCTAGCTCTCAGTCCCAGCAGCATCTGGCGTAGTTCGCACAATCATCACCACCATCATAATTCGAAGATCAAAGGCTCGCATATCGGTTCATTCCCGATCATGACGAAGGACCATTATTTGAAGGCGTCCAAGTCTGCGCGCATGATTTATCTCTTCATGCGGCATCCGCTGACCATCCTGTTCGGCTACCTGACGGTCTTCCTGCATGGCATGTGCCTACGCCCTTTTGTCTCGAAACCAAAGGAACACCTCGACTGTCTGCTCGCCCTTCTTGTGCACGCAGGTCTTGCAGCTCTGCTTCTGGTCAAATTCGGCTGGCAGGGCTGGCTATTGGCTCAGGTTATTCCGCATTTCATCACCTACGCCATCGGTTCCTATTTGTTCTATGCGCAGCACAACTTTCCAGACGTGTCCTTTTACGACAAGGCGGGCTGGACCTACGAACGTGCGGCTTTGGAATCCTCCAGCTACATGAAAACCAGTCGTCTCATGGCCTGGTTCACTGCCAACATTGGATATCATTATATTCACCACCTCAATGCACGTATTCCGTTCTATCGGTTACCGGAGGTTCTGCGTGAAATTCCCGAATTGCAAAAGCCGAAGGTTACCACGTTGCATCCACGAGAAATCATGCGCTGCCTGCGCTTAAAGGTTTGGGATGTAGAACTGCAGCGCATGGTAGGATTGCCTGATGCTGTGCGCTGAGGGTATCTTTTTTCGCCACTTATGTTCACTGTCGCATACCTTGCAGAACAGATCGGTGGGGAAGTTATTGGTGATGGCATGGTGACGATCTCTGGCATCGCGCCTGCTGCCTCCGCGCGCGTAGGCGATCTCACTTTCGCTGAAAAAGACAGCTACTTAGCCGCTGCCGAAGCCAGTGAGGCAAGCGCTATACTTGTTCCTGCTGGTTTTCAATCTGCAACGAAGGTTCTGATCCGCGTCAAAGACGCCCGCGTTGCCATCGCGAAGGTGTTGCCATTGTTCTTCCCGCCTGCAGCGCACGATGCCGGCATTCATTCCAGTGCCGTGGTCGATCCTACAGCGATCATCGACGCCACTGCCACGGTTGGCCCGCATTGCATCATCAGTGCCGGTGTGCGCATTGGTGCGCGGTCAGTCTTGATGGGGGGCAATCATCTCGGGCGCGATACCCAGATTGGTGAGGATGTGTGCCTGCATCCGAATGTGGTCCTCTATGCAAAAACTCAGGTCGGCAATCGTGTTAACATTCATGCTGGCACTACCATCGGTTCCGATGGTTACGGCTATGTCTTTGATCAAGGTCGCCACCGTAAAATGATGCAAGTCGGCAATGTCGTCATTCACGACGATGTCGAGATTGGTTCAAATACGTCCATCGATCGTGGTGCACTTGGTTCAACCGTCATCGGGCAGGGGACCAAGATCGACAACCTCGTCCACGTTGCCCATAACGTTGTTATGGGTCGCCATTGCCTCATTATGGGCCAGGTTGGTTTTGCTGGCAGCACGCAGCTTTCCGACTATGTCGTCATCGCCTCGCAATCCGGTATCGCTGGCCATCTCAAACTGGGCACGCAGGCCACCATCGGTGCCAAATCGGGCGTCATGCGCGACATTCCTGCCGGTGAAACCGTGCTCGGTTACCCTGCGGCACCTGATAAGCAAGCGAAGCGCCAGTGGATTGCCATGGCGCAGTTGCCAGATGCCTTGCGCCGTTTGAAAGCCTTGGAAAAGCGGATCAACGGAACGGAAACTCTCTGACTGCCGCCGTTACTTGCCGAACAGCTTCTTCAGGCCCTCGCCGCCGAGTTTGGCTTCGCCGCCTTGTAGCAGGTTTTTGAGCGAGCCGCTGGCGCTGGCTTTGGCGGCCTCGGTGCTGATGCGGCTGAGAATTTGGGCGGTTAACTCAGCGGGTGAGATGCCTGCACCGCCGGAACCGAGATTGGTCAGGCGGATGTCTGGCAGCGTCACCTTAGCATTGGCACCAGGCACGATTCCGGCGGCGCTGGCGCTCAACTTCGCGCCCGTGATGATCAGTTCATCCACCTGAAGCTTGATGGATTTCTTGGGTTTGCTGTCTGTGGCAGGAGCAGTGGAACTGGAGCCATCCTTACCAGTTACTGCAGCGCTCTGCTTGGAGGCGAAGCTTTTAGCGTTATCGGCAATGTGCTTGAGGTTGGTGCCTCCGAGTCCGGCTTCGAGATTGATCTCTGGGTCGGCGATGCGGATGTGCTTGATGACAATTTTGTCCGAGGTGACGCTGGCGGTATCCAAGGCCACTTCCGCACGGCCGATGTGTACGGCTCGTGGACCGCTGAAGCCCTTGGGGTTGCCGATCTCGAAGCCTTCAATGACGACAATACCGGAGAACGGCGAGAGCTTCACAGAACTCACCGACACACTGGTCTGAACCACTGGCGGTGTGCCGTTCTCGATACCAAACTTAACCAATCGTCCGATTTGCGACCATCCATACCAAAGGCCGAAGGCAAGGAGAACTACGATGACGACAACGATGCGAATGAGCCATTTCATAGGCTTGCAGTTTTAGCGGCAGGAGAACTCTGTAAAGAACCAATGAGCGTTTAAAACTTCACCGTCGCACCTAGATTGGCACCGAAGCCAGGTTCGTTCGAGCCTGAGCCGTGATAGCGGTAGGTTTGGTTAAGTAGATTGTCGAGCGAGGCGGTGAGCATAAGATGCTCACTGACCTGCCAACCGCCACGCAGGGTGAGGACGAGAAAGGAGGGCGTGCCATTGGGCGGTACGCGCTGGGTATCGAGCTGGTCGGAAGTATTAAGGCGACCGGCTTCGCCGTACGTGAGGCCAACGAGTTCGGTCCAGATGCGGTTACCGGTGTTCTGCCAGCGTACGCCACCATAGCCGACTAGTGGCGAGATTTTGCCGAGCGGTTCGCGGCGCTTCTGCGTGGTGGTGCCGATGAACTGGTCCGACTCGCCTTCGACCCAAGCGATGTGGCCGAAGATGCTCCAATGCTTGTCAATCTGCCAGCGTGCGGCGGCTTCGAAGCCTTGCATGTAACCGTCGCCACCGTTGGCTTTAGTGTCCTGCAACGGCACAGCGGTGGAACGACGGATGATGAGGTTATTTAGCCTCGTGTGGAAGTAGGCGATGCTGGCGGTAATTGTGTCGGTGTTGGCTTTGAGGCCGATTTCATAGGTTAGGAATTTTTCCGGCGACAGATCGGTGGCCGGAGTCTCGGTGCGGCCTGACAAGGCCACGTCAAAACGGGAGAGGTCGGAGAGATTCGGGGCACGGAAGGCTTGCGAGACGCCGCCATAAAGAGTGTAGTGGTCGCGGTCATCGAGGTCGATCACGAAGCGCACGCTGCCGGAAAGATTGTCCCAACTGTTGGCAAAGGAGCTTTGCGCCAGCGTGAATGGATTGCGGAAGCTGCCGAGGTTCGCCGTCGCGTGGGTGAAACGCTCGCCGAGGAAGAGATGCACACGCTCGCCGATGTCAATGGCGTCCTGAATGTGAACACCCAATAGGCTGTAGGTGGAGTTGTCTGCCACGGCACCTTGGAAAGGATTATCCGAGGCATGGGACTGCACAAAGTCCTCATAGTAGTCGATGCCATAGACGAAGGTGCCGATGGGCGAGTCACTCGTGAACTGAAGATCGGCGCCGAGCGTGGT
>Ga0114970_10000174_pt1 | contig 43570 bp, 38 predicted proteins | sample M_140205_XF_Meta_FD_87030 | JGI IMG/M metagenome (GOLD analysis project Ga0114970, IMG submission 87030) | Freshwater microbial communities from Lake Montjoie, Canada to study carbon cycling - M_140205_XF_MetaG | ecosystem: Environmental > Aquatic > Freshwater > Lake | place: Lake Montjoie... | reverse complement strand
CCTTGCTAGAAACGGTTTAAGATCGAGATAATCTATATGTGGCATAAGTTTAAAGAGGTAGAGGAGCGCTACGAATTACTCGCTCAACAACTATCAAAGCCAGAGATCATCTCAGACCGGGCCCTCTTTCAGCAGTATTCCAAGGAGTACAAGTCGCTGACCGAGTTAGTGACGACCTTTCGCGCTTTCAGCAAAGCACAGGAGGAGCTAGTTGGTAGCAAGGAGCTTGCATTCTCTACCTCAGATCCCGACATGAAGAGCATGGCTGACGAGGAGACCAAGGTGCTTGCAGGTGTTGTGGCAGATCTTGAAAAACAGCTGCAATTTCTGGTTTTACCAAAGGATCCAAACGACTATAAAAACGTTGTCCTTGAAATTCGCGCAGGAGCTGGTGGCGATGAAGCATCTATCTTTGCGTATGAGCTCTTCCGTATGTATAGCCGCTATGCAGAGATGCGGCGCTGGAAGGTTGAGATTATGAGCTACAGCGATGCTGGGCCCAAGGGGCTTAAAGAGGTTATCGCCATGGTGAACGGCGAGGGGGCATTTAGTCGCTTGAAGTATGAAAGGGGTGTTCATCGGGTGCAGCGAGTTCCAGAGACGGAGGCCGCGGGTCGTATTCACACCTCAACTGTAACGGTTGCCGTGCTGCCAGAAGCCGAAGACGTTGAGGTTGAGCTGCACGATAAGGATCTGCGCATCGATGTCTACCGTTCAGGTGGTCCGGGGGGCCAATCGGTTAACACAACCGATTCGGCAGTTCGTATTACACATATCCCGACCGGAGTTGTTGTTGCGATGCAAGATGAAAAGTCTCAACACAAGAATCGTGAAAAGGCGCTGCGGGTATTAAAGGCGAGGCTGTACGAATTAAAGCTCGCAGAGGCTGAGAAGGAGCGTCGTGATGATAGGCGTAGTCAGGTTGGAACGGGGGATCGTTCAGAGAAGATCCGTACCTATAACTTTCCGCAATCACGAATTACAGACCACCGCATTAAGATATCGGTAAGCGATGTTGATGGTGTGCTCGGTGGTGCTCTGGATCAGTTGATAGATCCGGTAGTGGCGTACTATCAAGCTGAGGCGCTCCGTGGAGAGACAACTATTCAGTAAATGTAGCCATATTAGCGAGCTGCTAAAAACGGCCGAGGAGTTGTTTAGATTAAGCTCAAGCTCGCCCCGTCTCGATGCTGAGGTATTGCTTGCACACCTCCTATCAATATCTCGCTCCTCTCTGATAGCGGCGCTGCGCGATGAATGCTCTAAAGAGGTGGTGGCAGCTTTTGCGCTACTCGCTGCACGGCGTGTGCAGGGCGAGCCGGTGCCGTACATCACCGGTGAGCGTGAGTTTTACGGAAAAGCGTTCTTGGTTAATCCTGCCGTGTTGGTTCCACGTCCAGAGTCTGAGTTAATTATCGATCAGGCGCTTAAGATCTGCTCTGGTAAACAGAGCGTTAAGTTCATGGATCTCGGAACTGGCTCTGGGTGTCTCGCTATCACCTTAGTTGCAGAGCTACTGGCATCTGGCCTACGGGAGCCGCATTGCGTAGCGGTTGATATTAGTCAGGAAGCCCTTAATGTTGCCGCACGGAACGCTGAGCGTTTAGGAGCCTTGCAATATATCTCATTTGTAAAAAGCAATTGGTTTAGTGAGAGTGCCGCATTCTCTGCGCCCTACGATCTTATTATCGCTAATCCTCCCTATATTGCTAGCGATGAAAAGACCCCGATAGAGCTATCCTTTGAGCCGCAGGGGGCGCTTTTTTCTGACGATCTCGGATTAAAGGATACTAAGGAGATTATCTCAGGAGCCCTAACTATGTTAGCCCCTAACGGCACACTCTTATGTGAGGTCGGGGCCGGAAAGCGCGAGCATCTGAGAAGGTACTTTAAAACTAAGCACCCAGCCCTAGAGTACTCCTTTCTTGGAGATGATTCAGAGCACGATCGCTTTACGGTTGTTGAGGTAGTACGCAAGTGACCTGCGCTTTATCCTCGTTTGCAAGGCGCTTTTCTGCTACTATACTATAGCTAAACCTTTTGGAGAGCCCCTACTGTGACCACACCATACGAGGTATTGACCTACTTATTTCCTTTCGTTGCAACAGCAGGAGCCTATAGCGCGCAGATTCAAGATAGAGTGGGCACCCATGCGGCAAAGGATGGAGAGACGCTCTTTCATCACGCGCTCTCTGATGCCGATCTCACCATTCAGAGCTTTCTAGAGGTCGCGTTGCTGCGACGCTATCCACACCTAAGCTTTTTTTCAGAGGAGCAGGAGCACTCCCTTAATGCGAAGTACTTTGTACCTGATGCGGAGCTTGAGGTGTTGCTTGATCCAGTTGATGGCACCCGTTCCTATATTGATAACCGTGAGCACTATCAGATTATCGTTACGATTCATGATCGTAATGAGATAGTTGGCGCGCTCTGTTATATGCCGAAGCGTCAGCGATGTTACTATGCCAGCAAGGGACAGGGCGCGTTCGTATTATCACAGCAGGAGTTTGAGCAGGGGGCTAGTGGCAGACGGCTAACCCTAGCGCAGCGGGAGGGGCCGGTGTTGTTATTTAATGCGCCGGACCTGCAAGCAAAGTTATCCCCTTACATGTCCATTAAGGATCTTATAACTACCTATAGTAGTGAGCCAGGAAGGTATAATTCGACCGATCTGATCGAGGGCTTGGCGTTAGCTACCCTGCATAGGCCGTGTCAGGCCATAGATGCAGGTGCAATTGGGTTTATAGCGGCTGAGGCTGGGGCCATAGTTACAGACTTTAAGGGGCAGGCTCCGGGGAGCTATCGTGGCTCGGCTAAGCGTATGGTGCCTAATCTCGTGGTAGCAGCAACGCCTGAGATTCACGCGCTGATCGTAGCGACCCTTGCTGCGGATTAAATCAGTGCGTTTGGGTTTCTTTTAGATCCAGCATCTCAAAACTATTTTTTCTAATTAGGTCACACGCTTCTGCATCTGACACATAACGTATCTGGATCCGGTTAATCAGAGCTATTTTAAAGGATCCTAACGCTAGCCGAAAGTTTCAGGGATAGAAGCGATGAATCAGATGCCTCTGGATCGAGTTAATCGACGCGAAGCGCTTGGCGCTGGGGTTGCTGCCCTTACAGGCGCCATATTTGGGCGCGAGTCCTCGGCAGTAGCGCAATCCCAGCGCAACTATTTTTCGTTTAACTTAGCTAATAAGCACCCAACCGGATACGGCATTGATCCAAGTGTAGTGCCAGCTATCTATCGTTCTGTTGCTGATTGGCTCGGCACAGCACTTCTTGAATCAAGAGGTAGCCTTAACTGTAAGGATAAGGGCAGCACGTATCAACTACACCTTAAACCAAACGAAGAGCGTGAAGCTATCGATACCGCTAGAACAATTACTAGAGATATCTGGCGCGAGCGCAGCATAGCAAAAAGCTCAAGCCCAAAGAGCGAACCCTCAGCAGATGAGATTAAGGAGAGCGTCGATCACATGCTATCGCTGCGTAGTCGATATGCGCACACCCCGATCGGAATGAGCGTTTATGCCTGTGATAATGAGCGTAGTGGCTTAAGTTTTGGCACTCCGGCAGAGATGAAGTTCTGGAACAAAGCCAACACCTTTCACGGACTGCCCGGGGCCGCAGGCCCGATTAGGGAGCAGGGTAAGTTTCTTGAGCTAGTGCGCACAAAGGCACCGAGCAGAACTAAGGCAGGAGATCTACTCTTCTCAGTCGGTTTTAACGGGCACGGTGCGTCTGGTGGAGAGGGCATGTCGATGCTCAGTAACGGAGCTGGTAGCCTTTCTCGGGCCTTAATGACCGGGGCCAGTATCGCCAAGGCACTAGAGGAGCACTGCCATAATAACCGCGACCTCTATTTAAGACAGGCCAAGAGCGATAACTGCGCCTATATCGGAGTGTTTATATTTTGCTGTTTTTCACAGGACCAGGTGCGCAACAACTCCAAGGGGAAGGATGCCGGTAATAGTAATGATCTATTGAGTCGCATGGAGAATCTAACCGTGCAGCATAGGGTTCGTTTTAACGTATTCACAGAAACCGAGACGATGAAGCCGGGATTTTATGAACCCGGAACGGTTATTCCAGCCCTTGGGCCGCGTGCCTTAGCGCGCGCTACGGATAACAAGAAGGGCAATCTTGAGATCGGAGATATCTATGACTCAATCGGTTCGGGTGGTGATGGTGGTGGTAGCAATCCGACCCTCTTTGTAACGGATCGAAAACGACCCTTTATGTTCCAGATAGTGTAATCCGGCGTGCATTCCGGGTGCGGTTATTAAACCGGCCACCCAGAGGTTTTCTAAATTTTTTACCAAGGTAACGCAGCAGAGGGCATCAGAGAGATGTCGTGAGCTTTATTTAGCTCAGCTGCGTATGGTGAAGGTACCTCAATATGAAAACAAGACGCATAACTTCATTTCTTTTCGCAGTTATATTCGGACTCCTTTCAGTAATAGCGCCAGCCCCCGCTCTCGCCGATAATGAGTTTGGTGCTGATTTAGGGGGTAGCGACGGCGCCTGGGGTTGGAGCCCTCATGGTAGGGATCAACGGGGATCTGGTGATGGGTATGCTGGAGGGGGCTTCGGCGGTGGTAACGATGATTACGGTTCAGGTGGATACGGTGGCGGTGGACCGTTCGGTGGTGGGCAGGCTGCTGGGCAAGGTGGACTCCTTATGTTTATCCTCTCCCTTGTTCGGGGTGGCACCGGGCTGACCGGTGATCAGGCTGATCGCTCCGCAGGGGCGATAACGAACCTCTCGATGAAAACGGGTGGAGCATCAAATCAAAGGGGCCCTGGTCGCAATAACGGCTCGCAGGGACGGATTCAGGTTCCTAACAATAACTTCTTCGATGCACCGTAGAGCCAGCGTGGATGCGGGGTGCTCGTTATATTACGAGCACCCCGCATATACCGCTCTCAACTTAGTTTGAGAACTTGCTGATTAGGCGCTGCTTTAGCTGATCGATCTTATCGAGTAGGCCAGAGAACATGTTTAGCACCTGAGAGCCGTGCTGATATCGTTGCTCCGCCACCAATTGAAGCCCGCGTAGGGGGTTGTTTAGTAGTTTTTCGATCATTGGCAGACCCTTAATAGGATTTTCTACCCATTCCGTCTTCGGAGCATCCATGTTTAGATCCTTAGCCAACTTCTTGACATCAGCTACATTCCCCTCGTCGATGTTATATGCGGCCATAAGAGTATTTTGGGATTTACCTAATTTCTCTCCTACCGCTATGGCAGATTTATAGGGTAGGTCTGTTGTAGGATTAAATTCAACTGGCATAACGTATCTCCTTAAGTTAGTAAGCCCCTGAGACTAGGTGCGTATCACCACCTCAGGAGATAATTTTATAGTAATTCGGATAACTGAGTAGTTTGTTGCTATTGTTCTCACTGCCCGATCTGAAATAGCTTTGGGCCGGTAGTTTCTTAGGGGCGAACGGGGACGATGTCTGAGTTTTTTGAAATAGTTGGCGGGATTGCCCTACGGGGAACGGTGCGGGCGGGTGGAGCTAAAAATGCTGGCCTACCCCTTTTAATCTCAACCCTGCTAACCGGGGAGGAGTGTACCCTAACCAACGTACCCAACCTGACCGATACGAGCCTGGTTCTTCATCTCCTGGAGCAGTTCGGAGCGGAGGTGCACTACGATGGTGATGAGGTAAAGGTTAGAACCCCGAAATTACTTGCAACAGAGGCGAGTTATAGCCTGGTCAAGGCGCTACGAGCATCGTTCTGGATCCTGGGGCCGTTACTGGCGCGTGGACGCGCGGCGCGGGTCGCACTTCCAGGAGGCGATCTAATCGGGGCTCGACCGGTAGATCTGCACCTTGAGGGGCTAACGAAGATGGGGGCCGAGATCTCACTTAAACACGGTGTGGTGTATGCAACTGCACTAAAAGGGCTCCGTCCCGCTGAGATCGATCTCAGATTCCCCTCGGTCGGCGCAACTCATCAACTGATTATGGCGGCCAGCCTTACCCCCGGGCGTACGATTATTAAGGGCTGCGCCAGGGAGCCCGAGATCGTAGCGCTAGCAGAGTTTCTAAACGGTATGGGTGCCGATATTCAGGGCGCTGGTGGATCTGTTGTTGAGATTAATGGACGGAGCGAGCTTGGCGGTGCCACGACGCACCTAATCGGCGATAGGATCGAAGCCGGCACCTACCTGTTGGCGGGAGTGATTACAGGCGGCGAGGTTACGGTGGAGGGGATCGATCCGAGTTCATTCGGGGTGTTCCTTGAGATCCTGACAGAGATGGGGGTGCAGCTCTCTACCACAAGCTCTACGGTAACCGTACGGTGCACCGCACCACTTAAAGCCGTTAATGTTAAGACCGGGCCGTTTCCTGAATTAGCTACTGATCTACAACCACTGCTAATGGCAGCGCTGACGGTTGCAGAGGGCACTAGCACGATAGAAGAAACTATCTATGAGGGGCGCTTTGGACACGCCTCTGAGCTTGCGCGCATGGGGGCGCAGATCAAGATAGTGGATAGGACGGTTGTGATTGAAGGTGTTTCTAAATTAACTGGCGCACCGGTTGATGGGCTCGATATTCGCGCTGCTGCAGCGCTCGTGCTGGCTGCTCTGGCAGCAGAGGGGTGTAGCGAGATCCATGAACTGCATCATCTCCGACGTGGATATGAGCATGTAGAGAGAAAGATGGGAGCGCTTGGGGCCAAGCTTTTGGCGCGTATTAGCGACCCGGAAGATTTTATATTTGCGGGCTGTTAGCCAAAAAGGTGCTGTATATTATGAGCGCTCAGCTGCCCCTTCAGCTCTCCCACTCGATACGCTACTCTTCATTGGACTTTCTTGAGCATGCAGGGGTCTCTGAGGTAGTAGCTACGGTTCTGGCGATCGCAGCGCACAAGCGAAAATTCTCGCTGATCTATCTGCAGGGAGAGAAGCTATCTGGCAAAACGCATACAGGCGTTTATATCGTTGGTAGGGTGCAGGAGTTAGCGCGAAACGCCAGGCTACTGCGTGGCCCAGATCTTGGGGAGTGGTTCGTTGATGAGCTACCCACTAATCCATTTAGAGCAGGCGAGCTCTGTGTTATCGATGACGCAGATATATTCCTTGAGAACGCGCAGAGTCGGGGGCAAGCGGGACTCTTCGTCGATATCGTCGAGCGACTTGCGCATGCAAACGGGACACTGGTACTGCTTGGAACAATTACCCCTGACAAGATAGCGACCAGCTCGCAGGCGCAGAGTCGTATCGGGGCTGGAATGCACCTCGTTTTGGGTAATCCGGTGGAGGCTGATCTTAATCAGCTACTGCACATGATTACTAAGCAGCGGGGGTTAAAGCTTACTGAGGGGAAGCGCTCCTATATCTTGCGACGAGTGCCTAGGGTAATACCGGCACTCGTTGAGTGCATTGAACGGCTAGAGGAGGGCAATGATTTTACAGAGGCTAGCACCTCCTTTCACCTACTCTCTGAGGCGCTGACGCTAGAACGCGTCTAAAGCTTTTAAATTCAACTGAAATAGATGGTATATTCAGGTAGATACGCATGCTTTCACCGAATTTCAGGCTGTGCTAAAACTATGCAGTTAATATAGACGCTGGTCTAAGGATATATCCATGCAGAGACGTAGAGTTGTTGTAACCGGTATCGGAATCATAAGCCCCCTTGGAAACACCAGACAGGAGTCGTGGGCTGGAGCTAAAGAGGGGCGCTCAGGTGTAGGGCAGATCACCCGTTTTGATGCGGCTGCTTTTGCGACCCATTTTGCCGCTGAGGTGAAGGGCTTTAGCCCGGACCCATTCATAGAGTTCAAGGAGCAGAAAAAGCAGGACCTCTTTTCGCAGTACGCCGTAGCTGGAGCTCACGAGGCCCTTACGGATGCAAAGCTGCTTGGTGATAGGACATCGTACGATGCTGCAAAGATGGGGTGCGTGCTCGGTGTTGGTATCGGAGGGTTGATGATACTAGAGAAGTATTACGCCGCCTACCTAGAGGGGGGTCCTAAGAAGATCTCGCCCTTTCTTATTCCCGGTATGATCAGCAACCTTGGACCAGGTAACGTCGCAATCAAATACGGTCTAAAAGGTGTAAACTATACCGTTACAAGTGCATGTACCTCCTCAACCCATGCGATCGGAGAGGCTTTTCGCATGATAGCCGATGGGATGCAGGACATGATGGTAACGGGTGGCGCAGAGAGTACCGTCAGCCCGGTTGGTATCGGTGGATTTTGTGCGCTCAAGGCCCTTTCAACCCGTAACGACGATCCGCAACGTGCCTCACGCCCCTTTGATAAGGACCGCGACGGTTTTGTGCTTGGAGAGGGATGTACCATCATGGTGCTTGAGGCGCTAGATAATGCGGTGAAACGTGGCGCTCAGATCTACGGAGAGGTGCTTGGTTACGGAACATCGTGCGATGCTCACCATATGACCGCTCCGAGCGTTGATGGAGAGGGCGCTATAAATTGCATGCGTAATGCGCTGCAGTGGGCTGGGCTAAATCCAAACGATATCGGGTACCTCAACGCGCACGGTACATCGACTCCAGCAAATGATTCGTCCGAGACTGCGGCTATTAAGACCGTATTCGGAGCGTGGGCGCACAATGGGCTGCTCGTTAGTTCGACTAAGTCGATGACGGGGCATCTCCTCGGAGCAGCGGGGGCGATTGAAGCGGCCTTCTGTTTGCTTGCGATGAGGGACAGCATCGTTCCGCCAACTATTAATCTTGATAACCCTGATGAAGGGTGCGACCTAGATTACGTGCCGCATAAGGCCCGTCAACATAAGGTGCAGATTGCGATGTCTAATAGCTTCGGATTTGGTGGTACTAACGCCTCGTTGATATTCGGCGCATATAAGGGATGAGCAAAAACGGGGATGATCTTTCACCGCAGGTGCGAGCAGAGGATATCCTGCTGGGCTCCCTCGGATTCGGTGAAGATGCCCGTATTGTGTCCATTGAGCGCACCCTGACAGGGTATAGGGGGCTTGGTAGGTGGAGCGATGGCTCGGAATTTTCCTTTGAAAGTGAGGATGAGTTAGATCAACTACAGCTCTGGGCGCTGGGACTTGTTGGGGGATTATGAACTGCGAAGTGTGTGCATTAGTACAGAAGAGTTATGGTGCGTCGGTGCGCTTTGCAGAGCTGGCGTTGCAGCCCCTAATCTTACTTATCTTTAGAGTTTATTGGGGGCTTAAGTTTTACCGCACCGGGATGGGCAAGCTTGAGAATCACACTAACGTAGTAGAGTTCTTTACGGCACTCGGTATTCCGATGCCTGGATTGCAGGCCTGGTTCGTTGGAGGGCTTGAGTGTGTTGGTGGGTTGCTACTAGTGCTAGGACTCTGCTCTCGACCGATAGCGGTTATGTTAAGCATCACTATGGTGGTTGCTTACGCTACCTCTGAGCGCGACGCGCTCCTGAATATATTTAACGACGCCGGACCGTTTTTACAGGCCGATCCGTTTTTATTTCTTCTGACAACGCTCTTGGTGCTCGCCTTTGGCCCAGGCGTTGTGTCACTGGATGCCCTGATTAAGCGTGGATGTTGCAGCAAGAAGGGGTGCGGAGAGAGAGAGGCTTAGAGGAAGAGAGTCTCAAGCTAAAACAGCCGATGGACAGATTGAGCTTAGTACGCACCCGGCGCAATTTGGAGCCCTAGCTTTACAGACCCTGCGACCGTGAAAGATAAATCTGTGGTGCAGGTTTCGCCACTCTGCCGGTGGAAAGGCCTTTCTGAGATCCTTTTCGACGGCATCTGTGGTTTTACCCTTCGAGAGGCCAAGTCTGTGAGCCAGACGAAAAACATGGGTGTCGACCGGAAAGGCTGGAACTTCCCCAGCCTCACAAACGATTACGTTAGCTGTTTTGCGACCTACGCCGGGTAGGGAGACAAGCTCCTCTTGGCGCTTAGGAACGATAGAGTCGAATCGTTCGACCATCTGTCGACCGGTTTCGATTAGATGCTTTGATTTAGTTTTAAAATAGTTGATCTGGCGTATGATGCGCTCGACATCGGTAAGGGCGGCTTTCGAAAGCGCTTCGAAGGTTGGATAGCGTGTAAATAGTTCAGGGATAATCTGGTTTACCTTTTTATCTGTACACTGGGCAGAGAGCAGCACCGCTATAAGAAGCTGATACTCATTCTTAAAATTTAGTTCAGAATGAGGGTCAGGATAGAGCTCAGCGAGAGCGGAAAGAAGGAGCTGTTTACGCTTTGGTCCCATATGGCTAGTTAATCCTAGCGTTTCTTAAGGTTTCGGTCAAAATCATGGAGCCTAGTATGGCCAGCATGTTAGGGTAGGGGCTCTGGTATGAGGAGAGATTGATAATATGGCCGAGGCGGTAAAGATCGTAGCAGCAAATAGAAAGGCGCGCTTCGACTATCACATCCTTGAGACGTTTGAAGCGGGCCTGGTTCTTACCGGTGCTGAGATAAAATCGATCCGATCGGGGGAGGCTACCATAAGCGAGGCGTACGTGCGCCCAGATAAAGAGGAGCTCTTTCTTCTTAATGCCTACATCCTGCCTTATTCACACAGCGCCGATAAGGAGTACGATCCGCGGCGCCCGCGCAAATTGCTGATGCATCGCCGAGAGATTAACAAACTTATTCGCGAGCTCGAGACTAAGGGCATGACCATAGTGCCGCTACAGATTCATCTCAAAAATGGACGGGCCAAGATTGAGATAGCGCTCGGTAAGGGCAAGGCAGCTCCCGACAAGCGCCAGGACATTAAGAAGCGGGAGGGCGAGAGGGAGATAGCTAGGGAGCTGTCGCGGCGTAGTAAATAGGATGATTTTCTTCCATTCTCAGGCAGTTATCCCTGCAGAACGGGCCTGAAAATGCTCTGCTAATGTCATGGAAAATTTAACAATAAGGGATTATACTGTAAGGATCTCGGTCAGAGAGGGCCGGGGTTGTTGTTTTGTATTAATTTATGGGGGTGTAAAGGTTTCGACTTGATTCAAGATCGATGGGTCTGCATGTCCAGGGTCCGCTGGCCTGGTAAAAAAGCGGAAACGAATAACTGCAAAAAACAATGTTATTCACGCTAACTTCGCACGCCCTGCATTTGCACCTGCATACGCAATGGCTGCTTAGTTAGCACCAGACCCGCCGCCACAAGCGCCGGGTCGGCTGATAGGGAACGCGCCCGTAATTTCCTAGAAGCTTAACTTATTCGGGCTCTGAACGGTCACGTGCTGCGGTGATCGTTCGAAACAAACAGGAGCTGGTCGGGGCTGGTTGCGTGTGCTGAATCCACCCTGATAAGATGCTCAGCGCTCTAAACATGTAGATGGCCTATTGTGACGCTTTAAGGACGGGGGTTCGATTCCCCCCACCTCCACCAAATCAAATATGGTGGTGTTTGTTTGAAAAGTCAGAACCCACGACTTCGCATGCGCGGAGCGCGTGCTGACTTCAAACTGCGCCATTAATTCAATATCGTACGCTTCGATTGCGCGATGAGCCAAAAGATTAAATGTGCAACTAGAAACAAATTACACCGAATTCTCCGACCCTCGCCTAGTCGCTCTTTACGACACATTAAATCCTTTCGGCGATGATAGCGAGTTTTTCTGTCAGTTGGCGACAAAACTGTCGGTTGAAACAATTATTGATTTAGGTTGCGGGACTGGACTCTTGACCTGCGAGTTAGCAAAGCGTGGATATCAAGTGATTGGAATAGAACCATCAGAAGCGATGCTCGCTATTGCGCGCACAAAACCTTATGGCGAGCAAATCAAATGGATACAGGGGAGCTTCGAGAAAATTCATGAGCTACAGGCCGATATGGTTTTGATGACAAGTCATGTAGCTCAATTTTTCCTTGATGACAAAGAGTGGCAGGCAATGCTTAAAGCTTCTCACAAGGCGTTGAAGTTGGGCGGGCATATAGTTTTTGATGTTCGCCACCTTTCCAATCCGCCTTTTGAGGGTTGGTCGACAGAAAATAATCGAAGAAAATTTGAAAACACCGCCGTGGGTCCAGTTGAGTGGTGGCTCAAGCTTTTGCAAGTAAAAGACGAGCGTGTGCGTTATGAACTCCACTATTTTTTTGTAAAGTCTGGCGAAGAAGTGGTGTCCGTAAATGAACTTGTATTTCGTTCGCAAGATGAGATAACCCACGCATTGTCTGACGTAGGTTTCATGGTAAAGACGGTGTATGGCGATTGGGACGGTAGTCTTGCTACTTCAACAAGTCCTGAAATGATTTTTGTAGCGGAGCGTCGTTGAGTGGACGCTTACTCTTGTAGACCACGATTAATCAGACGAACTGAGATTTGCTCGCCTAAACTCTCTTTTCACGGCACGGTATACACCTTCGAACTCTGGAAGCTCTGACATTTGAGTCGCTAGACGTGTTTCCCAAGCCTTCTTGAGGCGGGCTTCTTTCTTATCGAATTCGCCTCGCACCTCTTCAACGGTCTTGTTTCGGAATTGAAGCTTCTGCTCAATGGCGTCGGTGAGGTCAGAAAGAGAGATACTCGCGTTTGAGATGAGATTCCACAAATCGTAAAGATCCCGTGGCTCGCTTCTTGCTCGGTCTAATAAAGCCACGGTCTTTTCGGTGGCAATTTCCGGAAGTCCATAGCAGAGGATCCTTTGGTTCTCTGGAAGATCAAAATATTCATCGTAGCTTTTAAGCACTGCCCTCTCTTCGACTGGGAAGACTAGGTGCTCTTTTACGGTTACATCAACTTTGATCTCTTTCCCTGTGCTAGTCCGCGGGAGAGGCCCTTCGTATCCGAGATAAAAGGTATAGCTGTTTTGATGTTTGGTGGGATCTTCTCTTGAAAACCTAAATGTAATCCCCGAAGCACGAGTGACCTCCATGTAGATGGGCTCTAGGTCTGCCTTTAGCTGTTCAAAGGTAAGCGCTTCGAGAAGAGTGAAGTCGAGATCCTCTGAAAATCGGTAGTCTGCAAAGTAGCAGCGCTTGAGAGCTGTCCCGCCCTTGAATGCGAGCTTCTGGCGAAGTGCTACTTTGGAGAGTCCAATAAGAAACCACGCGATGCTATAGTCCCGCTCGAGAACGGCTTCTGGAATACGCCGGCCGCCTGATTTTGCCAATCGATTGGAGAGCCGGGATAGGTTGCTTTGAGGAATCATTCTCTAGGTCCTCCCCAGCGCGAGAAGCTCTTCTTCTGTCACGTTGAGCCTTAACCTCCAGCGCGCAAGAAACTTTCCTTCGGAAGGCAATTCTGGATCGAGCATGTGGTAAGTGGCGGTAAGGTTATTATGGAGGCGCTCAATCTCTGAGGGAGCATCGATCTCAAAGACCTCCATGAGAAAGCCAAGCCGACTAATTACGGCCCCAACATCTAGCCGAAGCGCGTAATCCACGAGTCTCAGGGGCGCTACTTCACCTTTCTTGATCCAGAATCCCTTGGCTACTTCGCTAAATCCGCCGCAGTATTCGGGCTGCTTAAGCCCATCGATAATCGTACGTTCGATGTCACTAACTTTGACCTTTTCGCTTTTCTCCACCCACATGTCGGTGGTGCCGAAGAGATGGCCTTCCTTACAACGTACAAATCGGAACTCAGTGCCTAGAATTGTTCGAGGGCGAATCTGTCTCTGCGTTGTGGAATACACAACAAGCTGCGGTTGTGTCACCATCTGGTGAAGATCCATGGCCGAGGCATGCGAGAGATAATATTCGGGCTCACTGATCTGTGCAGCCTTGCCACGATGATGTTTCACTAACTCACGTGCTACGACGTAGGGATTTCCCAGGTGCTCACGTTGAAAGCCGAGTTCAAACGGAACGAGTTGAAATAAGCCGGACGTAAGTCTGGTCACAATTCCACGTTCGACAAGCTTCCCAAGAACCTTCTGTGTGGTCTGGCGGGACCGTAGGATCTCTTGGGCCTCGCCGAAGGCAAAGATCGGGCGATCTCTCTCGTAGAGAGAGAGAACCAAGCGACTTCCTTGTGGCCCAAGTGTTTTGTTCTCGTTATAATTTGAAGTCGTCATATTACCTTGCTAAGCATATTATGCACTTATTTTATAACTTTTACAATCATGCATTACATTTAAGATGCATTATAAAGCTACTAAAGGCATATATATCACTTTAAATGTAAGTTACATCGATTTTTTGGTCTACGGGCCAGGGTTTTGCTAAGCAGCTCGGAAAGTCTCATCATAAAGCTAATGAAATTAAGTGCTTAAATCTACTTAATCGCTCGTGCGGTACCTCCCGATTACCGCAGTGCGCTCGTTATCTGTGTGTCTCTTATCATTCATATCTATCCGCCTGCTCTAATTGCAGGGGGGACGCTAACGACTATAAAAATCTTGCGATAGGACGCCGTTGATTGGACGCTTACTTTGCTCCTATTCGAACTTGGCTTCGCCAAGATTCTAATTACGGCCAAGGGCAAGCCCCTGGACCCCATACATAATGTTGCTTCGGTGGTCGGTTTTAATTGGCTCCCGCCACAGCCCCCATTTTTTGTTAGTTTTACGCTGTGTGGTTTCAGGGGGGTTGGGTTTTGATTTAACATCCTGAAATAACTAGGTGCTAGGTGTCACAGCAAGTGAGACTTTTTCTCCTTAAAACCTACACAATACCGCGTTGTAACGCTCTATTTTCGGACAGCAATACCTAGAAAGTTTAAGAGGTTATCTGACCAGATACCCAAAAAGGTCAGGGTCTCCATGAGAACTCACCTCTTGCGTGATGCTGCTATTAAAGCGTCCATAGCTAAAGTTTTTTCTAAAACAGCACGACGACATTTCAGGGGCAGAATATGACTATACGGATACTTATGATTAAATTATTCACTCCTCACTCCTCACTCCTCACTCCTCACTCCTCAACTTTCTAAGAGAATCAGAAAAACAACACTTAATTGTTCACTGATATTAATCATACTCATCATATCAATTAGCTTTGCTCATGCTGATATTCTGTGTGCTAAAAAATCACAGAAGGTTAGTAACAATGCTGTTGCGATATCTTCGGCGTTGCTGGTTTCAAGTAAAACGTGTCCATCAGGTTATGTTAAGATTATTGATACTGCGTCTTTTAAGGGTGATGACGGCGAAGCTGGACCAACTGGTGCAACTGGATTAAATGGTACTAATGGTACTAATGGTACTGATGGTGCTACTGGAGCAACTGGTGGTGCTGGCTTAACTGGGGCTACTGGATCAACTGGACCAACTGGTGCAACTGGATTAAATGGCACTAATGGTACTGATGGTGCTACTGGATCAACTGGTGCTACAGGAGCAACTGGAGCACAAGGTGTTCAGGGTCTAACGGGGGCGACAGGATCGCAAGGAAATGCTGGTCTTCCAGCAATAGCACATTCTACTTGTCAAAAACGTCATCAACAGTTTGTTTACGTTATTGATAACACGCATAGAGTTATAAGTGGCTGTAGCAAAAACTGCAACAGTGGCGAATATGCACACGCGGTGAATGCTGTAGCATCATACTCTTACTCAAATGATTGGGCTTATGATATTGGCTCAGGTCTTGAGCCCAGTGATGATGCTGGAACCTCTGGATCGTATAATAACCAGCAAGATTCAAATGAGCTACGCCAAGTCGCAAATGTTTTTGATGCAGAGGACTTGTTTCCCATAGGATATGAGGTGAGCCTGAGTATGAGAGAATATCCTCTCTACCAATCTATCGTTGGCAGTTTGACATTGACGTATGATATTACTCTAACTTGCTGTCTCCTTGGGGATTGATTTGATCCTATTTGGAATTAGAATAATTGGTACGGGGTTACTCCTGCTCCATCAACCACGCAAAACATCGCGCAACCTCTTTTCCACTACAATTCATAATTTCAGACATGAAGGCCGCCGATCTATTGCCCTAGTTTTGCTATTAATCAAGCCCTGGGGAGTGGGTTTGCAGCGGATGCAGATAAATAATTGGTACGGGGTCACGGCCATTAAGTTAAGGCGCTCAATCGCCCACAAGTGGTATTTAGTTCCCTCGCCAACAAGCTGAAATTAAGTCTGATTAGAGTGCGGCTATGCTGCCCACCTCTCTTAACTTAATGCCGTGGGAGAGAGGGGTAGCAAAAAGATGGCCAAGAAGTCAGAAATAGAGGGGGGATCATACTGGATGAAAGTGAGAGATAACCGTGGTACAGTCAGGGTATGAAGCTAAGATCATTATCCCAATTGCGCCTGGCGGTGTTCGACCTCGATGGAACCTTGGTTGAGATAGAGCACGAGCATTTTGCTGAGCGCATAGGTTTTACGCTGAAGAAGATAGGGCTGGAGCCTCCCCCGATAGATCAGATCCTGCAAGTCGTTCATCAACACACGCTCCCCACGCTCTTACTAGAGTTAGATGGACCTAAGCTTGAAAAAATCTTCTGGGATCTATTTGATGAAGGCGATATTCCGCCACTAAGGCTCTTTGATCAAACGCTCTATACATTAGAAGAGGTCGTATCACGTGGCATGCAGGTGGCTATCGCAACCGCCAGACAATCCCACCACGATGAGATGCGAGCACGGCTCGCAGCAACAGGGATTCTAAAACATGTACAATTTATCTCTACCTTTTATCAAACCGGGTGGAAGAATAAGATCGAACAACTTAAGTTAGTATGCGCGCAGCACCGCATAGAGCCAGACCTTGCGATGATGGTAGGTGATTCAGCAGATGATATGCGTAGCTCTGCGATGGCCGGCTTTGCGCTCCGTTTGGCGATGAAAAACGGGGTGACCGAGGAGTCGCTGCTGCAGGCACAGGCCCCAGATCGGATGCTCGAGTGTATCGGTGAGGTGCCGAGCGCTGTAGATGAATATCACAGCTAAGTATCATAGCGGATCATCACTGAATAACGATGCTATGAGGTCGGCACCCTACCGAAGCTCTGCTTGAGGGTCTCCAGCTCCTGCCAGCGAGCGTAGAGCCGCGTAACTTCGGCTTGCTGCTCGGTAAGTAAGGAGCATAATTCGGTAAGCTTGTGAGAATTGGTAGAGAACTCCCCAGAATCTATGCGCCCTTGGGTCTTCTCAAGCAGCTCCTCGGCCTTAGCAAGAGCTCTCTCTATTCCTTTGAGCTCGCGCTCATCGTTGTAACTTAATCTTGTTTTTATCTTTTCTGCAGGGGGGCGTTGAGCGACACTCTGCTCGTCTCTACGCGGAACGTTGGCGCGCGGTTTCTCTGCACGATCCTGCTCCCACTGATCATAGGAAGCATACATCGAGGAGCCTCCCGGACGGATGCCAAGCACAGAGCTTCCAGTTCGTTCCAACAGATATCTATCGTGGGTGACAAGCACAAGCGCGCCAGCAAAGGAATCGAGACTCTCCTCAAGCACCTCAAGGGTTGTAATATCGAGGTCGTTTGTGGGCTCATCAAAGAGCAGGATATCAACGTCCTGCGTCATAATGCGGGCCAGCAATGCACGCGCCTGCTCGCCCCCAGAAAGGGAGGAAACTTTAAGGGAGAGCTGGTGGTGGGTAAAGAGAAAGCGCATGGCCCACGCAGCAACGTGAATAGATTCTCCCTGAAAGTGAACGGAGTCTCCATCTGGGCAGAGAAAGCGCTTGAGAGTTACCTCAGGGGTGAGTTGTTTACGGGCCTGATCAAGAAATGCGACCCGTAGATTAGGAGCGCGCACGACTCGACCAGCAGTTGGGGCGAGATCGCCGAGCAGCGTTCGTATCAGGGTGGTCTTTCCGCTGCCGTTTGGCCCAACTATGGCGAGGCGAGATCCGGGAGAGAGTAGGAGCGAGATATCACTAAATAGGGGCGTGCCGTTAAAGCCCTGAGAGATATGCTCCGCTTTTAGAAGCTCCTTGGTCTTGCGCTGAGTGGCTGAAAAATCGAGCTGCGCACGGCGCACTGCGCCAGGAGAGCTACGCAGTTTATCTATTAAACGATGGGCCTCGTTAATACGGGAGCGCGACTTTGTTGTGCGAGCCTTTACCCCCTGTCGTAACCAATCAACCTCTCGCCTTACTTTATTAGCAAGGGAGGCGCGTTGCTGTTCGAGTTGCTCAAGTAAGCTCTCTCTATAATCTAGGAAATCGGCGTAGCCGCCATCTGAGGAGATATAATCGTTCGGATACCTTTGGCTTATCTCTATAACACGGCTCGCAATACGCTCAATAAAATAACGATCGTGACTTACAAAAACGACAGAGCAAGGAGCTGATGCTAGATACTCCTCAAGCCAGGCGATCGAGTCTATATCGAGATGGTTAGTTGGCTCATCCAGTAGGAGCAGCTCCGGCTCAAGCGCCATGGCTGATGCTATCGCGAGACGTTTTCGCCAGCCCCCAGAGAGGGATGACACCTGAGCCTCGCCGTCATGAAAGCCTGCTGTCCCAAGCGCAACACTGGAACGCCTTGCAAGGTCGTCGGGATCTATACCGTTTGCCAGGATATGTTGCTCTATAACCGCACTAACTGTCAGCGTATTATCAAAGATCTCCTGTTGAGCAACATAGGCACACCGTAGCCCCTTACGGGAGCTGACGTTGCCTGAATCTGGCTCCTCAAGACCGGCCAGGATCTTAAGTAGGGTTGATTTTCCGGAACCGTTATTCCCAAGCAGGGCTACCAGCTCATCCTCCGCAATAACAATGGAGAGATCCTTGAATAGGGGGCGCTCGCTAAAGCCCTTTGTAACGCCCTGTAGGCTTATAAGTGGAGTAGGTGACATTTTTGGATCATCGGATAAATAATTAGCGTACCCATAATTACATTTAGTGTAACCATTTAGCTCAATACAGCTCCGTTAACGTTAGCCCCTGTTTAGGGGCGGATTTGCGGAGCAAATCGGGGTGAAGAAAAGTAACCATTCACATAAACACGCCGTCCCCGATCAGGGGACGACAAGAAAGGAAAGTGTGCTAATACTATGCTTTCTGCAACGAAGTTACGTGTAAGACATAAAAACATGGTGAATGGTTACCATTTAGTAGTATTCGTGTCTAATTGACACCCATACGCAGAGCCATTTGAGTTCTGGATGACACATAATGCTAGGGGTGATAGTGTCAAAATGACCGGTATATTTGGGGGATTCCTTATGTCCGCAGCAGAGAGCATGTCGAAGCAGTTTATGCACCAAGAGGCAGAGCAGCGCATCGCGCGTATGTGGGATGAGCTCGATCTCTATTCTGGTAAGGTCGACCGTTCAAAGAAGCCCTTCTGTGTTGTAATGCCCCCGCCAAACGTGACCGGCATCCTCCATATGGGTCACGTACTCGATAACGTTCCGCAGGACGTTATGACCCGTTGGCACCGTATGCGCGGCTTTGCAGCGGTCTGGATTCCTGGAACCGATCACGCTGGTATCGCCACTCAGAACGTCGTTAAACGACAACTTGAGAAAGAGGGGATCAAGATGAGGGACCTCGGGCGCGAGGCGTTCCTCAAGAGAGTTTGGGAGTTTAAAGAGAAGCACGGCAGTATCATCATAGAGCAATTAAAGCGGCTCGGATGCTCGTGTGACTGGAAGCGCGAGCGCTTTACTATGGATCCGGGCTCGGTCAAAGCGGTACTGACGGCCTTTGTGCAGTTTTTTGATAAGGGGCTAATATACCGCGGTAGGCGCATGGTCAATTGGTGTACCGTATGTGGTACAGCCCTCTCTGATGATGAGGTTGAGCATGGAACACACGCAAGTCACCTCTGGCATCTGCGCTATCCGCTCCTCGATCAAGATGGAAAGCCAACCGGGGAGCTGCTTATAGTTGCAACAACCCGTCCAGAGACGATGCTTGGAGATACAGGTATAGCGGTACATCCGGAGGACCCTCGTTACACAGCGCTTGTAGGTAGAAATGTTCTACTTCCCATTCAGAACCGCCAAATTCCGATAGTCGCCGACTCGTTTGTGGATCCAAAGTTTGGAAGTGGGGTTGTAAAGCTCACCCCAGCACATGATCCGAACGACTATATAGCTGGCCTTAAGCACGGGCTCGCCTTTGAGACCGTTATTGGAGATGACGGCAAGATGACCGCTGCCGCAGGTGCTGCTTATGTTGGGCTTGACCGACAAAAAGCGCGCATAAAGATAATTGAAGATCTCGAAGCGCTCGGCATGCTCGAGAAGATCGAGAAGCACACCCATGCTGTTGGGGAGTGCTATCGCTGCCGTAGCGTCCTGGAGCCGAAGGTCTCCGATCAGTGGTTCGTTAAGATGGCACCGCTTGCCGAGAAGGCGAAGCAGGTTGTTGTTGATGGACGACTTAAGATCATCCCAGAGTCAGAGAAGCACGATTACTTTCACTGGATGGAGACGATTCAGGACTGGTGTATCTCTAGGCAGCTTTGGTGGGGACACCGTATCCCGGTATATTACTGCGGCGAGTGTGAACACGTCATGGCAAAAGTTGACGCTCCGCATAGCTGCGATAAATGTGGTAGCGCTAAGCTGCGCCAGGATGAGGATGTGCTCGATACCTGGTTCTCCTCGCAGCTTTGGCCATTTTCTACCTTGGGATGGCCCGAAAAGACCGAAGAACTTGATTTTTGGTACCCCAACACCTGGCTTATGTCGGGGCGTGATATCCTCTTCTTCTGGGATGCGCGCATGATTATGTCGGGGCTTGAGCTGCTCGGAGAGGTGCCGTTTAAAACCTTGGCGTTACACGGCTTAGTGCGCGATGAACATGGGCGCAAGCTCTCTAAGTCGCTTGGAAACTCGGCCGACCCACTGGAGCTCTTCGAGAAATACGGAACCGATGCAGTGCGAGTTGCGGTAGCGCAGAACTATCCGATGGGACGGCAGGATACCCGTTTAAGTGAGGAGCTCTTTAGGAACGGGCAGGGGCTCGTTATTAAGTTATGGAATGCAACTAAGTTGCTCCTTAGTAACCTTAGCACTACGGCAGTTTCGTTCGATTCAAGCAGGCCAGAGCTAACAACGCTTGAAGATCGGTGGATTCTCTCGCGACTCGGGGAGGCTATTAAGAATCACGACGCCTATCTTGAGAAGAGCGATATTGTGCACGCCTGTGGCGTTGTAACGAGTTTCTTTCGGGATGAGTACTGTGATTGGTACCTTGAGATCATTAAGCCCCGTCTCTGGGGTGGTGGTGATGCGAAGCGCTCGGCACTAGAGGTAGCATTGTTGTGTGAGCGCACCATCCTCAAGCTAATGCATCCCTATATGCCATTTGTGACAGAGGAGTTGTGGCAGACCCTACGTGGATTAGGGATCACAGATCTTGCAAATATTAAGGATGATGAACGCTCGATAGCCGTTTCATCGTGGCCAGATGTGCAGCTCTTTACGAAGGATGAAGACGCAAACACCCAGATCGATATTATGGCCTCCCTCGTTCGTGGTGTAAGAGAAGTGCGCCAGAACCTTAATATCCCACCCAAGGCGGATCTAAGGCTAAAGCTACTCTTTCTGAATGAAGCAACGAGAGCCAACTTCGAGCCAGTCCGGGGAATTGCGCAGTCGATTGGAGCGGTCAACGATCTCTCTGAGCATCTAGAGGGCGGGCCGCTTGCTGGGCATGTGCCATTTAAATTTAACGGTGGTATCGGATATATCGCTTTACCATCCGATATAGATGGGCGTGATATTTCGACCAAATTAAGCGCGCGCATAGAGAAGCTACAGAAAACGCTTGCAGGGGTGGAAAAAAACCTTGAGAATCCTGAGTTTATAGCCAACGCGCCGGCGACCCTTGTTGAGGAAACAAAGGGCAAGGCGAGCGAGCTTAATGAAACGATCGCTAAGCTCGATGAGTTTAAGCGCTCACTACAATTATCATAATAATTCTGGAGTAAATAATGAACGACAGCAAGGTCAAGATTACTATCAAGAACAACGGACCTATCCGGATTGAGGGCGCAGATTTCGAGATCTGTGATGCTTCTGGAGCGGTGTTCAACCTTAATGGACGCTCCGCTATATCGATCTGTCGGTGCGGACACTCACAGAATCAGCCCTTCTGTGATGGCAATCATGCCAAGTGTGAGTTCGTATCTGACGTGGTAGCGCGGGAACTGCCCCCTAAGTAAGGGTAAAACTGGACTAAAATTACCAAAATAGTCAAAAGTTACCACTCAATTACAGTGTAATCGATATGATAGCAGGTAAAATCCGGCTAAGATTATAGAGATAGCGACTACACTTAATAAATTACCTCAAGACAGGGCATGTGGTAACGCCAAGAGGAGGGGGGGGGCGATGGTCAATAAGGGCACAGAAAAACAAGAACTAATTGAAGAGATTCGCCGCAGGATTCTGGGCCTTATCAGCACTGATGCGCTTTCTGAGACTGAGAAAGTTTCGATTACTCGAAATGTTTTGAATCTTATCGAGAATGGCAAAAGAGAAAACGATAGGCCGCACAATGGAAATAGAAGCAGCTAGTAAGAATAAAGAACCAGTGGCAGAGGTGAGTGCACCGAAAGGAGTACTACCTGCACTTGCGCAGAGTCTTTTTCAAATCCTTAAAGCAGTGGGATATGATCCAGCAAAATTAAATGCTCTGGTTAAGACAGACCTTACTGCAATCAAAGATGCATTGCCACCGACTGCTAAGTCAGAAACAGCAAAGTCAGAGCCATATACAACACCTGCGCTTATTGAAAAATACAAGTTTGAAACATTCAAAACCGATCTTGGAATAGGGTGTAAATTTACTCAACCAAAGGGTGTGACACTGTTGAGTATGGCGAAAGAGATCAATAAGGTGTCTCAAGAACGCCTTGGCCGAAATGCAATATCTCATGGGATTTTACTCAAAGATGCTGGGATGAAGACAGTTCCACAAAAAGCTATTGAGCACGAGTGTGTCCCCATTGTGAATGACTCGAATCAGCACAGACGTAGCAATCAAGAGCAGCTCTTAAAGGATAAGTGCATGGTAGCAGTTGATCGCGCAGTTCTAGCGATAAGCGCAGGGCTTTACCGTTTAAATAAAGGTGATCCCATGGATCTTAGTCATATCGGGACACCTTACGATAACGGTGATATCTTTAAAGGCCATGTTTCTAGGGCTCGCTCTGGCGCAGTTGTATCAGAGCCGTACGGCGTTGACGCCTTCGACGACGATTACTACGTCGACGATGACAATAATACATGTACTTTCATCGCGGGTGCTCCTGCTAGTTATTCAGGTAAACCTGGCGAATAGTTACTTAGTAAGCTGAAAAAGTGAGCCGCTATCTGTCGTAAGGTAGAGCTCCCCCTTTGGGCCAACACCGATAGATGTCAGCTTCCCATCTTGAATAGCCAGGAGCTCCTCACGCTTCCAAGTATTGTTCTCCTCCCTTAGTGCCCAGAGAGTGCCTGAGGCAGCATCGCCAAAGATATATCGACCGGATAGGGCAGGGATGCGGGAGCCTCGATAAACCACGCCACCTATGATAGGGGATGCGGCTGAATATATAGCGCAGTTTGGAGCAGAGCACGGTATTCCGTAATTCCCACCCTTTTCTATAAGCTTAATCTCGCTAGCTCCTGGGGCTACAGCATCAACAAGAAAGATCCTGTTAGTAGTTTTATCGATAGAAAAGTGAGTGGGATTGTGAAAGCCAGAGGCCCAGATCTCAGGCAATACTCCAGTAACTCCATTAAACGGATTATCAGAGGGCACTTGATACGGTTTTGATACTAAGGGTGCGATACGGAGTAGCTTGCCAAGTAGGGAGTGATCGCTCTGCGCTGCTTGAGTAGCCGCTGTAGCGCTGCCATCCCCGGTACTAATATAGAGCAGGTCGTCAGCACCGAACTGAATTGAGCCCGTGTTACTATTGGGTGAAGATTGGGCTATTTTAATAATAACCTGTAGGGAGTCCTCCTTCAGTGTCTCATCCGTGGTTTCATCTGTAGTTGCATCGGGGCCCAATTGAAACTGGCCAACTACCGGATCGCCCTGGGGATCGATGTAGTATACATAGATAAGGTGGTTTTTTGCGTAGCCAGGGTGAAAAGCTAGCGCCATTAGGCCATTAGGGCCCTTTGAATTGAGTATTTCTTCGATATTAAGCAGCTCAGTGCTTAATAGTTTTCGATCTTTAAAGATGCGCACGGTGCCGGATCTCTCTACGACGTATAAGCGCTGCGTCTCAGTGGGATTACTGGCGATACTAACCGGATGATCGAGGTCATCTGAAATTAGCGCTAGTTTGTATAAAGATGGTGCTGGTGGCTCAGCAGCCGCACCGTAGCAGTACCCGCATAGGCAGCTTAGTAGGAGCAGAAAGAGTGCAAGTATCCTCATAGGCCTTATGTCCTTACGAGAGAGGCCATAGAGTCACAGATATAATCGATATTTTGAGGGTTCATAGCAGCAACACAGATCCGACCACTATCGAGGGCATAGATATGGTAGCGCTCACGGAGCTCACGCACGACCTCAACTGAGAGTCCGGAGTAGGAGAACATGCCGCGTTGTTTAAGGATGAATGAGAAATCACGGTGTGGAATTGCCTCAGCAAGTTTGCTAGCGAATAGCTCACGCATCTCATGGATGCGGGTCCGCATTACGGTAAGTTCACTCTCCCATAGCGTGCGTAGCTCCGGAGTTGAGAGAACTAGCGCGATAATCTGTGCTCCGTAGGATGGAGGGCTGGAGTAGAGCGTACGAACAATCCGCTTGAGTTGGCTTACGATGTTAGTCGCCTCTTTTTGGGATGCGGTAACAACGGAAAGCGCCCCACAACGTTCGCGATAGACCGCAAACGATTTTGAGTACGAATTTACTACAAAGAACGTAAGGCCCTTGTCGGCAAATAGTCTGATCGGAGCTGAATCCTCCTGAAGCCCCTCTGCAAATCCCTGATAGGCGAAGTCAATAAGGGGAATAAGATCGCGCTCGGCGCAGATCTCAACCACCTCTCTCCAGGTATTAGGGTCTAGATCAACACCGGTCGGATTGTGACAGCAGGCGTGCAGTAGTACGGTGCTCTTTGGTTTTAAGCTACGGAGAGCTTCGAGCATATCTGCTGCGCGCAGTCCGTTTGTTTTTGGATCATAGTAGGGATAGGTTTCAACTTTGGCTCCAGCGGTTTCGAAAAGTAGGCGGTGATTCTCCCAGCTTGGATCGCTGATATATACGGTGGAATCTGGAAAAAAGCGCCGGATAAACTCTATCGCTAACTTTAGTCCACCACTTCCACCCACGGATTGAACGGTAGCGATACGCTTCTCGGTAATAAGGGGGGAGTTTTTTCCGAAGAGTAGCTCCTGCGTGGTGGTGTTGTATGCAGCTACGCCCTCAATTGGCAGATATGTTTTGGTATCCTCAGACGCCATCCATAGCTGAGCAGCACGTTTGACAGCATCCAGCATCGGGATCTTGCCAGCGGCATCCTGATAGATTCCAACTCCTAGGTTTACCTTGCCCGGATGTGAGTCGTTTCTAAAAGCCTCCGTTACTCCAAGTATTGGATCTGTAATTCCGGCTGGGATATCGCTAAAGAGGGAGGTGCTCATAGGGTCCTTAAACTGCAGTAACATCTGAGCGCTATTAGAACCCAGTAGACAAATTGGAGATTAAACAGATGTAGGCTAACACAGCCGATATTGAGGTGCTACCGGAGGGGAGTTCAGTTTTTATACGCTTTTATCAGGGCGTGGTTGCCCACTCCCTTATGCAGCGTAACGAGCTGCTCAAAGAGCTCTGTGGTTGTTTCAGTCCCCGGTAGGGAGCAGTGACCAGCCGCCTCTTTTAGGGCGATCTTAAGGTCTTTAAGCATATGGGCGGCATCGAAGCCAGGTTTAAGGTCTCCAGACATTAATCGTGGCGCATAGTTAGATAGGGCCCACGATCCCGCAGCACCCCCCTGTAGGATTTCAAGCACTTGCGCAGAATTGAGTCCCCGCCGCTCGGCCAGGAGTAGCGCCTCGGTCATGGCGACGATACTGAGCCCAACTGCTACCTGATTTACCGCCTTCATCATCTGGCCCGACCCAGAGGGCCCCATCAATACGACCCGTTTGCCGATACGGTTTAAGAATGGGAGCGCCCTCTGGAAGGTCTCCTCTGGTCCACCACACATAATAGTAAGGGTAGCGTTACGCGCGCCGACATCTCCACCCGTTACCGGAGCATCGAGGAGATCTAACCCCAACTCGCTGCATTTAGTAGCAAAGCTTAGCGCCTCGCTCGGAGCATTTGTGGTCGTGTCGATAATAAGGGCCCCGCGCGCTAGCTTTGGTGCGATACCGTATGCTCCAAAGAGTATCTCCTGCACAGCAGGGCCATCGCTGACGGAGAGCAGCACGACACCACAGAGCTGAGCTATCTCGTCAGGTGATGATAGTGTGATGCCGGAGTGTTCAAGGGCAGTGACCTTTGATGCTGTGCGTGAATATCCCAGCACCGGCAGGCCACTCTTTGCAAGATTTAGAGCCATGCTGGAGCCCATAACTCCGAAGCCGATAACGCCAATTGGGGAGGATCCGTTCATCATAAAGGGAGAGTAGCCCCTGATTGTTTAATTTGGAAGGGAGACCTAACTGTAGTGTAGTAGGCCTGGGTTTGTGGGGTGTCAGGGGCAGCTTTATAATCGTGCTAGTATTCTTAGAGCAGCGCGGCAGGTGCAAACTTTTGAACCAGTTCCGGGATCTTAAGGCCAAACTCCGCCGGGTTTCCCTGCAGATAATCAAGATTGAGCTATTTGCATCTGCTAAGAAGCTCCTAAGGTGGGAGGAGAGGGACGCTGCCACGACCTCTTAACAACCACCCCGAAAAATAGCTGCATATTTCCGATAAATATGCTTAACTTACTGATATGCCGATTGTTTCAACCTTTTTTGGAATCATTATCCGAATGTATTATGGGGATCATAATCCTCCCCATTTTCATGTTGAATTTCAGGGTGAAAAGGCCAGTTTTGCCTTTAGTGGAGAGTTGTTAGCGGGAGCGATCTCGTCCAAGACTGCCCAAAAGCTGATTCGTGAATGGGCGCGTAAACACAAGCTGGAACTTATGATAAACTGGAAGAACATTGAAAGAGGCCGTGCCCTGAATAGAATTGAACCGCTGGAGTAACTTTCTATGAAATATCTACCGCAAGTGATCAGCGCCGAATACGTCAAAGGCTTTGTTCTTCATACCAGATTTGATGATGGCACCGAGAAAAATATAGACATCTCTCAATGGTTTAAAGGACCTGTTTTTGAGCCTCTACGGAATCCGAAAATTTTTAAGAAGTTTTTTATCGAGGCGGGAACTTTGGCATGGCCCAGTGGCGTTGACATTGCACCAGAGGCTCTCTACGCGGCGCGTGATTTATTGGTTGTGCATAACAAAAAAAACTAGCCAAGGCGGAAACGCCCCACTCATAGCAACGCGATACCTCTCAAATCTGATACGCCTTACAATGACCGGGTACCCCGCGAAGGCGAAGCCCCCTGGGAACATAAGCGGGCAGACTACAACGCAGCAGAATGACCGCTTACATGCTGAGGAACGTGATTCGTCAATCCCCGTACGATCTTCATAGTTGGCTGGTTTGAGAGATAAGAGATGATTGAATTCGGTATGCTATATAATGTGCGATTTTTCGAACACTTGTTCAAGATAAAAGCGGTAACTGATAAAAGCGTAAGATTCCGCTAATGTCGGATCGACATTCGCGTGACCCTTGACCGAATCAGGGTGCCGTTCTGGTCAACCGCACGTGCACGCAATCTAAGCGAGTGGCGGGGAGTTCGAGGTATCTTCCAGGAGCAGATGTAGGGTGTGCTAGAGAAGCTGCAGGCAGCCTTCCCGTTAGCCATTACAGACACATTTCGCAAAGAGTTAATCGCCGGTCCGGACGGGGTAACCGTGAATACAAGCCGCCTACTTACAACAAGGCGAGAGGGGCGGGAGATAGATAGAGAGAGGTCGTTCTTGCCTGGTCCTCCCCCGTTTTCTCCCTCGTTTTCTTCCCCGTTTTCTCCTCCGTTTTCTCCTCCGTTTCCTCCCCCGCTGCGCGGGGCGATGACGAAGGACTGTGGATCCGAAACAGCTTGGCGCCCGGTTGGGTCTGTTATCCGTGCTTTAATCGAAACAGGGCCAGATGTGAGCTCCGAAAGATGCAACTCGCCATGCGAGGCTAGGCGGCCCCCTTGAATTGGGGCTAAGGGCGCAAGTTGGATCGTTTTGTCGTTGGCGATGACCTCGATGATGGATCCAGGAATAACGTTCTGAGCGAACGCGGTGACCCAGAGAATGGTGAATGGGGGATAGGGAGCGTTGTTTAGGATTGAATCAAGGGTCACTGAAAGTGGAGGCAGGGCGATGACGAAGGACTGGGGCTCCGAAACAGCTTGGCGCCCGGTTGGGTCTGTTATCCGTGCTTTAATCGAAACAGGGCCAAGGGTGAGATCCGAAAGATTAAGCTCGCCTTGCGAGGTGAGGCGGCCCCCTTGAATTGGGGCTAAGGGCGCGAGCTGGATCGTTTTGTCGTTGGCGATAACCTCGATGATGGATCCAGGAATAACGTTCTGAGCGTATGCGGTGACCGAGATAACGTCGGATGGGGAATAGGGAGTGCTGTTGTAGATTGAATGAAGGGTCACTGAAAGTGGAGGCAGGGCGATGACGAAGGACTGGGGCTCCGAAACAGCTTGGCGCCCGGTTGGGTCTGTTATCCGTGCTTTAATCGAAACAGGCCCAAGGGGGAGCTGCGAAAGCGGCAGCTTGCCTATATAGGTGAGTACTCCCCTTTGAACCGAGGTGAAGGGTGTGAGCTGGATCGTTTTGTCGTTGACGATAACTTCGACCATTGATCCGAGAATCACGGTCTGACCGCGCACGGTGACCGGGATCACGTCGGACTGGAAGTAGGGAGTGTTGTTTGGAATTGAATCAAGGGTCGCTGAAAGTGGCAGGGACGTAGGATTCTTAAAAGAGCGAGCTGTGACCGTTGGAAGCGAAAATGTGTAGGAGAACCTGTTGTCGCTTGAGTCGTTCGCCTCAATCCGAAAGTGGTAGAGAGAGCTGGCAGCCTGTATAGAAACCTCGCCAGCGAAGCGCTCATCAGAGAGACTCTCTAGCGGTATCTCTTGCCAAGATATGCGGTCCGCGCTCTGGGAAAATCGGAGATCCTGCACGCTGTCTGGCAGTTGTGCATGGTGTAGCTCTCCTGGAATATTTACAAGCGCGCCTAGACCGGGGTTTGGGTCGAGGGTAAATTCGATACGATTCGTCTTAGTTGGGTCGATGCCGGTCTGCCAAATGCCATCTACCAAAGAGCGCAGCTCTCGCAGGGATGGTGGGTTCTCATCAATTGGGGAGGTTTGATGTTGTGCAGCGGTCGGAATCGAGAACTCTCCAGTAGTAGTGACGGAGGTATCTACACCGTTGATTTTGACCTCCCTGCTAAGCTGTACCTCGTAGCGTCCCGCTATTACGGCCCCTCCGTAAACTTTCGGAGGGGTAAGCTGATGCAGAGACCTGCCCAAGGAGAGGCAGCTCCACTTGTAATGGTCGGGGCAGACCTCACCTTCTCTGAGAGAGCCTGAGTTCATCGCCGCACCGTTGCGCTTGATAAGGTACTTTGGCGAGGGCTCTACAAAGGAGTCCCCATACGATGTGAGAAAACCCCGCGCCTTGGACGAGCCGCCGTATGAGTAAAAAGAGCTCGTAAGTCCAATACGTGGAACCAGCGTGGCGGTTGAAGCGCCTACGTTGTACCAGCGCGAGGTGTCAGTGAGGGGTCCGACTCCGACGGTGAGAATATCTGGCCGATTGAGGCTTTGCATGCGCGGGCCGAAGTAGCCGCGCGGTGCGTACGTGTAGGGGTGCTCCCAATCCATGTAATGCGAAAGCTGGATGAAGCGGTCCTCGTCGTATGTAAAGGCGCCATCACGGGTAAATGTAATGCTAGGGCCTTGAATCTCGGCGGTGTATATGTTGCCGACCATTAATGAAAAGAAGGGGAGGTCTGCCGCAGACTCGGCACTCGGCGCAACGTCGTGGTATCCGCTTGCGAGTATCATGGGTACCTGCCCGGCGGGAGTTGTGAAAACGGAGCCTGCTATTCCTAAATCTACAACCATGCCGTTACGCAGGAGTTTCTTTATTCCAAAAATGGCTGTGAGTTCAAGTGGGGCTAATGGATCGACATGTGACACCGCATTAACCAGATACGGCTTGAGAGGTCCCGGATCCATTTCGAAACTCTCTGAAAAGCCACTTTCCCGGCGAAAGTGCAATAGCGCTGGGGGCTGTAATGGATCGTCTTTGTCCCGGGGAGAGAGTAGTGTAGTGGCCGAGAACACCCAGTCGGAGGAGATCGGATTTATTGCCAGGGGGAAGCTGTTGCCCCCTCTATAATCTATCCAAAGTAGGTTGGCTGACATATCTCGTCCCCCCATCTTTGGGGTAAAGGCGAAGTAGTGAAACATATATCCCTTTGTTCGCGGAACTTTTGCAACGAGAGATAGCGTAGCCTCTCGATATGCCGTTTCAACAGGTGTCTCGGCTCCTGCTAGATTAACGGTTTTGAGAATCAGGGCGGCAGGACTTTCGTTCAAGAAATACGATGCGATGTCCCATTGGCCGCTGGTTCGGACGTAGATAGTCGTTGAGGCAGCGCCCGCATTTGGAATGAAGTCTAAGTCTTCTCCCATAGACAAGCCGGGACGAGGCTGACGGGAGGCAAGTTCCACGTACCATGGGGTTGAAGCCCCATACGAAAGGTGCAGAGCGTAGCCCTGCCAAACGGAGATCGGCACAGAGGCTGATACGACGCCCCCTGTTATCTGAAGCAAGCTACTATTAAGGCCGCTCGATCCAGGAGCTCCGCTTGCTGACGTAGTGACCGATACGGTTATAGAGCCGCCGGCCGGCACCGTTACTGAGCTAGCAGAGAGTGTTGTTGAGAAGCGAGATGTTGAGCCCCTCTCGCCGGACCACGAAGAGCCTGAGATCGAGTAGGTCCAATCTGAGTCGATGATTGAGTTGAAGAGGGTTAACCCATGCGTCACAGAGAAGTTTGGCTGCTCCGGCAAGCTAATCCCAAGATCCAGCTTGGTTGCTGAGAGGGAGAGGGGGCTTTTAATATCGAGCACGAGGGGGATAGTTGCGTCCCCGAGCGGGGTCATAAATTTGAGAAGGACAGACAAGCTCCTTGCAACTGCGACTCGGTGGTCCACCGCTACAACGATTGGGATGGTTCGGCTCTCATCTGGCAAGAGAGAGATCTGCCCAGCGGGGAAAGAGATGGAAACGCCAGCGACAGGCTTTAAGACAGAGGGTGAGATAGAGAGATCTGCGCCTGAGGTGTTTACAACGGTGACCGATGTAGAGAGCTCCTGCACGAGGCGACTCGGAGTGTAGCTTACGACAGGCATGCGGCCATGAAAGCGCAGGAACGTGTACGGTTGTCCGGCTGCGGCAACGGCAGCTACAGCATCTATCATGCCTGCCCCCTGTGCTGTAGCGTCATCCCCCAGATCGGAAGCTGTGCCGATAATAATCGCCTTGACATCTGCTGGGGTTAAGGAGGGGTTCGCCTGGCGTATAATCGCTGCTAAGCCCGCCACGTGCGGAGTTGCCATCGAGGTGCCGGAGATTGCGATGTGAAGGGTGTCTTTGCACTCACTGCCTGAGGCGAAGCTCCCGAACCGCGCAGCGCAGATATTAACGCCAGGAGAAGCGACGTCCGGTTTTAAGACCTGAGGGAAGTTTGGTATGGGGCCGCGCGATGAGAAGGTAGCGATTGAGGATCCCTGGCATACTCCGGTAGTCGAGCCAGGCTTACACGCCGCTGCAACTGTAATTGCTTCGCGCGATGTACCCGGCGAGTCCACAGTGCCGGCTGCGGGGCCGCTGTTTCCGGCGGCGACTGTAAAGACGACGCCATTTTTTGAGGCCAGATCAATGGCGAGAGACATTGGGTCATCTGGGTTGCCGCCGCCGCCAAGGCTTAAGCTGCAGACGTCAAGGTGATCCAAAAAATCTCCGTCTAGGTTCGGATCGACGCAGCGCTCGATGGCAGCAATAATGCCAGAGGTACTGCCAGAGCCCGAAGCACTCAGAACCTTGTAGGCATAGATCTTAGCGCCGGGAGCCACACCCGGAAGGGGACGGGAGACCCCGTTTGAGTCCTGGTATGTGCCGTTTCCGGCGGCTGTAGCGGCGACGTGCGTTCCATGGCCATGATCGTCCATCGGGTTAGGGTCGTTGTCTACAAAGTCGTAGCCCCCAACAACTTTGCAGCCGGCTCCGAAGCAGCCGCCGAGATCTGGGTGTGTGTAATCAACGCCTGTATCGATGATGCCTATAGTTGTTCCTGTGCCGTCGAGGCCTAGCCCCTGAGAAGGCTGCCAGACCTCTGATGCCCTAATAATCTTGACTGATTCAGAGAGCGAGGCCTTAACAGAGACATCAGGGAAGACTGAAATCCCTGGCATGCTCGCAAGGGCCGTTTGTGCATCAGCTATCGTTATACCGCTAACCGCGAAACCGTTAAAGGCGGTGGAGAACTCCCTGGTGATCTTGGGGCTCGCACCAGAGGTAGATGAGATCTGGGCGCCTTTGGCAGTAAGCGCCGGAAGAAGAAGTCCCCGAGCCTTTTCATGCTCAAGCGTAATCTGTTTCGAAAGTGCCACAGCGGAGATCTGAGCTTGAGCAGTACGGGCACCCCCTGACTTACGGAGTATTGCGGCGGCGAGTAGAGGGGGCTTCGAAAGCTGAACTAGGACTCCATGCGAAGCCTCAGTAGAACTCTGCAACCCCGATAGGTGACCCAGTCCGGTTATAGCGCCATTTTTTTCATGCATCACTATGCGGTCAGTGCTCACAACGCTGGGCTCACCATTTATTACCGCTGGCGAAAGGGGAGAGGGCTCTTCTGACACCTGCGCGTATAGCACCTGTTCTTGTAGCGCTGGGTCCTGTTGGGCATTAGCAGAGAGGGGAACAGAGAGTGTAACAGAGAGAGCAGAGGCCAGGGCTAGCACTGCGAGCAGCGCCAGCATATAGCGCGAACAAAGAAGATAGCAGGCCCGAATACGGCTTAAGCCAGGTATGTTGAACACACTTATATTCCTAAGTACTACGTGATCTAAGAAAGCGCATAAAAAAGCGCCTAGAGCAGTTTACAAGGATGATTGAGGCTACTCAATCAGGAGGGCAAATACTATTAAAAACTTCAAAGGTGACGTAATAGAGATCTCTGGTGCGCTTAGGTGGTAGCTAGCTGTTTCAGTATGTTATGGGCATAGAAAGGAGATATGCAGCGAGGATACTTAAAGCTAGAAATCAGAAATTGTTACAGAATATCCCCTGCGGCCTAATAGTTACCACCTGCACTTATTGGTGATGAACCACATCTCCTGGATGAATAGTAGCAGTAATGGACTGCATCAAGCGGGAATTAGCGCCGCCACTCATCGATTAAAGTAGCAACAAGCCCGGTCCATCCGGTCTGATGCGATGCGCCGAGACCCTCTCCGGTATCGCCGTTAAAGTATTCGTAGAAAAGTATGTAGTCGCGCCAATGCGGATCGTTCTGGAACTTTGCATTATTGCCAAAGACTGGACGAATACCGGCAGCGTTACGGGTAAATATAGCGATCAGACGATCTGCGATCTCGCGAGCTAACTCATCAAAGGTAACCTGCTTATTAGCGATAGTATTAACGCGAAAATCTGGGCCATAAGCCTTATTTAACTTCTTAAGCGACTCGATAATCATAAAGGTAGTGGGGAACCAGACTGGGCCGCGCCAGTTCGAGTTGCCGCCCTTTAACTTATTCTCAGATTCCCCCGGCTCATAATGGACCGAACTATCTCCGAATCTAAATGGATTCTCTGCATGCACTTTAGAGAGGCTACGAATACCAAAGTCCGAGAGAAACTCATCCGGATCAAAGACGCATTTGAGGAGCCTCATAAGTTGCTGCTCGTCAAAGATCGACAACACTAGGGAGTCACCCTGCTTGTGTTGTACCGGGTAACAGCAATTCTTGAGGAGATCTTGTTTATTCTTAAGGGCCCAATCGAGACGTTTGCGAAATTCTGGGAACGATTCAAGCCAGGTTAGTTCAAGACGCTCAACCGCATAGAGCGGTATAATGCCCACAAGCGAACGGATGTTCAGGGTATGACAGGTGCCATCTGGGTATCTTAATATGTCGTGAAAAAACCCATCCTCCTCCGACCAGAGCGACATATGTTGACCGCCCATGTTCTTAATCGCAGCACCGATATAGATGTAGTGCTGAAAAAACTTAGTGGCGAGCCGCTCATAGACTGGATCCTCTTTGGCTAATTCCAAGGCAAGGCGCATCATGGTTAGGCTGAAGGAGCCCATCCAACCGGTCGCATCGGCCTGCTCAAGTCGGATACCATCCTGTAGCTTTTCACTTCGATCGAGCACGGTAATATTATCAAGGCCGAGGAATCCCCCCTCAAATACGTTATTACCCTCTGCGTCGACCTTATTGACCCACCAGGTAAAGTTGAGCATTAGTTTGTGAAAGTTCTTTTCGAGGAAGTCTCTATCCTGTTTGCCGGTACGTACCCGCTCCAGATGAAAGAGTCGCCACGTAGCCCAGGCGTGTACAGGGGGAGTCAGGTCTGAAAACTCCCATTCATAAGATGGAATCTGACCGTTTGGATGTTGAAATTGTTCAAACAACAGGAGCGAGATCTGCTCCTTGGCAAAATCCATGTCGACTAGGCCAAGCGGCACGGCGTGGAACGCTAGATCCCATGCTGCAAACCACGGGTACTCCCACTTATCCGGCATCGAGAGGATGCGCATCGAATTGAGGTGTCGCCAGTGCGTGTTACGAATCCGAGCGCGTCCTGGAGGGGGTTTGCAGCTCGGATCATCTCCATCGAGCCAGCGCTCAATATCGATGTAGTAGAACTGCTTGCTCCAGAGCAGGCCAGCCAGGGCTTGACGCTGAATCAGCCTCTCGTCGCTAGAGGCCTTGGGGGGATGGACCGTTTCATAAAATTGGTTAGTCTCATCGATCCTTTCTTTGAGGATCCTTTCGCTCTGATTGATGGTCGCATGCTCCCGCTCCGTTCCAAGGTAGAGCACTATACTCTCGCTTGAGCCCGCTGCGATATTTAATTCATAAACGATGCCAGCCTTAGTGCCGGTATTTTCTGGATTCGTGCAGCGCTCTTGACCCACGATCTCTCGGTGAAAGGCGTCCTTAACGAACGGGGTAACGCTCTTAGTACCGTAGAGTCGCTCGCAATTGGTTTCATTATTTGTAAAGAGGGGTGTACCGCCGGGAGGAGCGTGTAGGTACATTGCACCAAGTGCATACGACTGTATCATAGGGCCAAGAAGATCTGTTCCCGTATCATCTGCTTTAATTGAGATACCGGTAGGGCCGTAATCAAGCAGGTTTATTTTGGGCTCTTTAAGAGCTTGCGGGCCCCATGACCAACCGTTTCTAAATAGGAGCTGTGGAATAATATGTAATGGTGCAGGATCGGGCCCACGATTGTGCGCAGTAATCTTTATGATCGTATCGTCTGGACTGGACTTAGCGTACTCAACGAAAACGTCGAAGTAACGGTCCGTATCAAAGATGCCGGTATCGATTAGCTCGAATTCTGGGCCCTTGCCTGCGCGGCGTTTGTTCTCTTCAACCAGTTGAGCGTACGGGTACTCCTGTTGTGGGTACTTATAGAGATACTTCATGTAGCTGTGGGTAGGAGAGCTATCGAGGTAGAAGTAATACTCCTTTACATCCTCGCCGTGATTACCCTCGGATGGAACTAATCCAAAGGCGCGCTCCTTTAGGATCGGATCCTTTCCGTTCCAGAGCGCTAATGAAAAAGAGAGCAGCTGATATCGGTCGCAATATCCGGCTAGACCATCTTCGCCCCAGCGGTAGGCTTTGCTGCGCGCCATATCGTGTGAAAGAAAACCCCAAGCATCTCCGTTGGCGCTATAATCCTCGCGCACTGTGCCCCAGGAGCGCTCGCTTACGTACGGCCCCCACCGCTTCCAATGACCTCTGCGTTCGAGGTCCTCCTGTAGTCTTAGATGTTCGGCGGTTGTGATCATGGTGTGTGGTAATGGAACAGCCGTAATTGTGGCATATCTACCCAGCAGTTCACAGTTTGATCGGCAACTTGCTAGGAACCTATGGGCGCAGCTTTGCAAACGCAGTTTTGGAAGTCGGGGGATTTAAGCAAATCAGCTATCTCTTGGCCAAGACCGCTTCCATAATCGCACCACGACCACATACCCAACTTATTAACGAGAGGATTACAGCTGGTATCGTAAGAAGTCCTGCTAGAAGTAATGTCACTATATCGCCAGCTCTCCACGGCTCCGCTCGCATCAGGAGTCGCGTCAGTCGATTGCCGTTATTAAAGCGTTGATTAAGGATGCTTTGTACCCATCCATAAGGGTCGTGCTCAAAGGAGGTAAAGTTAATTGACTCTACCCGCAGTCCGGAACTTTCAGCAGCGGCACGTAATGACGCTGGCGAATAATGCAAAAGGTGGCGCGGTACATCGAGGTGAAACCAGCCCTCTTTGCCGTACGAGGCTTGCCAGCTTGCAAAGTTGGGAACTCCGATAATAAGGCGCCCGTTTGGAGATAGTAGGGAGCAGGCTCGTTTTAGTTGAGATAACGGCTCAGAGAGATGCTCCAACACCTGAAACATAACGACGAGATCGTAGCGTTGCTCCGTAGGTAGGGCTTGATCCCCCTCAACAAAGACCGTCAGGCCAAAATGCTGACGGGCAAAGGCAGCCATCTCCTCGGTTCGCTCCGTACCGCAGACGCTCCATTCATAGGAGCGCAAAGCGTTCAACATAAAACCGTCCCCGCACCCAAGCTCTAGGGCGCTGCCAGCTTTTGGGAAGAGCTTTGACCAACGCCAGGCACGGCGCCTGTAAAGGAACTTTAGGATTGCGATTATTACACTGTTATAGCGGCGATATGAGCGCGGATAGTACGGATCTAGGTTAGCCGGAATAGGGTGGGTCCACGCAACGGTGCACTGAGTACAGTGCGCCACCTGAAAAACATCCTTTGTTATATAATCACGCGCATGGGAATAGAGTAGGTCGGCCTGTGGTGCCGAGCAAACTGGGCATAATACTGAAACTTTCTCGATAGATAGAGCATCTTTCACTGATAGATCCTCATGTAAAATACTCTTAGGGGGGTTGTGTGTAGCGCAAACCCGCAAGATGAGTAAGCGTGACGGTAGATACAAACCCCAGCGCAATAATAGAGCACCAGGCGCTGCTCTGAAATAGTGAATTAAATGGGGTGGATTAAGTAGGGTCCTATCAGATAGCGGAGGATTTAATGAAGGTAGTTATTTTAGCCGGCGGCCTGGGAACGAGGCTCGCTGAAGAGAGCGTTATAAAGCCCAAGCCGATGGTCGAGATCGGGGGACGACCGATCCTCTGGCACATTATGAAGATCTACTCTTCATACGGCTTTAACGAGTTCGTTATCTGTACCGGGTACAAGGGCTACGTTATTAAGGAGTTCTTCGCCAACTACTACCTGCATACGACCGATGTTACCTTCGATATCTCCAAGGGAGAGCTAGAGATTCATAACAATAAGACCGAACCCTGGAAGGTGACCCTAATCGATACCGGTGAAGAGACCATGACCGGCGGACGACTAAAGCGTATCTCGCAATTTGTCGGTGGCCAGGACTTCTGTATGACCTATGGCGATGGAGTCTCTAACGTGAACATCACAAAGCTTGTAAATTTTCATAGATCGCACGGCAAGCTGTGTACAGTAACAGCGGCGCGCCCAGGAGCAAGGTTCGGAGCGCTAGGGCTCGAAGGCGAATCAGTAACACATTTTCAGGAGAAGCCACTTGGAGATGGGGGCTATATTAACGGAGGTTTTTTTGTCGTCTCGCCCAAGTGTTTTGATTATATCGATGGGGACTCTACGGTATGGGAGCAGGAGCCGATGAAGAGGTTAGCAGAAGATGGGCAGATGAAGGCCTTTCTGCACGATGATTTCTGGCTTCCGATGGATACGGTACGTGATCGTAGGCAACTTGAGGGACTCTGGCAGACAGGAAAGGCTCCATGGAAAGTTTGGGCATAATTAAACAGGAATTTTGGCAGGGAAGACGCGTGCTCGTTACTGGGCATACCGGATTCAAAGGGGCATGGCTGACGCTCTGGTTGCAAAAACTGGGCGCCAAGGTAAGCGGCTTCTCGCTCGGAGTTCCGACCGAGCCGAGCCTCTTTAAGATCCTCTCTTGGGGTGAGGCGATCACTAGCTTTGAGGGCGATATTCGCGATGCAGCCCTATTCTCTAATATAGTAGAGCGCGAGCAGCCAGAGGTCGTGTTTCATCTGGCAGCGCAATCGCTCGTTCGACCCTCATACGAGGATCCGGTCGGCACCTTTGCAACTAACGTGCTTGGGACCGTGCATATGCTTGAAGCTGTGCGTAAGGCTAAGGGAGTTAGAGCGGTTATTAACGTCACAAGCGATAAGTGTTATGAGAACCGCGAATGGCCCTACGCGTACCGAGAAAACGATCCGTTCGGCGGTAGGGACCCGTACAGTTGTAGTAAGGGGTGTGCAGAGCTTGTGACCGCAGCGTATAGGAGCTCGTTTTTCTCTCTAGCGGGACCTGATCAGGTTGGACTTGCTTCCGTCAGAGCAGGAAACGTTATTGGAGGTGGTGACTGGTCCGCTGAAAGGCTGATTCCGGACTGCATGCGCGCCTTCTCTCGAGGAGAGGAGGTAGTTATCAGAAATCCTGCCTCAGTGCGACCATGGCAGCATGTATTAGAGGCGCTGCGTGGGTATATGCTTTTGGCGCAACAGCTATATGACACGCCAATGCAGTTCTCAGAGGGGTATAACTTTGGCCCCGATACTCAAGATGCTCGCCCGGTCTCATTTATCGTAGAGCAGCTTTGCAGCACATGGGGGCCGAGCGCCAAGTGGCGCCTTGTACGGGAGGGGGAGGGGCACCATCCACATGAGGCTACCTGGTTGCGACTAGACAGTTCGCTCGCGCGGTGTAAGCTAAACTGGAGGCCGCTACTTAGTTTAACAGAGGGACTGGCGTGGACCGCACAGTGGTACCGAGCATTTCATGAGGGCGCCAGCATGACAGAGGTGAGCCTTCGTCAGATTGAACAGATTGAAAGCTTAGAGAGAGAGAAGCGATGACACGGTGTTGCCGGTTTTGCAAAATCCCCCTTACAACTACCTTCGTTGATCTGGGGATGAGCCCCCTTTCAAATGCATTTATCAAGAGGGAGCAGCTCTCTACTATGGAACACTTCTATCCCCTGCACGCTTTTGTATGCGCAGGGTGCTTCCTAGTTCAACTTGAGGAGTTTGAGAGCCCAGATCAGATCTTCTCTGATTATGTATATTTTTCATCGTACTCAGAGAGCTGGCTTAGGCATGCAAAGCTATACAGTGAGCAGATGATAGAGCGGCTTAAGCTCGATTCGAGATCGTTTGTGGTTGAGATCGCAAGTAACGACGGCTATCTGCTGCAGAACTTCGTTAAACACGAGATTCCATGCCTAGGTATTGAGCCAGCGGCGAACGTAGCTGCGGTAGCGACCGAAAAGGGGATACCAACACGCTCATTTTTCTTCGGCAGCGAGAGCGCCCAGAGGCTTAAAGCTGAGGGGCGCGGTGCAAACCTGCTAATCGGTAATAATGTCTTTGCACATGTGCCGGACATTAATGATTTCGTGGCGGGGATGAAGGTTCTTCTAGTAGAGGATGGAGTTATTACTTTAGAGTTTCCACACCTTTTACAACTTATAAAAAACAATCAGTTTGATACGATCTATCACGAGCATTTCTCATACCTATCGCTCTTGGCGGTCGAGAGTATCTTCGCTGCGCACGGGCTGATGGTGTTCTCAGTTGATCAGCTACCGACACATGGAGGATCGCTGCGGATCTATGGACAGCACGAGGGTAAAAGAGCACGCCCAGTAGATGCCTCTGTAGCAATGGTGCGAGATCTCGAAAAAAGTGCAGCACTTGATCAGATCGCAACTTACAGCAGCTTTAAGGAGAATGTGGAGGTCACTAAGAGGGCGCTACTTTCATTTCTTATTCAGGCGCGTGCTGATGGGCAAAGGGTCGCCGCGTACGGCGCTGCCGCAAAGGGCAACACCTTGCTTAATTTCTGTGGTATTCGTCAGGATTTTATCGACTACGTTGTTGATCTAAATCCACATAAACAGGGATTATTCACCCCTGGTACGCATATACCGGTTCTTAGTCCAGAAAAGATTAATGAGACCAGGCCTGATTTTGTGCTGATCCTACCCTGGAACCTTAAGGATGAAGTTGCCTCACAGTTGAGTCAGATCCGTTCCTGGGGTGGTAAGTTTGTAGTCCCTATTCCAACCCTGCAGGTGTTTTAATGCGCTGCTCTGAGCTCTCACTTCCTGGCGTATGGCGAGTAGAGATCGAACCAAGCTGTGATGAGCGGGGATTTTTTGCCAGAACATTTTGTGCTGAGGAGTTCGCACAGATCGGATTGCCCAGCACCTATAGTCAGAGCAGTGTGTCGTTCAATCAGAAGCGCGGGACCCTACGTGGCATGCACTTTCAGGCCAATCCATCCAAGGAGTCTAAGTTAGTGCGCTGTATAAGGGGGGCAATTCTGGATGTGGTGTTAGATCTGCGCGAGGGCTCAGAGAGCTTCGGTAGGTCAGTAGGGGTAGAATTATCGGACGATAATAGGACTGCGCTTGCGATTCCGGCTGGATGCGCGCATGGATTTATCACCCTCAAAGATGAGAGTGAGGTGCTCTATATGATGTCTGAGCCCTTTAATCCGAGTTTGAGCCGAGGAGTTCGGTGGGACGATCCGAAGTTCTCTATTTCATGGCCGTTCTCTCCGCTCGTCATATCCGAACGCGACGCGCAGTATCCAGGTTTTAGTAGCGATATTCTGTAAGGTATGTTTGATGACTAATGGAGCAGTGATCGTTACAGGAGGATGCGGGTTTCTCGGTCGACAAACGATCCCTTTCCTAGTGGCGCGTGGCCAGCAGGTGCATATATTTACCAGAACCATCAGGGACTCAGATCGGAGCCTACTTAAGAGCCGCTTCGGTGATGCCGTAGAGCTACACGCAGTCGATCTACACGATACCAACACTGTAACGCCCATCGTTGCGCGCATTAAAGCCACACACCTACTGCACCTTGCATGGGATACTAGACACGGGGTCTTCTGGTCCTCGCCCGACAACATAGACTGGATCGTTAGTAGTAAGTTGTTGCTGCAAGCCTTCATAGAGAACGGAGGAACGCGAGTTGTTGCGGCCGGCTCCTGCGCTGAATATGAATGGGGTGGTGCGGATGAAAAGCTTATAGAGGGCAGCTCCAAGCTTATGCCCTCTACGCTCTATGGGCAGTCTAAGTTAGCTTCGCGTAAGAGCCTCTTTACGATTGCAGCGCACCATAAGATAGAGGCAGCTTGGGGTCGAATATTCTTTCTCTTTGGGCCACATGAGGGAACGCAGCGCTTGGTATCGTCGGCGATTATTGCGTTACTAAACGGACAGATGTTTCCAGCAAGTATCGGTGATCAGATCCGCGATTTTGCCCATACGGAGGATGTGGCTGCCGCATTCGTAGCACTTCTCTATTCAGATGTTACTGGGGATGTGAACATAGCTTCCGGTGAGGAACGCTCAATTGCGTCGATTCTCAAGGCGCTTGGAACGATTATCGGGCGTCCTGAATTGATACAACTTGGAGCAAAACAGAAGGTTCCTAACGATCCATTGCGCATAGTAGCCTCCATAGAGCGGCTACGCAGGGAGGTGCGGGTAACCTCCCCAGAAGATATTCAGGTGCGGCTTGCAGAAAGCGTAGAGTGGTGGCGTAGTAATCTTAAGTATATGTAATTACATGTAGTTATAGCAGCCTAGGGTACTACTATGATTGGGGGTTTAGCGTGCTAAAAAAAGAGCTAATCTTGCTAGCATCTGGCATCTAAACGGTGATGGTATGCGGCTGAGTTTGGCTCGGTGTTGATTATAGTGGAACGTTGGTCGCTAACGTGTACGGAGGATCTTAGTGTCACAGCAGAAACAGGTTATCGCAATCCTAGTGCCGGTTTTTAATGAGGAGCGGGTAGTTCCGCTATTCTTTCAGCGCATGCTCCCAGTTATTCAGGAGCTCTCGCACGAGTACACCCCACAACTAGTATTTATCAACAACGCTTCGCGCGATCAAACGTGCGAGGTGATATCTCAGATCCGTGATGAGCATCCATTCGTATTCCTACTCTCACTCGCTAAGAACGTAGGGTATCAACGCTCACTGGAGTTCGGATTGCGTAACTGCACAGGGGATATCTTTGTTTTTATCGATGTTGATTGCGAGGACCCGCCCGAGATGATCCTTGAGTTCGTAAAGAATCATAGGCAAGGTTTTGACGTTGTATACGGTGAACGGGTTGATCGGATCGAGAGAGCGTCGATCAAGTTTATGCGTAAGGTGTTCTATCGAGTTATGAAAGCGGTAGCGGATGAGGATATCGTGCTCGATATGGCCGAATTCTCGCTGATGACCCAAGAGGTGCGTAACGCCATTATACAGGACTCTTCATCTTTTCCCTTTATCAGGGCCTCGATCGGACGAGTTGGATTTAAGCGCATAGGGATCCCCTATCGCCGTGATAAGCGTATCGCAGGCGAGACCCACTATAATATCTGGGGGATGATGCTCTTTGCTGTTGCGGGTATCCTATCGGCTAGTACGTTACTGCTACGAGTTGCAACGTACTGCCTGCCGATCTGGATAGGAGCCATGTTGACCCTGGGGGTACTGGCCAGTAGAGGTTCTAGGCCATGGGCGTTTACTGCGCTCGTTGTGCTTGGATTTACCTACTGTGGGGCGGTGTTGAGCTTTATCTCAATTTATCTAGCACGCGTATACAAGAACACGCTCGGACGTCCCAATGCATTTCTTGATCATAGGCGCTCATTTCCGCAGGGTCTAGCTAGCGTAGATTCCAATGAGCTGGGAAGCGATAAACTGGGCTCAGTTGAAGCACCTTTAGAGATGCAGTAGCTCAACTCCGAGCTCTATCGGTATCTGCAGCACTTCAGTAGTAATTCCTAACCTAGCGGCCAGTAGGGGGTGTTGCAGGGTGATTAGTGTATCGGCTCCAACCGTAAACATATGACCCCCCTGTTCCTGTTCCTGTCCCTGTCCCTGTTCTTGTTCTTTTTGCGGAATGCTGGGGGCTTTAATACCTGCGCCAAACGTCGTAGCGCTGATAAAGATCCTGGCCTCATCCCAGAGCTGTGCCTCGATAAAACTACGCAGGGTCGTAGCGCCCCCCTCAACTATTATAGATGTAAGACCCTCCTGAAAGAGGGTGGAACAGAGCGCCTGACACGACCACGCCAATGGATCGATACGACGAAAACGGATCGGTCCGTCAGTAGATTCCCGCATGGTATTGAGGATAATCGTATCAGTAGCGCCATTAAATAGTTTTAAAGTTTGAGGGAGAGAGAGGGTTGGATCGATAACGATTCGAACCGGATTTTGTCCAATGGCGTGTCGTACCGTTAGTTCAGGATCATCGACCGCGGCAGTTGTGCGCCCAACTAATATAGCCATCTCCTGAGAGCGCCAGAGGTGTGTGAGGGTGCGTGATGGT
>Ga0114970_10000173_pt1 | contig 43582 bp, 31 predicted proteins | sample M_140205_XF_Meta_FD_87030 | JGI IMG/M metagenome (GOLD analysis project Ga0114970, IMG submission 87030) | Freshwater microbial communities from Lake Montjoie, Canada to study carbon cycling - M_140205_XF_MetaG | ecosystem: Environmental > Aquatic > Freshwater > Lake | place: Lake Montjoie... | reverse complement strand
ATTAAAATATAAATTTTTGGTTGGGAACAACACGTTTTTTCGATTTTCGAATTCACTGCATTATGCTTTGATCTCGATTTTTCACTTTTTTCTGTAAAATTTCTCCCTCGTATTTTTATTTTTGGACAAATATAAATGTCCAAAATGAAAAAGTTGTAGGGTCTTTGAAACGCGTTTTTTTGCAAAATCCAATGGGGAAGTATTATGCAGCCGTTTTTGAACCATATTTGAATATTTATGTTATCAGTTATGCTAATAACGGACCTACAATAATTATGTTATTTAGCTCGTTTCGTTTTTGATCAAAATTGAAAAACGGACCAATTAACAATTTGCCAATAAATAATATAAAGATTTTGTTCATAATTTTGTAAATGTCTATACCTGATTGTACATTAATAACCGCTTGTTTTAATGTACATCATACAAATGAAAACGCGTTTTCTATAGAAAAAATAAAAGAAAGTTCGGCTACATTGATGTCAATGCCGTGTTATTTGGTTGTTTTTTGTGATAAAAATACTATATCTATTTTGAAGGAAAAAAGAGAAGAATATGGGTTTCTTTCGATAACAAAATTTATACAAGTTGAAATGTTAGAATTATGGAGTTTTCAGTTTTTAGAAAAAGTTCAACAAAACCGTGTCAAAAATTGGCCATCGCGTGATTTGAGATCGAATGAATATACTCATTTGATTCAATGCAATAAATTTGATTTTTTATTACAAATAATGGAGATAAATCCATTTCAAACAGGTAAATTTGGTTGGATTGATTGTTTTTTGGGAATAAATGCTAATAAAATATGCGAAAATTATTCAACTGATAAAATATTATATATTTTGAATAATATAACTGATAAATTTCATTTTCAAGTATTAAATGTATGTGATAAAAATTTTAAAAATAAAAATTTAAAATTTATGTATTATCAGAATTATCGATATATTATGTGTGGTTGTTTATTTACATGTTCAGAAAAAATAGGGCGACCAATATTGAAACGATTAAAAGAAATTGCAGAAAATACAATAAATGCCGGATATGGACATGGGGAAGAAATGTTTTTTTTAGAAATATTAGATGAATTTGAAAACGATATTATTAAAAGTTATGGCGATTATGGACAAATTTTGAATAATTTCATTAGACCTACTAAAAATTTTAGTTATATTTATAGTTTTATATTGCATCGTTATATACTACGTTTGTATTATAAAGAGGCATATGAATGTGCAAAAGTATTAATCGGTGCTATCGAATCGCAAATTACCGATGTAAATGATGAAATACATATGAAAATATTATTAGATTATTATGCATCAATACTTTCTCATAAGCCAGATGAGGCAATGTATATTGTTGATTATATAAACGAGATATGTAATAAAAACCCCTCTATGAAAATAGAATTTGATAAGGCGGAACAAAAATATGGATTTCCGAAATTGGTGAACTAATAATATAAAAATATAATTTTTATGAAAATAATATAAAAATATAACGATTTATATTAGCAATGTCTTCATTACCGGATTGTACATTAACAACCGCTTGTTTTAATGTACACCATACAAATGAAAACGCATTTTCTATAGAAAAAATAAAAGAAAGTTCGGCTACATTGATGGCAATACCGTGTTATTTGGTTGTTTTTTGCGATAAAGATACTATATCTATTTTGAAAGAAAAAAGAGAAGAATATGGTTTACTTTCGATAACAAAATTTATACAAATTGAAATGTTGGAATTATGGAGTTTTCAGTTTTTAGAAAAAGTTCAGCAAAATCGTGCTATCTATTGGCCATCACGTGATTTGAGATCGAACGAATATACTCATTTGATTCAATGTAATAAATTTGATTTTTTATTACAAGCAATGAATATAAACCCGTTTCAAACAAGCAAATTTAGTTGGATTGATTGTTTTTTAACAAATGCTATGAAAATATGCGAAAATTATTCATATAATAAAATGTTATACGTTTTGAGCAACATAACTGATAAATTTCATATAAATATTTTGAATGTGTGTAATAAGAAATTTAAATTACAAGAAAATAAACGCGAATATTACAATAAATATAGATATATAGCGGCTGGTGGTTTTTTTACATGTTCAGATAAAATAGGAAGACCAATATTAAATCGTTTAAAAGAGATTGTCGTAGAAACAACAAATGCAGGTTATGGACATGGAGAAGAAATGTTTTTTTTAGAAATATTAGACGAATATAAAAATGATATAATTAGAAGTTATGGCGATTATGCACAAATTTTGAATAATTTTATTAAACCTACTAATAATTTTCACGCTATTTATTACAACATATTACATAAATATGTAAATGAATGGTATTTTGATGAAGCATATGAATGTGCAAAAATAGCAATAGAATCAATTGAATCTATTAATACTGATTGCAGTTGGATAATATATATGAAAATATTATTAGATTATTATGTTGCAATACTTAATCATAAACCAGACGAGGCAAAATATATTGTTGATCATATAAATGATATATGTGATAAAAATCCACTTATGAAAATCGAATTTGATAACAATTATAATGATTGTCATAAAAATTATGGATTCCCCAAATTGATAAACTAAAACACTGGAGCGAGCCGGACTACCGTAGGTAAGCGTAGGTGAGCGACCTAACTCCGGAACTTTAGTGAAGGAGTTTGAAATTCTATAGAAGTAGCCGAAAGGTTTTGATTACAAATAAATGATAAAAATAATTTAAAACAATAATAATAATTATAACATTTAATAATAATTATTATTATGTATAACATCCCAGATTGCACATTAATTACGTCATATTTAATATTAGATGAAAGAGTGAATCTTATCGATTATCAAGCAAATGGCGAACCGATAATAACGCCAAATTGTTTATTTTCACTACCGTGCTATTTGGTTGTTTTTTGTACAAAAGAAACTATATCCGCACTGAAGAAAAAACGATCTGCTTTTAATTTGCTCTCGATGACAATGTTTATCGAAATTGAATTAAAAGATATGTGGACTTATCAATATTTAAATCAAATTCGAACAAATCGATTTATGTATTATCCAACAGGCAATATCGAAAAAGATGAAAATAGCCATTTAATAAATTGCAACAAATTTGATTTTATTTTGCAGGTAATGGATATAAATCCGTTTCAAACAAGTAAATTTGGATGGGTTAATTGTTTTTTTGTTAAAAAGGATAATCATATGTGCGAAAGATATACATTTAATAATATGTTATATGTGTTAAGAAATATAACTGATAAATTTCATATACAAGTTTTAAATGTATGTGATAAAAAATATAAATTACTGGAAAATAAACGCGAATATTATAATAATTATAGATATATAGTATGTGGTGGGTTTTTTACGTGTTCCGACAAAGTAGGTAGACCGATTTTAAATAGATTGAAAGATATTTTTGTTCAAACGACAAATGGAGGATATGGGCACGGAGATGAAATGTTGTTTTTAGAAGTGTTGGATGAATTTAAAAATGATATCAGTAAAAGTTATGGCGATTATGGACAAATGTTAAATAATTTTATTCGTCCGACTATAAATTTTCATTATATTTATTATTTTGTTTTACATAATTATGTAAAATATGGATATTACGATGAAGCATATGAATGTGCAAAAGTATTGATTCGAGCAATTGATTCATATGAATCTGATGTATGTAGTGTTATTCATATGAAAATATTATTTGATTATTATTTGTCTGTTCGAAATGCGAAGCCAGATGAAGTTCAAAGTGTAGTGAATTATATACAAAAAATATGTGCAAATAATCCACAAATGAAAACAGAATTTGAAAAAAATCCAAATTGTTATGGATTTCCTGCATTGAAAAAATAAATAAAAACTAAATAAAAATATATCATAAATTTACGAAACATGTCATAAATTTACGAAACATGTCATAAATTTATGAAACATGTAAAATATTCCATTCCTCGGGAAATAATACTATTTTTGAATGACCACCAATCCATTTATTTGGTACAAATATTGGATTACGTGATTCATATGCACCTAAGAAAGCTCCCCACCAACTGAAAGATGAATTTGCACAAATTGCTCCTTTTTTACACATCGCCATAAATGCCAATGTTAATAATTCATCCTCATTGTCGATGAATACAACCTTGGGGTTTTCATTCAACAAAGGTTGTTGTTTTGCCCATTTGATATCATCTGAAAATACAAATATGTTTGATAATGACGATATATCAAAACGTGATAATCCTTCTTCATAATAAGAAATCGGTAAAACAGGGTGCTTATCGCCATGAAGTAAATAGTCTCCGCGACGAATGTGTAAAAATATGGAATTTGTACTTTGTGGATAAAATAAAGAAACCGCGTCCGTATATTTTTGAAATGCATTCATATACAATTGCCGAATATCGCGCTCGTATGGTTTTAATGGTGGATAAAATTGAAAAAATTGGTTGAACATAATGGGTATTGACAAATTATCGATGCTATAGGGTTCTGTTGTAATAAAAAACTGATGAGAATAATTAAAAATATTATTAACCGGTCCGCCGCTAAACATAACATTTAAGAACCGATCAAAATATGTATCTGGTATATGTATTCCTATATTTTTATAAATAGACTCAAAGTAATCAACCATTTTGTTACGATGATTTTTATATTTAAAATTATATATATAAAGAGGACAGTTATATTTTTTCGCAGCAATATAACCGGCAGCTAATTGAAATAATTGATTTCCTACTCCGCCGCAAAAATGAACAATAACACCTGGTGAATAAGTAATTTCATCTACGGATGCCATTATTATATTATTATATATTTATTTATACGATTTTATTTATACAATTTTATTTATATAATATTTTATGAATATATTATTTTGAGGTATTTGTTTTTTTATGAATAAATCCATAAAAAATTGAAATGCTTTTTCCAGTAATATCGAATTATTATCTTTATCAATTATCAATTATATTTTCGAATATTCTCGAATATTTTCCTTCAAAATGTCGGCAATGCGAGTTATAGTAGTCATTATCGTATGGATAATGACGAGGGCAGCGTGTGTGGATAGTTTTAATATATTTTCGATGGTTTCAGCACCTATTTACCAAAAATCTGCGACTGTTTCAGTTGAAAAAACATCTATTATGGTTGTTTTGGGTTGTGGAATAGATTATATCCAAGAAGACCGTGTATTGTCAGCAATAGAATATGCGAATGCAATGGATACTCCTATAGTATGGTTCTTAACAGGTGGAGTAAAGAATTCGATGCATACGAATATAAATGCAAATACGCGAACAGAAGCTTCAATAATGGCGGAAAAAATACACGAAAGAAACGTGGTGTTGGACGAAAAGGCGGAAAATACGGCTGAAAATTTCGCAAACTTGAAAAAATGGATCGAGACAAACTCCTTCACTAAAGAAGGTAATGAGGTCAACTTAATTCCTGACATTGTTATAACGACTTCCGAATATCACAAGGTGCGTGCCGAAAAAATATTCAATGGGATTTTCAAAGACGCGTCGTTTAAAATACAACCAAAATGGAACTTGGCTAGCAAAGCGTGCCCTACGTGTTGGGTTGATGAAACAATACATATGGTAAATGTAAATAATGATGTAAATAAGGCCATTGCCAAAAATAAACTGTAAATGCGAAACAAAAAAACAAAACAAAACAAAACAAAACAAAACAAAACAAAACAAAACAAAACAAAAAACAAAAAAATAAAAATAAAACCATTAGGGGTTATTTTTGTTTGGAGCGAGCCGGACTACCGAAGGTAAGCGTAGATGAGCGACCGAACTCCGGAACTTTAGTAAAGGAGTTGGTCTATATATTGCCATCTAATTCTATTATTAGCGGATAATGATCGGAATTTTTCTTGCCGCAAAATTCATCGTATCCGTGATAAAAATAAGCACTCGAAATTTTATTCCGCAAAAAATCAGAAACCAAAATATGATCAATCATAGAAAATTCGGTAGGGGCGGATGAACAATCTTCATTTGAATCCCACCAATCACTGTAGCGAGACGATTTCATAATATTTTCTGCAACGCTATATAGCTTATAATCTCCCGAAAAGTCGCCAAAATTTCCTTTTATTATATCTAATACTTGCGATATTGGTTTATTGTCATTTGCATCGATATTTTCACCATCAAAATCGTTAAAATCGCCCATAATAATAATTTCGTAGTCTTTTTTGATATATCCGGCAATTATATTTTGAAGAATTTGTGCTTGTGCTTCTCTCTGTGCACACCGAGCGATATCGGTCGGATAAGCTAATAAATGCGCACCTATAAACGCAATGTTTGTATTATACCATTCGAATTCTGTTATATAATGTTTGCTTACGCCCGATGAACCAGTCGCACCTGTGTATCCACATTTTGACCCAGCAATGGGATAGTTATATCGTTCATCGGTTCTATATAAATTTACTTTTGGATCAATCCGAGTAAGCATTCCGGCATTTTGTCCGGTCGCCGTATCGGCACCCTGCTTTAAATAGGATATATAACCGGCTCCCTTCAAATCGGACGATAACATATTTAATTCATCACACCCTTCCACTTCACATAAATTGATTATATCCGGATTGATTTCTTTGATAACATTTGCAACATATTCTAAATGGGTAATCGCCTCGCTTTGATTTTTCCAGGTGCATTGCGCACCAGGGCAATCGGCTTCACTATAATAATCGACAAACAACCACTCGACATTATATTGCATTATTTTGAAGGAGGATTTGTCTGGTCGCCTATCAGACGAAGGACTTGAAATAATCGCACACTCTGTATCTGCATTAATGGATGCGATATTGGTAAACAATAAACAAAAAGACAACAATATATTCAACGGGGTTTTCATTTATGTAATAAACTATTAAAAATAATATATAATACCTTTCGACAAAAATAATGTATAAAAAAATAATATATAAAAAATAATATATAAACCATTTACGATAAATTATATCATTATACGATAAATGAAAGTTTTCATTCACGGATTTTGGGGTGGGTTTGTTGAAAAAACAGACGCAAACCATTGTGGGTTTTTTTTAGATTTATTGAAACAATTATTCCAAGAAAATATTGAAATAAGTACGGTAATAGAAGAATGTGATATATTATTGGAAAGTGTTTTTTCAAGAGATACGTTTTTACTGGTAAAAAAATGGAAATATTCATTTTTGTTTTACGGTGAGTCAAAAATACGAGCGATAACTGCTTGCGGTGAAGAACGTATGAATTTATCTTCGCAATATACTTGCGTATTATGCGGCGAACGAAACCACGGGAATACTGTTAATTTACCGTTATTTGTTTATTATATTTATGGAAACAATATGGTGGATAAATTAGAAAATCCAAAGAACCAAACGAATCTATCGAATCCAAAGAAACCAATTTGCGCAGTTATATCAAATGCCGGCGGTTCAATACGAAATAAATTTCTACAAAAGTTGGAAGCTGTGGTTCCGATTGATTATGCAGGTGAATATAAAAACAATGTTCCGAGAATTGGTGGGTCATATAATACTGAAGAAATGTTTGATTTTGTATCACAATATAAATTTATTGTATCTATGGAAAATTCGAGAGAGGATACGTATATAACAGAGAAGATCATAAATGGGTTTGTTTCGGGGGTTGTTCCGATATATTGGGGATCGACACGAATAAATGATTATTTTAACCCAAAACGATTTTTATGTTTGGAGAATGATGATGATGCATCTATGGATATATTAATATCGAAAATAGTTCATTTATTGAAAAACGACGATGAATATAATGCAATGTTAAATGAGCCGATATTTAATCCAGAATATAGTAGTTGCAAACGAAATATGAATACTATAGTGAATGATATACGTCAGGTATTATTTCCTAAAATATGGCCGCTTCTAAATCAAACGTACGTTATTTCTTCGCCCGAGTTTGAACCAGATAGACACGAAAAAATAAGAGGGATTTTTGAAAAAACATTGCAATTATCGTCAAATGAAATAACGTATATATGTCCTACATATAAACATATGATTACGCCTGAAATAATGCAACAATATATGAAAGAGGATTGGAATGAAAATATGGGATGGGCAAATAGAAAAACGACTAAATCGGAAATGTCTCTTTTTATAAATTTTATTACTATTTTGGAAAATATTGAAAAAAATTATTCAGCGGGTATGTTTTTGGTTTTAGAAAATGATGTTTCGCCATTGGAAAATATAGGAGATTTCAATGAATTTTTACATATTATTGACAGTAAAAGAAGACAAGATAATAATTTACACGCATGGGATATGATAAGTATAGGTAATATTAAGAATGAAATGCTATATAATGGTTGGTGGTGGGATAGCTTAACAAATCAATATGATAAATATCGTCTTGTACAAAAAAGGTTTACACGTTGCACTGATAGTATTATTTGGTCCTATTCTGGTGTAATAAAGTTCTTGGAAATTGTAAGAAAGGAAAATAATTACGGATTAGCATTTGATCATTATATAGATCATGTATGTTTGGATAACAATCATATTCATTTTTGTTGGTCATCTGTTAATTTTTTTATCCAAGGATCATTTGGAATAGGTGAAAAATCAAATATTCAAAATGATGTTTCGTAATCATAATGTGTGAACCGAAAGAAAAATTTCAACTTGATTATGAGTTGAAATTTTACATAAATATTTGGATAATTATATATATTAGTTGTTTTCCTATTTATTTTGCAACTGGTTTTTTAATTTTGAACGAAACAGCTTCACCAATTACGATTTTAGGTTTGGCAGGTTCTGTTGTATTCGTAGTAGTTGCACCTACGTCGTCTTTTTCGAGAACGGGTGAGAATGCATTTAATATTACCTTTGAACCTTTGATCTTTCGACCGATTGGTTTCTTTTCAGTTGACACACTTGCTGTTGTTGCAGATTTTTCTTTTTCTTTGTCTTTTTCCCCCTTTTCTTCCTCTTTTTTCTTCTTTTCTTTGTCTTTTTCTTCTTCCTCCTCTTCTTCGTTTTGCGAAATCATCTTGGCGACTTTTTCCGAATTCACATTTCGCACTTTCACAAAGACAAAATATCGGTTCATAAAGGAAATACGGCGTTCATCTGGAGTAATTTCGGCTGCTCGACCATAATCAGCTGCTCTGCGCGGGTCGCGTTCAATATCCGCCATCATTGAGTTGTATAATTCATTGAATAATCCACTTCCGCTGGGTAGACCCATTGTGCGCGATTCTTCTTTTGAAACCAAAGCAAATCCGTAATTTTCCATAACACGCGTCAAATATTTGAAATTCACTAAATATTCGCGAAACACTTTATTAATGGTTTCCTGGTAAACGTCAATCGCATAGCCCAAACTCAATTCGTCGTCGGGGAATCCGGTTTGATCGTATTGTTTGATGATTTCGTATATTTTTTTTTCGTTGCGCATAATCGTCATACCTTCGTTTTTTTGTTTGTTTCTCAACAAATTAAATACGGTGGAGCCATCGTAGCACGTTCCAATAAAATATCCCTTGATTTTTGTACATTCTGCGATATTTCGCAGAAATTGGTGGAAAACACGCGGATTTTCGAAGAAATAGTGCAATGCAAATTGACACGAGCTTACGTTGAAACCCTCTGCGCCTTTTCCGTATTGATTATATACCCCTTTACCGAGCAAGCCCTGGTCTTTCGGTCCGGTTCCGAAGACCGCCTTGGTAATTTCGCGGTCTTTTTCACTAAACATTGCCTTTCCGCTGCGAATATTCGCCCCACTGTTTCCATTCACAAATAGAGCGGCTGGCATATTTCGGTATTTTTTGCGGAAATTTAAATATCGTGCACACGCTCCATCCAAATGGTTTTCAATATTGTCTTTGGAAACATCGACGCCGAATACGAAAGATAAATTCGAACCAACCCATTTTGGCAAATCGCCGGCTTTCCCGACTGCATAATCGATAAGTGTCTGTCCGCGTTGTGCGACGCCATTTATTAGCGATTTTTTCACGTATAAATTGTGGAAATCGCGCAACGGTTTCGTGCTCGATTCTTCGCCGGAACGGTTATAATATACGTCTTCATTCGCACTGGTTTCGGGTATATTATTGCCGGTACTAATCATTTCTTCGGTAACAGGGTTGTGTATCGAATGCCAGTTCCCATTCGCTACGTGATATGCATTGCCGTAATTTTTCAATCCGGAACGCAATTCATTTGTTTTGTCGTATCGAACGCGCAAAGGTGTCCATTTCCATCCGGCTTCTTTGGTCGGGTCGTAGCTAAATTCCACGATGGTATCTTCTTCGAAATATTCTTGTTCTTCTGTTAGCATTACCAGACTGTTTTTCCCATTTTCGCGCAACATTACGTTGCATATGGAAGCGGTTGGGTCGTATGGATTAGTAGGTTGAAATGCGACGGGTTTGTAAGAATCTTCATTGTCCAAATTGCTCGGCGAAGGTAAATTATCGTTGATCATATCCAACATTGGGTTTAAATAGCCGTGTTTGCGCGGATCGAACCCGCATCGCAAAATAATGGTTTTATATTGGACAATGTTTTGCACGCCTGCCAAGTTTTTACCTTCTTGGAAAATGTTGTGGACTTCATCTTTGCCCGTTTTGTCCTTTTTTACACTTACAAGGAAATCGATGGTGTTAAATTTCGGAGGTTTCCATTTGAATGATTGTGCCCAGGTAGATTTCGTGATAGGACCGGCAATTCCAATGCGGTCGCTTCCTACGCCGGTATTTGTCGGTGTGAATATGAGACCGTCCGTATTGTATTCATATGTTCCGTCGCGCACTTTTTCCAAAATAGTGGAGCAGCCGTGAAATATGCTGATATCAGAATCCATATAAAAGTCCTTGCATTTTATAGTAAATCCACAAGCGTGTTTTTTGTCATTGTCTGCACCTTTTTCCTTTTCCTTTGCCTTTTCGTTGCGATTATCCTTGGGGTTTTGTTCTTGGTCCAAAATGGAGACGGGTTTTAAATCCGTAATATATTTTTGCAAAATAGGCAATCTATATTCATTCATTTTTTCGAATTCTTCGGGTAAGCTCGGAACGAACCCAAATGCCCGCACATTTTGTTTATTTTTATAATATATATCAAATGCAGCGAATAAATTTATATATTTGCCCCGTTTATCGTATTTAATATGTTCGCCGTCCAAAATACTATCCTGCAACGTCAGATCGCGCGTAACCGTTCCAGTGAATATAACACTCATGTTCGTGTCAATCATATATATTCGCCCATTGTTAGCAACGTACAATAATTTGCGTTCCCCATCTGCTTTATCCGTTACCGTATAATTTTTGCGTATATTCGGAACGCTGGATCCTTCGACTTCGGGTTGAATATTTTCCAGTTGTAGGGTATAGGATGCTGGTCCGACAAAATCGCGGGGTAATATTCGTCGAGGTTGATAGTTTTCGTCGTTTATAACCCGCATATAGGATTGGATAACTTTATCGCGCTCGCTGTAGGAAATCGGATAATTGGTGCCCTGTAGTCCGCTCAAAACAGTGCGAATGCATTTTCGCAGAGCGTCCAATACAAGTTTCGGTTTGTCAAATGCCGTACCAGTTCCGACTTCGGAATTGTTCAACTCTAATTCGACTTCGTATGTTTCTTGTGCATCAAACAATTTTACGTCTTGGACTGTAAATCCGATTTTTTTCGTTGATTTGACGATACTTATATCGGCAGATACGGGGAAATCGGGGTGCGTGAATCGCACGCGGTTAATATACCGAAAGGATTTACGCGAGTCGTTCCATTTGCTGATGATGGCTTTTCCTACTGGTTCGTTCACTGTAAAATCTTGTTCCATCTGATAGGCAACGCGAAAATTAAAATCGGGGAATTCGACGGGTTTAACGTCGGTATCGCGCACTTTTGGAAATGATTTGTTTGTGAATTTAATTTTGTTGGAAATGGCGGAAACGGTGGCGGGCATATTCAGGATTTTTTGGATACTATTTGAGCGACAGTATTCCTGGATCAAATCGACGCCGGGAATTTCAGCACGAGTACGAGACATTTTTACTTCGCCGGTGGTTTTATCGGTAAATTCGTTGTAAATGCGCAAGATGCTCAATCCGTCTGGGTCTGAAGTTGAAAATCCGGCCGATTTCAATTGTTTCACGACATTATCATAATCGATCTTGGAAATCGGGCGAGATAATCGCGGATTGGTACCAAAACGTACTTCGAGTTCGCTAACCTTTCCGTCCTTACGTAATACGGGATTACTTGCTAAATAAAATTCAATCATTGTTTCAAAATTGTCTTTTGGATCACGTAGCGGGACTGTTTTTTTTTCATTATTGGGTTCTGAATCATTATTTCGGTTCATTTGTTCTGTTTGTTATGTTTGGTTGATTATATAGATATTGAGTAGATTTTATATCTATATAATTATCAATTTTATCGTTCGCTACAAAACTATTTTACCACGTGCATTTTTTAGTAATTTCCGAATACAGTTCGTCTTTTTTCCATTTTGTCATTGTTGCAGGTAATACAATATTTAATTTGGTTGCCATTAATTCCAAATCCGACATTTTGAAATTAGACACCGCCTTGAGTGGTTTATCTTCACTCCGTTCAAGCTGTATTTTGGTTTCACGGATATATTTCATTTGTTCGGTCGACAAAGGCGTCAAATCCACTGAGAAATGTCCATCTTGGGTGCGCGTAAATATATATGTTTCGTAAACACGATCTAATTCGGTGGATGGTAAAATCGGAGAGAAATCCATAAATGTATTTCCATATACAATGAACGCGTGGATTTTGTAATAAATGCACATGACTAAAAATGTTTGAAATGTCGTTTTTTTATTTATCATCAATTCGGACATATATTCTTGCACTCGTACTTGTGAAATTTTATAGTTGCACTTTTTAAAAGCAGATGCATTTGATTTGATAAATTCAATCATCAACTGTTTTTCTTGTATTTCGGCATTTTTATATTTATTCCCAATACATAAATAATCGGAATGTCCGTGATGAATGGCATATGTGCACCAAAATAAGGTATCTTCTTTTTCTGGTGCAAATGAAGATGATAAAACAGTGGGTTGGAGAATATCCTTCACTAAATTTTCGGGAGTTGGTTGTTTATAACCAATTATTGTTTGTTCTTCTTTTTGGACATTTTCGGAAAGAATAGTCAAAGGCGGTTCGTCGGATAATAATATTCGTTTTTTTGTTTCTGTCGTCAACATCCATTGATCAAGAATGGAAATGGAGGCGGGATTATCAAATTTATTATGTTGATAAAAAATTTGATTTAAAAATGAAGTGGCGGATGACATAATATTTGATTTGATTTGATGATAAATAAAATTATTTGCTAGCACAGATATATGATAATGTAGGTTCCTCTTTATCCTCTTTTTCAACAAAGAATGTATTTTTAAAATCCTCTTTTTGTGATTCGAATGGCATTAGTAAAAATTCTTGGTCTTGAATATAATGCATATATTCTGCGATCTCGTCGATTGTATTTTGAGGCAAAAAGGATAGGTTGATATATACGCCACTTTTATTTTCATTCAGTTTGATTTGAGAATTTCGTTTGAGAATTTTCAAAATCTCAATGTGATGTTTTTTCCCCATTTGTTCGATTTGTTTTTTCAGCACATCTAAAGTTGATAAATTTGACATTGTACAAAAAAATGATAAACTATATGCGATGAAATATAGTAATGTTTATCATTTAAGTTGTTTTTGGAATGAAATTATTCCTTGTTTATTATTGTTGTTTATTGTTGTCGTTTATTGTTCATTCATCGTTTATTCGTCATCATCATCATCGTCGTCTTGGTTATTGTCGATATGAATTTGTATATTATTATCGTTGTTATAACCTTCCCCCCCTAAATGTTCGTCATTCAATACAGTAATTCGCGGTTTTTTTGCGGCTTGTTTATCGGATAATATATTTTTGTCGACGTCGGTTAGTTTCCCGATTGCACAAATGTATAGGTCATTCAGTTCATACCGAATTCCAATAACTCTTGCTGTAATTTTCATATTTTCTTTGACAGAATTGAATAAATTATTCGCCGTATGGTGATCGCGTGCAATAAACATGGTGATTGGCATATTTCCATCTTCATCGATAACTTGTGCGTGAATACCGGCTTTGGTTATGGTTTTAACTGTACATTCGATAAACATTCCTTCTACTGGTAAACATATCATACAGTCAAATACAACGTGAAATTCAATTTGGTCGGACGATATCGTACCGGAAGAATACGAAACGATTTTGATGGAGTTTGGTTTAATATATCCTTCTTCAATACATTTGCCGGCCGTTTTCGATATTATTTTTTTTTCTAAATTTTGTTTGATATTTTTTCCAATTTCCGTAATAGCAAGTATTACTTTCAAATCAAGAAGTGATTTGATATATGGTTTATATATTGTTTGTTCGGATTGTTGTGCATTTATATTTCGGGGTTTTATAGCGTTTGCTGACATTTTATTATGGTGTTCTAATATTATTGATAGATTATATTTTTATATTGTTTGAGATAATTGTGATGTTTGAAATAGATACGATTATATTTTGTTCAATTTTGTATAAAAAAGATTTTTATTTAATGTTTACAAAGTCAGAAAGAATAAAAGAATGAATAAAAGAATGAATAAAAGAATGAATAAAAGAATGAATAAAAGAATGAATAAATGAAAGAATAAATGAATAGGTCAATAATTATGTTTTTTATTTGGTTGTATTATCTATGGTTGTGTTATCGAGTTGTTGTCCTAAACACCACGGCCCTTCGTATATCAGTCCAGTCGTTGTAGTTGCATCGATCACGCCGTTTCCGTGAATATTATCTTGATACCAATTGCCAGTATAGACAATACCATTTGCCCATCGATAAGTTCCAACGCCGTGTTTGGCGTCATTGTTAAACTGACCTACATAACTATCGCCGTCGGCATATTGAATCGAACCTTGATTGTGCCAATTTCCATCGACCCAGTCGCCGCTATAGACATCTCCGTTTGCGTAGCACATTTTACCTTGTCCACTAATTTTACCAAGAATCGTTTCACCCACATAATGGGTTCCTGAAGATTCTCTAATTTTATTTTTATCCCAGTGAAATTTATTATTGAGCCATTTGCCGATATATTCTGTTCCATTTTTAAATACATAATAACCGCACCCATTTGCTTTGTCGTTTTTCCATCGAGCTGCAAAAGTATCGCCCGAATTATAATATACTGTACCTAGGCCGTGTCTTTTGTATTTTTTATTTTTTAATATATTAATTTCGCCCTTATATACATCTCCGTTTGAATAAACCAAGATAGACGGACGATAAAATTTCTTACCTTCTAGTTTGAAGAATGTAATAAAATTATTAAGTTCTTCATTTTCGAGTGATATTTTATTAACAACATAATAAGTATCGATATTTTCGATATTTTCGATATTTTCGATATTTTTGTTATTTGCTTCTGTCATTTTCGTAATAAAATAAATGTTATTGTTAATGTTTTGTTAATGTTGATGTTTTTGATTGATGTTTATTTATATTTTCGCATAAAAGCCTTTCAATTTTTTACATAATACCGCGACGTTGATATTTGGTTATTTCATTATATATTGCCTGTTCTGGGTTTAAAAACCAGGTTTTGTTATCTTGTTTTGTTTCTGTATAATATCGCATTAAAACCTCCATAATCACGCAAAAACCAAGCTGGGTTATTTCTTTTGCGGCATCTTTTGAATATCCATTCGGTTCTAGAATCGAATTCAATCGTTTTACAATATTTGCTTTTATTTGACCTTCCACGTGAGTACCAGTATTATTTTGCATTTGCATTATATCTTTTACTCTGAATACCATTTCCTTTCCGGTTTTAAAAATATTGATAAATCCGATCATATCAGAGTAAAATAGAGGGTTGGCTTTAAATTTGTCTAGCGCACCCGACAATTCAAAATCGCGAATATCTTCCGGTTCTGCTTCATTCCATATTCGCGGATCGTTTTTCGATTGCACATAAATAATCCAATTGTGTTTATTCGCCAGAAAGATTCCGGTAATCGATTTCGCCGTTATTATTTTTTCATCCAAATAATCTTTGATTTCGGATTCGATTTGGCGAATAGCGACATTACCAACATTTGTATTTGCGGGTTCTCTAATCTTTCCATATAAATGTTCTACCAAGATTAACTTATCGGAAAGTAAAAGCATATCGACCATATGGCGTACAAAAAATGTTTTGATTTCTCCAAAACCAATTCGGTGAATAATTTGTAAATGGTCGACTACTGTGCTTGCGTGTTTATACCAATTATGATCGCTGCTGGTAATAACTTGTGGGGTTGTAGAATGTGTTAAATTTTTAACCATTTCATCCAAGATTGCAATATATTGACGTTCCGTCTTCCGTATTTGATTTTCGCCTACATTCGCCGCAACATTTGCCGCAACAGCATTCGCAGCAACAGTCGGACCAGCACTCGCAGCAACAGTCGGACCAGCACTCGCAGCAACAGTCGGAGCAACAGTCGCATCAGCACTTTGACCGATACTCGGACCAGCACTCAGTTCAGTAGTTATATTTGTGCTTGATGCAAATACCTTTGGCACTTCCATAATAAGTGATTTGCGTTTATATTCAACGGGGACAGAACGTTCATAAATAGAGATATTTTCATCGTTTATTTCAATGGGTTGAAAAGCATAGTAGGTGTCGCGATTAATCAAATTCCCCCGTCGTCCATATTTATCAGTCAAATATTCGTTTTTGTTTTTTATAAAAAGTGTCAACGCGGAATATATTTGTTCAATCGGATATTGTTTTACGATATTAATAGAATTGATGAGTTGTTGGCGACTATAAAAATACTTGTCTTTGAATAGATTGTGAATACGTTCCATAATACGCGAATTATTTGTTTGCACGAATTCATTTCCATAAGTATCCTTTATAATATCCTTTGATACAATTGTCGCATTAGGTGAGCACGTATGGCCGCACGTTTGCATATAGTCGCAAATATCCGTATGTGGACGATCGCCGATGCGATATTGAATGATTTTCTTGGTAGACAATTGCAATTCAATATTTTGGTTTTCCGCCAAGGCGGCCAATTTTTCCATTGTAAAATTCGCCTGTCCAATATTAAGCAAACAATCGACAGATACTTCTTTCAATAATCGCGTTACCTGACCAATTTGCACGGCCTTTTTCTCAGCCAGTCTATATAAATATAGATCGGCGGATTCTTCGTCGGGTTTTGCTACAAGTAAAGTGGAATGGAGATAAATTTCAACATTTCGTTTGGCAAATGGCAACATACAATGACTCAAATTACGAACGCCGCGGCCGATGATTTGCTCAATTCTATTCATATTGTACCAAGGATCCAATATATGAATTTGGCGAATATTCTTAAAATCGAGACCTTCTGCTCCTGCCTTGGAAATGAGAATGACTTTTACAAATTCCCCGTTTTTATTATCCACACTAGTAACACGTTTGATATCTTCCGCATTTTGAGGAGAAAACGATTTATCACCGGTAATCATTACATATTTGGCTTGGTTGAAGGATGAACCGGGTTCCATTTGGCTTCGCGGTTTCATCGTAAGTGAATCGATTGGTTCGGTTGGTTGCGATGCGAATAGCGACCTCGTATAAGTCGCCGTTCCGAACCGAGCAAATCCCATTTCTTCCAGTGCGAGTGCAATCGGAACTATACCACCATCAATATAATGCGAATAAATGATGATAATGCCGTCTGATCGTTGCACAATATCGCAAATATTTGCAATCTTGGTACTATAGTTTGGTAAAACAGTTTTATTAAAAATACGTCCATATTTTTTTTGTATTTCGGGCTTATAGTTGAAATTATATCGCATAGGAATTTTCTTAGCAGAATCGTCTGTATGGGTCATTATGTTTGCTAATCCGCGCTTACCGACCAAGGTTGCGGTTGCATTGGAACCGGATTCCTCAACGGAACTATTTGGGGAATCGGTCGATTCGTTCGAATCGTTCGAATCGGCCGAACCGAGAGTTTCACCGGATATCATTGCATCAAATGCTGGACTAGGATAAGTAATAGTTAACGCCTCGAGTGGGTTTTGCAATAGGGTGTATCCGAATCGGTTCATTTGTTCAAACAGCGGAATAGATGCCTTTTTTCGCATCATATTGATAATATGTTGATATGCGCGTTCTTGGTATGTACCTATTTTATTTAAGTATACGGGAATGTTTTTCATTGGTGCATCAATCGGTTTTGCGTTTAACTGGATCTTTGGATAACGGATTGTTTGCGAAAATGTGTGTTCAGGAGAAAAATCTGCGGGGTAAATCCGATAAGGAAATGTGTATGGGTTTTCGCCGCGCACATAAGAAACATAACCCAATAATTTGCGATGTAATAATTCGCGACCGCCTTCTGTTTTTCCTGGTGCGCCTTTTGTTATCTCGCTCGATACGGTGGTCGCCTCTTTGAAATTACCGTCCTTGTCGAAAACTTCGTCATATGAAACGACGCCGCGTTTGTCATTTAAATTCATAAGTTCCGTTAACCAAATAATTTCTTTGTGCGAATTGTACATTGGAGTCGCCGATAATAATAACAATCGCAAGTTATCGCAATATTTCGCTAGTTTTTTTAGTCCGAGTGCAGTACGTTTGTCGGGATTATCGTCCGTTAAACTAATATTGTGCACCTCGTCCACGATGATGAGGCGATTATTGAAAAATTTGCGTATATTTTTAATTTCCATTTGTTTACGGTCTAATTCAGAGAATCCCGAATTCGCATCTACCGTGGTTTTCTTGGAAATATAATTGGCAAATTCGCCATACCCCATAAATGCATAATATTGGTTAATCATTGAATTTATCTGACCTGCTACTTTTTCACGAGGAATGCCTTTCAAGCTCGTGGGATTGATTTCTTTGACTAATGCATTTCCGATACAGGATTGGATGGTCCACATACCGTTTTCATCGCGAAGTCGACGCTCGTCAAATAATTGAACGCGGAAATTTTGCTGCACGTTGGGAGATGCGACGACAATAATGCGCTGTTTCATCCCGATTTGTTTCATATACCCACGCATTTCTTCGGCAATACCGATGGCACTGCACGTTTTCCCGCTGCCTAATCCGTGGTACAAGAGTAAACTATTATAAGGGGTTTGAAAGGATAGAAAATTCTTGACGAATAATTGATTTGGCATTAGTTCAAATTCGCTTTTACATAAAGTATCTGCGTATTCTTGGATATTTCGGATTGTGCCATCATATTTTGTATCATTGAATTCTTTGCGTTTTGCTATTTTTATGGCAAAGTTGGGGTCATTTAATTCAGGGTATAAAAAATCGTAATCCGTGTTTTTTGAATGGAAATCGAACTCTATTTTTTCTTTTTGTCGCAGATAATCGTTTGAATCGGTGGGAACGGTTGCCAACACATTATCTAAATGAAACTCTTCGTTCATTTCTACTGATTTTAATGACAGTGGTGTACCGGATTCTTGGGCTTCCAATTCTTCTTTGTCTAATAAACTACTTATCCCCATTTCAAACTCCTTCACTAAAGTTCCGGAGTTCATTACCGCAGGAAGCTCACCTACGCTTACCTTCGGTAGCCGGCTCGCTCCATTCGGTTCTATATTTGCGTCTTCAAAATCATTCGCGTCCGTTTCATCATTGGAAATGGGAACGGGAGCAGGAACGGGAATGGGAACGGGAGCAGGAACGGGAGCAGGAACGGGAGCAACTATTTTTTCGATGATTGGTTCACAATTACCAGTGCGAGGATTTCGTCGTGTACCATTGGGACATTTTTGACGTCTTATTTTTTTCGTTATATTGGCACGGATCGATTGAATAAGAGGTTCTTCGGCAAAAATAGGTTCATTTTCAAACTCCGGAACTTTAGTGAAGGAGTTAGGTTGCTGACCTACGCTACCTTCGGTAGTCCGGCTCGCTCCAACATTAGTCGGTGCAAATTCAGTTAAATCAGACATTATTTTCTGAAGAATAGGATCTTCAGAAACCGAATTTATTTTTATTAAAGGTTTATCCGATACAATCTTTTTTTTAAAAGATATTGATTTCGGGTTTAAAAGCATTGTTATTATGTATTAAAATATATGGATATTTTTATACATAGTTTTTTTGTGAAATGATATCATAATCGCAATATATAGAAAAAAATAGAAAGAAACAACTATAAATTGTATTTTTGGATGCATTTGTTCACATTTGTTATCATCCGTTTTTTTTCTAAATTATAATGACGAATATCTTTCATACATTCATCGTACGTTTTCCATTCAAGTTTACTGACTTCCGTTTTTTCGAAATTACCCAATTCGATAGTATCTGCATAATCCATATGCATTAGATAATATTTATGTTTATACGATTTATAGTTCGATCCAGTAAATATTTCTTCGTATGGTAAGATATTGTTAACAATTTTTAGTAATTTGGAGGAATAGCCCGTTTCTTCTGCAAATTCACGCAAAGCACAATCGAAATCTTTTTCTTGAAAATTACGGCGACCTTTAGGAAAACCCCATTCTGGTTCAATCCATTCGTCGTATGAATTACTTTCTTCGATTAAATCCAACAGTGTATAATTATCATTTTTAACGTAAACACCAGAAACCAAAATATTATATTTTTCCCTGGAAACAATTTCTTCTGTTTTATATTGATTCGATACTACATTTCCACCCCATATCGCAAACCATATTTTATCAAAATTACCTTGAGCTAGCAATTGTTTTTCAGAATTTGTCATCTGTTTTAACATATTCAAAATATAGTATTTATGGTAAATGGAATACTTACCACGAATAAAATCGATGAAGCCTAAAGTATCTTTTCGCCGTATGAGTAAAAACTGTGTTTCGTTTTCGATTTTGCGATATGCAATTACGCCAATACTCGTAATCGGAATTTTACATTGATGATATAGATGCCCTAATTTCCCACAATTATTACAATAATTTTCTTTAATCATTTTTCTGTTTGTTTTTATATTTTTATTATTTGTTTTTGGTTATTTTTATTTTCGGTTATTCTTCATTATTTTAGTGCGGTGTGTTTATATACTTTTGTAGTAATTTTGAAATGATACTTACACCTGAAGTCTGGGGGCCGCATTACTGGTTTTTCTTAGATTCCGTCGCACATTCTTATCCCGACACCCCGAATGCAGTAACCAAACGAAAGTATTACGATTTTATACAAAATTTACCGCTATTTATACCGATACCCGAAATGGGCGATAAATTTGGCGCAATGTTGGACAAGTACCCTATATCCCCCTATTTAGACAGTCGCGAATCATTTATTCGATGGGTCCATTTTATTCATAATAAATTCAATGTAATGTTAGGAAAAGAAGAAATATCATTGTTCAAATCAATGGATCTATATCGCGCGCATTATGCACCCAAAGTGGTGTATTTGTCAGAACGATTACAAATAAAAAAACACCATATACATTTTATATTAATATTAATATGTTTATTCTTGATTTATGTTTTTTACGTATAATTTTATGTATAAATTTTTGTATAATAATTTTATACGTAATGTATAACTAACTAACGACTGAATATCTGTAAATGCGTATCGAAATTGTTCTATTTTTAGTCGCTGCGTTTTTTATGGCAAATATTTACACGGATGGTAAATATTTAAAAATGGCACTGTCGTGGAAAAAATATTACCAAATGGCGGGAATTGCGTTCGGTGCACTGGTACTATATTGGTTGATTAAAAAGAATCCTTTACATGCAAAACAAATATTGACAACATCGAATGATTATTTAAAATATTTACCAGTAGATCGCAACACGACTGATATGCTTTCTCCCATATTGGATTTCACTTCAAAACATAGTTTTTCAGGAGGTCAACACGGAGGAGGGCAAGACCAATCAGACGATAATTATAATTATCCGGTACTTCAAATGCCGAATCGCAATGTGCAATCAACTGAACGGATTATGAGTTCTGGGAAGAAGGCGACAAAACGTTCCGTAAGTGAGACGAAAAAAAAGTTTGTAGCGGCCAGACAAAATTGGAAATGCGGCGATTGCGGCGATCAATTGACGGCTTGGTTTGAAGTTGATCATAAAATACGGTTGGAATATGGAGGAAGCAATCACGTAGATAATTTGGTAGCCATGTGCCGAGAATGCCACGGTAAAAAAACGACAATCGAAAATTTATAATCTATTATGTGTATATAAACACTCTTTTTCATTTACCGATTCATTTACTGATTCATTTATTAATTCATTCATCATTATTTATTCTTATTAAATGACATTAAAACCTCCAAAAAATGCGGTAAAAAAACGCATGTCAGGAGGGTCAGATGTATGGTCCGTACAGATTTATAATTCATTTAATTCATTTTTTTATAATTTTGTTAGAGATGATAGTTTTAAAAAAGACACAATTAAATATGCCATATTAAGTGCAGTAGTTCTATTTGTATCTTATATTATATTTACATCAAGTCAAAACTCTGAAGCGGCGATCAGTGATACATATGTGTATGCATTTATGATATGTATCCCTTTAATAATAATGTTTGGAATTATATTAAATGTCGGGACGGATTCAAATGCGACAACTATGTTTATGAAAACTTTAGGGGTTGTGTTATTCATTACATTATTTTCTTATTTGTACTCTAAAATGTCATCGACCTATTTAGTATATGCATCATATATTGTATATGGATTGTCGTTTTTGATAATTTTGGTGGGATTGGCGATTGTATATAATTTTTTCATTGATAAATTATCAAAATTAGAAGGTTGGAGTGGGTTTTTCGCCGAACTGTTGTTTTTTTTACCGTGTTTACTTGATGATTTGGTGAAATATATAATGAACGAAATTAATATTACTCCAAAATCAGTATATGTATTTATCGTAATTGAAATTCTTCTCATTTTGATATATTTTTATTTACCCCAATTAGTCGGTCAATTTACAAATGATAAGGATAATTCGATTATGTTATTAAATTTACCCAAAAAATTAAACAAAGATGAATTTGTCATTGCATCGAGCGATGTTTTAAAAATGTATCAATCTCCATCTGAATATTTAAATAACCAAAATACGAATTTATATCGCGACAATTATTGTTTGTCGATGTGGGTCTTGATAAACCCGCAAAATTCGTCAACGGCTTCTTACACGAAAGAAACTGAAATATTCAAATATGCATTTACAGACGAAGCTGGAATACAGCGTGTAAAACCAATGATTCGATATTATGGTGGCGGGGACGGGGAAGACATAGTACATGAACGCGACAAGTATATTTTTTATTTTTCGAAATATCCGCCCACGGAATCATATGAATCGAATGAAAATGCGTCTTACGAAATTTCATTGCCAAATCAAAAATGGAACCAATTTGTATTTAATTATAATCGAAACAACGTCGATTTATTCATTAATGGAAATTTAGAAAGAAGTTTTTCAATGCATAATGCGATGCCCCAATATAGCGCAGAGGACCAGATTACGGTAGGTAGTCCGAATGGATTAGATGGTTCGATTTGTAATGTAGTATATTATAAACATTCACTTTCTCCACAACAAATAGCGTTGAATTATAATGTGTATATGAATTCAAATCCACCCGTCATAAAAATATAAGGACCGAATGACCGAATGACCGAATAATAAAACGACCAAATAACATAATGACCGAATGACCGTAAAATAAAATATATCGACATTTTATAATACCGCGGAATATACAATGGATTATACAATCTTTATTTTAGCCATCATAGTGTTCATTTTGATTTATGTATTGTATGTTTATTTTGTTCAAAAATCGACAACTTTAACTACGACCGCAAGTTTAAAATCGGTAAATCCGGCAATAACGACATTGGCGAATCCTCAATCGACTCGATATGCATATGGAATTTGGGTTTATATAAACACGTGGGATACTACTTCCGAAAAAACGATTTTTTCGCGAGCAAATAATATTAAAGTATATTTAGATGCAACGAAACCTTCTTTATATTGTAAAATCGAACCGAACACGGCATTTATGATTACTGATAATTTCCCTGTTCAAAAATGGGTATATCTTGTAATTAGTGTAGACAATCAATTTGTCGATGCGTATTTAGACGGTAAATTAGTGAACTCGACCAAAGTCGTACAATTCCCCGTAGCACCGGGCACAGCGGCAGCGCAACCAGTCGTATTGGGTTCTGGATTCGATGCATTTATTGCTGGATTTAAAAATTGGGGTTCTCCTCTTGGACCACAAGATGTTTGGAATAATTATATGAGTGGAAACGGAGGCAGTGTATTTTCTCGATTTTTCTCGTCGTATAGTGCCAATGTATCTGTGTTAAAAGACAATGTAGAACAATCGAAGATTAATTTGTTTTAGAATTATTTTAGAATTATTTTTCAAATGGTTATATATAGCGCATATATATAACAATTTATGAATTACCAAGGAAATAATACAAATAATATATCGAGTACATTGGGTCAAGGGGCTCAATCGGTTTCGGATACATTAGGTCAAGGAGCACAATCGGTTTCGAGTACATTGGGTCAAGGAGCACAATCGGTTTCGAGTACATTGGGTCAAGGGGCTCAATCAGTTTTAGATACATTCAAAGAAGGCGCTCAATCGGCTTCAAATACATTGAGCCAAGGAACCCAATCTGTTGGAGAAAGCATTAATGGTATGACGGAGTCCGTGCAAAGTTCTTTGGGTGAGTTTTCTTCCAAAAGTTTTGTTGATGCCAGTAGTGAATTTCTTCAATCGAATAGTTTGATAGCAAAATTCGCATTCATAATTTTGATATTAATCGCCTTTATGTTTTTGTTAAATTTAGGAATAATAATGTTAGGATATTTTTCAAAGCCGTCATCAAGCCCCTTTATTGTTTCGGGAACTATAAATGGAACAAATGGGATGGTAATTGCACAAGATCCCAAAAATAAATCCGCTGTTACTATTCTGAGATCAAATAATGAAAATTCCGGTATAGAATTTACGTGGGCAGTCTGGTTATATATAGACGATATTAACAATTCGAATCAAAATAAAAAATACCAAAACATATTCAATAAGGGGGATGGTAATTATGATGCAAACGGGATAGCTTTAGTAAATAATGCACCGGGACTTTATCTGGATAACCAAACAAATAGTTTACACATAGTTATGAACACGGTTGCTACTACAAATCCGTCAGAAACCCTCGATATTACGAATATACCTTTGAAAAAATGGTTTCATTGTGTCATTCGTATGAAAAATAAAATTATGGATGTTTATATGAACGGTATTGTAAGCGGACGCTTAGTCATGAAAGATGTCCCAAAACAAAATTATAACGATATAAATGTATGCCAAAACGGAGGGTTTTCAGGAAGTCTTTCTGATTTGCGATATTATGATAGGGCACTTAGCATATTTGAAATTAATAATACATTATTATGGGGGAGAAATACATCTGCGAGCACATCGGCTGCTTCGTCTGATGCGACCGGGTTTCCGTATTATTTATCAAATATATGGTATTCATCCAAATATTAGTGCGAATATTTATTACGGGAGGAAGGAAGATAGTACCCAAATGTAAAATATATATGTTTATTATATATTTTACCGCAAATTTAAATGGGAGATAAAACCCAAGAAGAAATACTGGATGCATCGAATGCCGCAAAATTATGTGAAATTTATACGAACCGCAGCAACCTTTATTTATTTCAAAAACCTCAATCCAGATATACTTTATTGTCGCCTTATTTTTCAGATAGTAGCACGAATACACCTATTGATAAACAGCAATTTGATTTAGATATGCGACGTAAAGCGGAAATTTTGAAATACGATAGACAATCTAGCCAAACCAACAATTTGACGAATTCGCAAAAATGGTCAAAAATGGCAACTGCGAAACGCGTAATGCGACGCACACCGGATAGTACATCTTGTGCAAATATGTTCGTACCTACATCTTCGTCTGATGTTCCGGGACCCATCATTTATTTATACGAAGATCCATCAACGAATCTTTATAATTATAAAAAAAATTATGCAGCTTATCCGGCATCCCAATTATTACCAGTGGATATTTATTTATTACAATTAGTGAATGATGCATATAACGCACAGCAAGAAGCAAATGGAGAGTTGAACCGCATTTATATTGATATTAGTGGTGTTTATGCAGAAATTCTTAATTTTAATGATACTTCAATGAATTATTATATTGAGAATTCAAATCAGTATGCATATGATGCAAATGTGGATGCATCGAATATTACGACTATATTCGACAATACGAATGGTTATGTATATGATATTGAAGTGAATAATAAACCATATATAAGAGATTTGCATTTATCTAATATATTTCCATTGCCCAGCAATGATTTTATATATTTGGCGCTTACGTCGGCAGAATATGATATATCGAATAACGCGCCTTTGATAAATGATGGTTCTGGTAATAATATATTGATTGCAAATAATGCGTATAAAGCGGCAATCGATTGCAGCAATGCGTCGTTAATAAGCAGCAAATATATAAAAGACGCGAGCGCCAATATACATTCGAATATAGATGGCTCATATTCATCGTATCCCACGAATACTTCAACGATAAAGAATATTTTGACAAATGCAACAACATATGCAAAATATTCCATATTTGATGCATCGACTGCGATGCTCGATGCGTCTTATACAATCGATATGTCAAATCTTTATTTTTATTACTCGAATGATGCTTCAAAAAATCTACAATATGCGAAAGATGCGTCAAACCGTATTCTATACCAAGATATATCAAACGCAGATATTTATTATGCACCTGATATATCCAATTCGATTTCTGCACAAAAATATGCCGCTCAATCGCAAGTGGACTCCGCATATGTAAAATATTCGTGGTATCCAAACAACCGGGATAAATACGCAGCACTAGCACAACAATATTCTGCATCGGGACAGTTGTATGCCGCGGAATCAATTGTTTCAACATCGGATGCAATAAATAAATATAATGCGCTGAAAACGGCCGATAAAAACAAAAAATTACAAAGTAGCGTAAATTTGACAGATGCAAGTTTTGTTTTATTATCCAAATACGATATTTCCTATGCATATTATACAGCAAATACTTTTTCAGACGCGGCAAATATATTGACAAATACGATGGATATATCGAGTAATATATCGCAATCGCAAACGTATTCCAACAATGTAGTATCGAATACCAATACCGGAATTTCTGCAATAAATGATTCGATAAATTATTCAAATGATGCGTTAAACGATTGCAATGTCGTATCGAATAAAATAACACAACAAATAATCGATATTAGTAATATATCCGGAAACGTAGCCAATGTATTTTTAGATAGCAGCTATTCGCGAATAAATGCAATCAAAATATATATTGATTGCAGTAATAATTTCAAAACTGCAAATGATGCATCAAATGCCGCGTTTGAAGCCGTGAAAGATATATCGAATGCGATTGGCAGTTTAGGATCAGGTCTAAGTATTGTTAATACAAATATATCAATCGTTTATGATACATCTTATGTTCCAGCGCATTATAATTACGTTGTACAAGATATTTCAAGTGTGTCAACAGCATTTGCATCGGCATCGACGTGTTTTATCGATGTATCATATTCATTGAGTAGCGTTATCGATGCTTCTAATTCATTATATAATTCGATCAATGCATATCAAATATCAAAAAATGATATTAGTAATATCATCATCGACGCAAGTAATGCTTACGACAAATCGAATGACGTTTATCAAAGTGCGATTAAAATAGTTGATCCAACCGTAAAAAATATTGGAGAAAATGCGCAATATGCATATAATAATAAAAGAAATCCATTATATTACGACCAATCAAATAATCCGGCGACATATGATGCTAGCTATGCTTTCATTGTTAAAACAATTGATAGTATATATAATGATATTTATTTAGAAATCTCAGCTAAATATTCAACATACACAGTAGCAGGTCATATATCTAATACAAAGCAAACCGCCGATGAAAATATAATTGCAGCGACAAATATCACCGATGTAAATTCGATAAATAAATATTTAAATGATAACGCAAAAAAATATAATGGCGAAACAATAACTGATTGTTCTGATATTTTAATGTGTATATCATACGCTGTATTATATGACATAAGTTCCGTTAAATATGTTTTGGATGCATCGCAGTGCGTATATGACTTATCTCAAGCATCCATTTCGAACCCAAGTAAAGTTGGTGTGTATAATGCAGCCAAAGATTTGTTTGTATATGATATATCAAATGCAAACTATATACATCAATATTTATTTGAACTTTCGGGAACATTATATCCTATAGCGAATTATGCATTAAATCAAGCGAATATATTATTAATTGACGCGTCGAATGCATCAAGTAATGCGGCGAATGCCAATAACACGCTGATAAACACGAAATTAAAGATGAATGATTCGATGAATCAAATAAGTCTTACCATAACAGATGCAAATGCGCAATATATAACTGCACAAAATTCTTTATTGAAATCGATTGATATGTCAACAAATTCATTTGTAATAAATGATTATGTACAACATACATTGGTACCAAATGCTTCGATGCCATTGTTGAGCCCAGTGCAAAATATAATAAATGATATGTCAAACGTAATTATAGATGCATCAAATGCATACTATTATTCGAATAAAATAGTAGTCGATTCTTCCAACGTTATTATCGATGCAATAAAAGCGTATGTGGATGCGAGTAGTGTTTACACGTATTTAAATACGAATGCGCCGACTGTAAATAATTCGATAAATAGATCGATAAGTGATATTTTGTCCATATTAAATAATTGCATACCATATGATATTTCATCCGTGTCGTCTGCAACTATATTATATAACGACGAGGCAAATGTATATCAAAAATCCCAATTCGCAAAATTAGACGCATCCAATAACTATAGTAAACATAATTATGATTTAAGTGCAAATTCGGCACAATATAGAAATGTTGGTGTGATACCTCAATCATATTACGATGCGTCTGCTAGTGCAAATACCGCTTATATATCTTGTGTTCTATTGGCGAATTCGTTGAGTACATCAATGTCCAAATCTATTTTATATCAGATTGATGCATCAAAATCGATGATAGATGCCAATAATATTACATATTATATTTCAAATACAATTGATCCTAATTTGAATACATATAAGAATTCAATCCCGATATGTAAAAATGATATATCCAATGCGCTTACTGGCTTATTGTATGATGCAAGTATAAATATAAAATTACAGTCAGTTAATAATACATTTTCTGGTATGAATTATGTGGAAATATCAAATGCTATGTTGAATTTATATAATAACGCCATCATGAATAAAAATATCGACTGTAGTAATTTACTATTTGATGTATCAAACGCAAAAACAAAATGTGATACTTTGATTATAGACGCATCGTTTTCAAAAGATGCGTGTACCAATTTGAATAAAGATCCTAGTTCAAATATGACATTTGCGGATGTATCAAAAAATCAAATTGCAAAAAACATTATATCAATGACCAATGGTGCGATAACAGATGTATCCGGTTCACTATATATTGTATCATCTACGAGAATAAACCCCATTTTTACCGACATAATAAATATAAATCAAAATATAAACGATGTATCAAATGCACATTTTATATTAACAAGTGATATTTCAGCGTCTGTATTATTATTAAACAGTATTAATATTGATGTTTCAAATATAAATAACAATCTCAATATAGCGTTTAATGATGCATCCAATAGCAATAATTTGGCGGGTTCATTATTTTCCAAATATACATTATTGGACGCATCATGTAGAAATCTATACCAAGATGTTAGTTCTATGTATCAGAAATCGATCGATTGTAGTAATTCAGTTGCAAATTCATATAATTATGCAATACAGGCGGCCCAATATTGTAGTGATTGCTATCAAAATTTTATATTAGCCAATATTCCTACCACGAATATAAATCTGGCATATACCAAGGCATTTGATTGTAGTCAGAATTTATATAATACCAAAATAATCGCAACTGATCCTTCGTATTCTTTACAAGCTTTATCTTATGCTTCAATCATTATGACAAATTGTACGAAATTGATAACACTCGATGCAGCATCAACCGATTGCAATCAATTGGTGATCGATACAAGTAATGCTCGGACTAATTTAAATTCAATCAATAGCGCAAAGACAAATGCGAGTAATTGTGTTAATTCGTTTGCCGCATCCACTGTCTCGATGAATAATGGTTATACCAATACAAATGCGGAATATACAGACGTAAGTAAATGCAGTTATTATGTAAATGCCTCGTATAAATTAACATCGTCTGATCTTTATATACCTTATTTAACCATTGGAACTGACTCGTCGAATGCATTATCATATATGATCGATGCGTCAAACGCGAATAGTGTTTTTATAGATAATTCGAATGCATATGGATTTTTAAATGTGAATGCGTCTGGGTTTGATGTATCTATAAATTATGCCAATTCATATGGGCCAAAGATGGTAATTATCGATACTTCTGGATATGCAAAATCATATACACAAGCTATTCAGGATGTTTCATCGGCCAATCAACGTATAAATGATTCTTCGAATAATATAAACAATATATGTCCTGCTAGTAAAATAAAACAATTCATTACCAATATTTATAATGATTATAACAACTATATTATTGATGTATCGAATGCAAACGGATACTTGCAAGATATATCGGCTCAATATATTCTGGCACAAACGGATTTAAATGAAATTGTAGCTACTGTAAGTCAATATTTGACGCAAGCAAGCGCTTATGTTGCTGCTTCGGCAATACAATTAAACACGGCAACGCAGGCAAATGGCGCGATTCAAGGCGCCCAAAATGTAGGTACATTATCTACCACCGCTGAAATTAAAAATATCGGAATACAATCGGATATTTTATTCAATCAAGAAAAAATAATAGATGCATCGGTAAATTATATTAATACCTCAATTATTGCAACCGCCAATAATATTAAAACAAATACCATAATCGTTTCGAATATAAATGATATTTCGCAAAATTATGTGAAAAATAGTACAAAGCTTGGGTATATTAGGGAAAGTATATCTTATTCTACGGTAACCAAAAATACAATTTCATATACAATAATATATACAATTCCGATATTGTTGAATAATATTACAGTTTATTATAGTGCGAATATTATAACAACTCAGATTAAACCATTTAAAAAAGACGACCCGTTTTTTATCGCAAATTCATTGTTTGTATCAGGTACAGGTATTACTTACTATTGTATACTCATTCAACAAACACAGAATATTGCATAACTCCTTCGATTACATTTCCCTCCATATGATATTCGAATCGTTATAATCATTACAATCGTTAATATTGTCGTCATCGATTCGGTGTATTTCGTTTAGGTTTTCCTCCAAATTTGAAACCAAATTATTAATATGTTCTATTGATGCATATAGTTTTTTAATTTCGATTAATTTTTGATTGTTTTCGATAATTTGGTCTCCCATTACTGTATTATATTCTTTTTGGATATGATAAATAACGTCTTCGTGTAAAACATTATCCGTATATGAACCGCCTCGCACCGTATCGATACCAAATGTATGCATAAATTGTTTCACGATCGAATCTATTTCATATAAATCAATATTTTGTGTCATAAATACGATTTTTTGCGGACGATTTATTTTGGCGTATGCGTATAATAACTGACAATCTTGCATTATTTCTTCATCTGGTTTTAAATAATCAGTGTATAAAAACATCTTGTTATTTTCCAATGAGATGTAATATAAACAAATCGGTTTTACTTTACTCTGCGCTTCTTGTTGTTCTTGTTGCTGATGTAAAGCGACTGCATTCGCGATGTCCAACTTTTTGAGAAATGTTTCAACTGGAGTTTCTTCTGTTTCTTTTTTTTCCTCTTTTTCCTCTTTTTCTTCTTTTTCCTCTTTTTCTTCTTTTTCCTCTTTTTCTTCTTTTTCCTCTTTTTCTGTTTTTTTTTCCATTGTAAATAAGATAAATTCAATATCGTATTTATCTTATTTTTTTCGTAAATTATATATTTATTCGACGGGATCTGATGGAGTTTATTGGGACGCATATCTATATATGTAATTGGGAGGTCCATTGCTTATCGGTTGTCCGTCATTAAACAATTGCGGAATATTCATATTTGGTGGGACATTTTGATTGGGAATATAAACGGGAGGAAGAGGTATTTGCGGTTGGGAAAATGGCACATTATTAGACGAATGTAAATTCAAACAATCTTGCTGAGATGGGTAAATTTGACCGGAAATACATTTATCGTGATCACTTATTTCGATACATCCGCGTCTATTTTTATATTCACCAACTAAACACCAAGATGTTTTTGACGAAGCAATCGGTGCTTGTATTGCGCTCGACGTCTCATCTGCGATTGGTGTTGTATAATTAGTATTCGCGATTTCGGCTGGATTATTTACGGCATTGTCGAATACACTCGTCGGATTGTTTAAAGCATTATCCAATTTGATTCTTGCTTTTAAATCGACGTTTTGATCGCTCGCATTGCGTAATAAATTACCTACCGATTGTACACTACCTTCTGCAACGTCAATACCCAATTTCGCTGTATCAGCAACGACGTCCGCCGTTTTGTTTATTATGGACCCCGTGGTGTATCCAAACACGGATAATATTTCACTAATCAATGGCCCAAAAATACCCAAAACCGATTGTATAAAATTACCGAGTATGAGTAAAATATTTATTCCTAAAAAGGATAAAATTAGTAATATTACCAAGAGTCCAATAAGTAAATTTTTGTTTGCAAACATATTTGAGAACCCCTCCGTCATATTTGTAAATTGTGTATTTCCTTGGTTTGGAACAACATTTGCTTGATTGTTTGATTCTATTCCTTGGTTGTTCATTTATTTTATTCGAAATTGATATATATTATTATACCAGATTAGAATTTTATACATTTGGGAATAAATATACATTTGGAATAAAATAATTTAGACGTTCGTTCGACAATTATTTATAATTTATTTAATTATAATAAATGAGCGTTTTTGATTTTATGGAAACATTCTTTTTCATAAGTTTAGGAATTACTTTCATATTGATATTATTATTGGTTTATCATTTTAAAGATCGTTTAAATAATTTGGAGCAAAAATGCGACACAATGTTTGAGATTATTAATAATATGGTTCGCGAAATGACTTCTATAAAATCTACTGTCATTACACATTTATCCGGCGCAAATGTAGATGCACCTACCGCATTGCCTAAAATACCGTTTTTGGGAACAGGTATGTCTATGGACGAACATTTTAAAAAAAATAATATACATACACTGCAAACATCGGAACAAAATAATATTTCAATTATAAATGAGCAAGAATTAAATGCCGAAGAATCAGATTCAGATTCAGATGAAGAATCAGATGAAGAATCAGACGCGGAATCAGACGCAGAATCAGAATCAGATTCTGCGTCGGATGCAGGTTCAGATTCAGATGCAGATTCAGACGCAGATTCAGATATAGAATCAGAACCAGAATCAGATGCAGATGCAGATATGGAAGAACTTGCACCCGAACTAGCACTTGATTCCATTGAACCGGAAGAATTGGAACCTGAAGACCTGAAACTTGAACCGGAAGAGCTGGATCAAGCGCTTGAACCGGAACCCAATACTATTAAAATTATCAAGGTCGTTGTTGATGCAGCTCCGTCAGATAATAGTCAAAAAGAAGCCGAAGTTGTATCTGAAGTGATCGAGAGTTTGAAAGAAACTGATCTTACACCATCGGCAACACCTTCCACGAACGCTTCCGAAGTTCCATCAAACTCCTTCACTAAAGTTCCGGAGTTAGCTCGCTCACCTACGCTTACCTTCGGTAGCCGGCTCGCTCCAATCCAACTGTCCGAAAATGTGGAAGAATCAATTCCGGTGGAAAATAGATTTGATCGTTTCAGTGCATCATCTGACGAATCATTTTTAGTAGTTCACAAAATTAATTCCGATTCAAATGAGTCCGAAGAACCTGTAATTTCTCCCAAGAAAGCGGCGATGGAAACATACAGTAAAATGAATACAAATGCATTAAAGGCGATAGTGATATCCAAAGGGTTGGCGACTGATCTGCAAAAATATAAAAAACCGCAACTTCTTCAACTCTTAGAAAGTAGTTTTAGCGAATAAATTATATAATATAACATTATACTGATATATATTATATAATGAATTATTTTCCAAATGGGCAAAGTGAATCACTTAGTTGTGCTTATCCTATAGTTAGAGAAACGATTCCTCAATCATCTTTAGGGTATAATACAAATAATGTATACGCTGGTTTTCCACCCAAAACAAATGACGGTCGCAATGTTGTTGCGTCGAATCAACCCGAAGCCGATCTTAATAATAATTTAATTCGTCAAGCAAACATAAAATCAAATTGGGAGTATCGCAGATACTTGACTGAAAATGCGGTCGATGTAATGAAACAAAATTTTCGAGATTCTTGCAATGACGTTGGATATTTCCAACGATTTACGCCAGAATCTGTCGTCAGTTTAAATACAAGCAATAACAATATTACTACACCACCTCATTTATATTCATCCTATTTAGATGAATCCAAACCGATTGGAGACAGTATTAGTGATTTAAAAAATACATATTTAACACGCGAACAGTTAAATTCACGCAAAGTTAGTCCGAGTATAACTCAAGCGGAACTATTTAATAGAATGGCGAATCCGCTACCAAATACAAGATAAGTATTTTGTTAGAAATATAAATAAACAAATCGTTATTTATATTTTATTGTATTGTATTGCATTTCATTTTATGATGGACCAAGATTCAGCGACTCCCCCCACAAAACTGATCAGTTTTGATATCGGAATACGAAATATGGCTTATTGTATTTTTGATATTTCGCATTCCGTTATCATAAGCGATTGGAATGTATTAAATTTACTAGACAAACAAGAATCGGCTGCAACGTGTACTTGTTGTTTGGCAGCGAAAAAGGTTCCAAAAAATCCCAAAAAACCCAAAAACACTATTGTTTTGGAAACCCCTTCGACTATCCGTGTACCAGAACCGAAAATTTGCGGGAAACGTGCAAAGTATGAAAAACTAGGTAAATATTACTGCGAGACTCACGCAAAATCGACGCACGATTATTTGATCCCAATAAAGGCAATTTCATCAACCGTTATTAAAAAGAAAAAATTGGAGGAATTGATCGAATTATACACGAGATATAATGTGGAGGAAAAAGTAGATGAAGCAAAGCGAATCGCAGTTTTCCGTGTAAACGCTGAAGGTCCCGAAGGGATCCGAAGTAGTTTGGAAAGTTTCGATAATCTTGAGGAAAAAGAACAATCTTCATCGCCTCTTTTGAAGAATCATACCAAGAAGTACTATTTAGCAAAAATAATAGAATTCTTCGAAAAACGGTGTTTTACAATCTTGGGAAAAGGGCAACCAAAAGCGCAAAATGCAACCGGAACGGATTTAATAACCATTGGTCGAAATATGCGAACACAAATGGATTCCGTCATAGGTATTAACGATATAACACATGTTATAATGGAAAATCAAATTTCCCCCATTGCAGGTCGAATGAAAACCGTACAGGGAATGTTGGCGCAGTATTTTATTATGAAATCTCCACCCGTTAATTCGCAAAATAGTCCCAGTATAGAATTCATTTCTTCTGCCAATAAATTAAAAGATTTTAAACTCCTTCAAACTCCTTCAAACTCCTTCGATATGCGGTGCACATCTCCGGAGTTCAGTCGCTCTCCTCCGCTCACACTCCGGCTCGCTCCAACTTCGTTTACGGAGTTCATCACCGCAGGAAGCTCACCTACACTAACGTCCCTTATAGCTCCGGCTCGCTCCACTACCCAAATACCAAAAATCACACCCAAAAGCATACCGAATGAAGATGGTATTGTCGAGCCGAAAGCGACCGATCGCGAAAAGTATAAAAAACATAAAACGGACAGTATTTTCATATGTTCTCAATTTTTAAAAACGAACGACAATTTGTCATCTTGGTCGAACGTTTTATTAACTCCCAAAAAAGATGATTTGGCGGATTGTTTTTTACAAGGAATTTGGTATTTAAAGCGCGAAAAAATAATAACTTATGCGGAGAACTTAAAAATAAATAGTATGTATTTATCATAAGTGAAAAGAATGGAAGTATTTGATATTGGAATAAGCGATTTAGACCCGATTTCATTTTCGTTTAAAGATTCGGATAATAATTCAGGTTCATCTAGCAAACCATCTGTGAATTTTGGTCCTGGTATCGAATTATTGATGAATGATAAGAAAAAAAGTTCATCATCCGGTGGTGGGATGAGTATGGATTTAGGCGAATTGGATAGATTGGAAAGTGAATTAAATAATTTATCTAGTAATACTGCCGGGAGTGGCGGTGGCGGCGGCGGGTTCTCATCTATGTTTGGCGGTGGCGGAGAAACCAAGACATTGAGTGGATTTGCATCGAATTTATTCAATTTTGGCGGTAGTGATAATAATACCTCTTCTGTAAAACAAAATATCGATATGCGCGAAGAGAGCGATTCGAATTTAGGACATGCTACGGCTGATAGTATGGGCAGTACGAAAACGTGGGACGGATATTCCAAATTAGGCGAGGTTCCTCTTGGTGGGGCCGCTCCGATTCGAATGAGTGAACGCGACCGTCGAAGAAAGAAGCGAGCAATGATTAAAAAATTGGAGGAATGTTATGAGAAAGGACAGACGAAAAATAATTCCCACTTCACTATGGATTCCCCGTATGATGAGATTGAGGACGAATACGAAGGGATGATGGAAGATAAGCGAAAGAAAGACAGTGTTAAACTGCAGGGATGGTGGTTTATGACCTTTATCAATTCGATCGAATATGCGAATGCCGCATTTAACCCATTTGATTTGAATTTGGATGGCTGGGGTGAACAAGTGGGCGATGATATTGAAAGTTATGAGGAAATTTTCTCCGAATTGCACGAAAAATATAAAGGTGGCAAATTATCGCCTGAAATTTCGCTTCTTCTTAGACTCGGATTTAGCGCAGCGGTCGTAAATATTACGAACAAGGCGTTATCGACAGCAACACCCGGATTCAATGATGTTATTCGCCAGAGCCCGGAATTGATGAAAATGTTTACCAATGCGACGGTACAGAGTATGAACCAACAAAGTCCTGGGTTTGAGTTTGCGAATAATATTTTGCATCCCGACGAAAAAGTGAAAACATCGTTCGGACCACCGCCCGCACCTGTTGCAACACAAGGTCAAGCGCCACCGCATCGACCAGGGATGAATTATACACAAGCTCCAGGGAACCGCCCGGATATAGCAATGGGTCGCGGTACAATGTTTCGTGAAAGCGGGGTTGATGTAAATAATAATTATGAAAATGTGATGCACCAAGAACGATCTGTACGACAAGCCCCTCCAAAAATGCCGGCGGCTGAAACAATGCAGGGACAACGCCAGGAAATGCGTGGACCCCAGGACAATGAGATTAACAATTTATTAACCAGACTTAAAACACGCGAGGTAAATATTCACGGTTCGTCTTCGTCGCAAAACATTTCTGCACAAATGGATGAGAATGATTCTATGGTAAGCATTTCTTCGTTGAAGGATATGCAAAACACCAGTATGCCGAAACGAACTCATCGTAAGCAAAAATCGGATAAAAATACGGTTTCGTTAGATATCTAGATATCCAAACTCCTTCGACTACGTCTTCTGAGTTTAAACGATTTCCTACGACTACTGTCTCCGGAAATCTCCAAACGAAAAATAACCAATTCTTGGTGTTATAGTCCAAATATCCAAATTATATTATACAATTATAATATAATGTGGTTTTGTTATATTTTACGAAATACATTGAACGAGTATAGACAATTAACATATAATGGTTCAACAAATAATCCGATTCGTCGACTACGTCAACACAATGAAGAAATATGTGGCGGTGCCGTAGCAACACACGGTAAAGGACACGCGTGGGAAATATATGCATTATTATCAGGGTTTCACGATCATAAAAATGCATTGTCGTGTGAATGGCGAATAAAACACCCGTCCGGAAAACCGGGTAAAAGAGACAAACAATATTGTGGGGTGAATGGACGAATAAAATCATTGAACGATGTGTTAATATTAAACAAATGGACGAATCAATGTACCATTGAAAATAATACGTGCAAATATAAATTGTATTTGACGGAAGATATCAAGGAACACCTTTTGACTCAAAATATCCCCGAAAACATCGAGATAATTATTGTGCCGAAAATAACTGCCGAACATATGGATTTGACGAAAGATAAATATGAATAGACGATTCGAAAATAATATTTAAGATGCCGATGTTTATGTTCTGCTTTTTTTATGGCGTGAATTTCTTACGCCACTGCCGCCACCTCCTGTAGATAAACTACACGGTTTATAAAATACTTGAGCATTATTCGTAAATAAACTACCCATCGAAAAAATACGAGCAGGTTGTGGTGCTGGTGGCGGTGGCGGTGGTGGCGGTGGTGTCGGATCGATATATGGGTATAAATAATATTCACCGGACGGAATTAATTCTTCGCCTGTATCATATGGTCCACCATTTGGTGTTGGATCTGTACCATACAAATTATTTAAAATCATCCATGATGAAATATCATTTACAGTTTGTATTGTATACCTATAATCATAAGCAATTGCATTTTCTACATTACTAGCATCAGTTTCATTATTAAAGTAGTATACATAAATAGCAAAACCAACCCCAAACCCACTTTCACTCATAGGTCCAATCATCAATCGTTCACTATTTCCAGTATTTATAGTAGAATGTGCAAGTCCTTCACTAAAAATATGCGCATCGCCCGCAGTAATCGGGTAAGTTTGTCCATCTATAATTAAATCACCAATACTATCTGTTAAATAAATTAAATAAGTATTGTTAAAGTGTTTCTCTCCCCTATCTATATGTGGGAGTGTATCTCCCTTAATCCATCTCATAGGGATTGTTTCTATTTGAGACAAGTCTATAGATAAACTATTTTCTAATTTGGCCTTGATTATATCAGGTACTGAAATTGAAAATTTTATTACTGGTTGTGTCTCTGACAAACCTTCCTTAATTGTTTTTACAATAGGATTATTTAATAACTCGGTTATTTCATTCGATGATAGAATATTATGTATCATAATTATATATAATTATATATATAATAAATATCGGCCTTCTTGGATCGGATCCCTTCGCCAATTCCTTCAATTCCTTCAATTCCTTCAATTCCTTCAATTCATTCGCCTACGTTTGAGGAGTTTCATATTCATTCAAATCGATATAAACACATAATTATATATATTGTATCTTTACTCATTTACAAAATATATAATATTAACATTATCATTACCAAAAAATACTAAAATACAAAAACAAATGATTTATTTTTTATTACCCGGAAATTCACCTAATTTATTTAAAAATATAAATTACATTGATTCACACGTTCCCCCCGACCCTTTTATTTCAAATTCGCTGTCAAATTACTTGTATGATATCAAAGAAAAAATCAATGAATACCCGAATGAATGGGACGTGTTTAAACGCTATACAAATCCTTTTGAATATATTCACACTGCGATTCCCATAAAACGTAAATGTATATCCAAATACAAACCATTATCACGTTCGTATTTTAAAATGATAGAAATAATAACGTTTTTCCATTTATTGGAATCATATCAACCGTTGAAACCGATAAAAACATTTCATTTGGCGGAAGGACCGGGCGGATTTATCGAGGCAATTGCAAATATGCGAAAACAACCAAATGACGAATATGTCGGTATGACGATTTTAGACGAGGATATTACAAGCACAAATATTCCCGCGTGGAAAAAAAGTGTCAATTTTTTGCGCGAAAATCCGAATGTATGCATCGAAACGGGAAAAGATGGGACGGGGGACATTTTATCGATCGAAAATTTCAAATATTGTAGTGCGAAATATAAATCGTCTATCGAATTGATTACGGCGGACGGAGGGTTCGATTTTTCGGTCGATTTTAATAACCAAGAAGTACATATCGCGAAATTACTTTTTGCTCAAATGGCATTTGCATTATGTATGCAAAAACGCGGGGGATCGTTCGTTTTAAAAATATTCGATTGTTTTATGCTCCACACGCTGGATATTCTATCGATTTTATCCTCTTTTTATGGAAAAACGTATATTACAAAACCACAGACGAGTCGATATGCGAATTCTGAGAAATATGTGGTTTGTAAAGATTTTTTATTTGATAATTGCGACTCATTTTACCCATTTTTATACAATACGTTTGAAAAAATGATAAAAGAAACCGCCATTGGTGAAGAATTGTCGATATATCGATTTTTAACAATACCGTTATCGTGTTGTTTCATTTCGAGAATGGAGGAATTCAATGCCATTTTTGGGCAACAGCAAATCGAAAATATCCATTATACTATTTCACTGATTGAAAATAAACATAAAAACGAAAAAACGGACAACTTGATTAAAATAAATATGCAAAAATGTATCAATTGGTGCATCAAATATAATGTGCAATTTAATAATATAGTTGCAAATAATCAAAATGCATTTTTACAAATACCTTAACCGAACCACTCATACCTACATTGTTCGTTATGCAAACTATTTTATGAGACGATGAATGGTCTCATAAAACAAAACAAAACCCAATGAACGATTTTATGGTATTTTTGTATTCGCACAATTTTTCTGTTCGTCCGAATAAGGAGAAAATACGGGAGTATTTTTACTCGGATATCCGATTTTATCTTTCACGGTATAAGATCCTTCTGTTCCATATGCCATAGCATTACCGACTGCATTGCCAAACGCCGTAGCATAAATAGACCCATTTGTGGTCATTGTATCATATTTTAACCGCGTTATTCTCGAACTGGCGGAAACAGCACCTTCTTGTGCGTATTGCGCATTGTTCGGTTTATAATAAACGGGGACGTAAGAATTGGGTGCATTGGCACATCGATTCACACTGTTGGACGAATATTGGTTTTCCGAAGCGCCATTGGTTCCCGGTTTTAACGTTTTGTCTCCTTGTCTTACGTAATTGTATTGATTTTGTTGGAATGTTCGATTTCGACTCGCTAAATACTGACTGGCATTTGTATAATAAGAATCGTTGGGTAAACTAGTATTATTTACATCGGGATTGTATTTTTTGCGGACCATTCCACTGCTGCGAACACGGTTGCGAGCGTTCACTTCTTGGGTTAAACATACGTCATTTTCGGACAAGGCACTGCACGTTTTTGGGCGTTCGTATGAATTATTGGTAATATTGATATCGAGCGTATTGACTAAACCTTTGTCTCTATTTTCCGATTGAACAATTAAATACCCGTTTGGTGAATTTATGTCGTCAATCTTGGTAGATGTGCGAGGATTACAACTTGTAATGGATAAGTTGGCAATTTCCTTTCGGTAAATTTTGAGAGGAGGTGCAAGAAATAAACGTTTGTTGTCTTCTTGTGTTCGTATTTCATCAATATTTGGGGTATTTTTTCGTATGGACGATGTTATTTGAACAAATGTTTGCCCTTTCCACGAAACATATGGCATTTGGTTAAAATTTAATCGAGCAGACATTTTTGTATTATATATATTTTATATATTATAAAAATACTATATTTATGAAGAAAGCGGAACGATAAATTATTCCGAAAAGAATAATTTGTTAAAACGAAATAAACCGATTGTATTGAATAATATCAGTACAAATACAAAATACAAATACAAAATACAAAATACAAAAAACAAATACAAAAAAACAAATACAAATACAAATACTATGAATATTATATTACAATTTAATAATTTTGATGACAATGCCATTTATTTCCAGGATACGAAACGGAATATCATTATGGATGGCGATTTTACAAAAATCATTTATTCGGACGATTGTGTCTCGTTAAATGGTATTTATGTAAATTGTCCGTTATTAGCACAACCGGTCAATAAGGTCGCGAATAAAAATATGATTTGGTTTCAACCCTATAATCCGGAAAATGCAAAATCGGTATCTTTTTTCATTGAATTGGAAAAAAAGATATTACAACTGTACAAACATCGATGTCATTGCAATAAAAAGCAGTCGTTGGTATTATACAATCAATTATATAGCGGAACGACTAAAATATACAAGGAACAGAATATGTACAATGGTCAAGACCAAGAATCGGTTTCGACCCATTCGACCCCTTCAATATCGAATAACGTAAACTCATTTAATAAAGTTCCTAACTCCTTCACTAAAGTTCCGGAGTTAGGTCGCTCACCTACGCTTACCTTCGGTAGCCGGCTCGCTCCAAATGGCGTTCAGTCGCTCCAATATGGCAATGTTTCGATTTTATCGCGAAATGATGTGGAAAAATCGGGAGCGTGCCGAATGGTGCAATATATTATTAAGATTTCGGGGGTTTGGGAATCAAATGATAGTATCGGAATTAATTATAAATTTTTGGAAAATCCTTTGGAGCGGTGAGCGTAGGTGAGATTCATGTGTTAACCGCTTTACACTGATTCGATCATTTTTTGTGCTTCGCTTCGCTTCATCTCCATTTTCCTACGACTACCGTCTCCTGAAACCTCCAAACTCATTATTAGTTTTTATTATCGCATTATAGTTTATAGAATTAACAAAAATATAAATACAATAATGAAAACACCCAAACATTTAGCAAATTATATTGTATTGATCGTATTATTATTATTTTTTGTATTATTGATTGGGTCGTATTATTGGAATGGGTCAGTGGTGGAAGGATTAACTCCATTAGAAAGTGCGAAAGCAAACTTAGATGAAGCCCAATCTGCATACAATGATCAAGATGCAATACTAAAAGCAAAACGCCCAAATACTGATAAATGTCTCGAAAAAAAAAAGAGTTTTACTGGGTGGGGGGAATATTGTTCATTGTACGAAACAAATCCACAATATAAACCCGAACAAGACAAACTAACAGATTTAACTGTAAAATTAGAAACTGCAAAAACAGCATATAATACAGAATTAGCAAAATCATCAGGAACAACAACGACACAAATAAATAATACTGCTGCTGCTCCAATAACATCTGCTGCACCAATAACATCTGCTGCACCAATAACATCTGCTGCACCAATAACATCTGCTGCACCAATAACATCTGCTGCACCAATAACATCTGCTGCACCAATAACATCTGCT
>Ga0114970_10000171_pt1 | contig 44061 bp, 39 predicted proteins | sample M_140205_XF_Meta_FD_87030 | JGI IMG/M metagenome (GOLD analysis project Ga0114970, IMG submission 87030) | Freshwater microbial communities from Lake Montjoie, Canada to study carbon cycling - M_140205_XF_MetaG | ecosystem: Environmental > Aquatic > Freshwater > Lake | place: Lake Montjoie... | reverse complement strand
GGGTCCTGCTGGTCATTTTCTTCTTCTGGCGCAATGGAAGGTGCTTGGGCAATTAAAACGGGGGAGCTTATTAGTCTTTCTGAACAACAATTGGTCGATTGCTCCAAGAAGTATGGAAATATGGCTTGCAAGGGTGGTCTAATGGACAGCGCGTTTGAATACGCGATTGATACCGGAATGTGTGCGGATGAGGCGTATCCCTATACCAGCGGTGTTACTAAGGAAGCTAGTTCTTGCCACTCGTGTTCATCTGTTGCTACCTTTTCCAGTTGCGCGGATGTTCCTGCGAATAATCAAGTCGATTTGAAGGCGGCTGTTGCTGTTGGTCCTGTTTCTATTGCGATTGAAGCGGATACATCTGTTTTCCAATCGTATTCTAGTGGTGTTATTACCAGCAGTAAATGTGGAACCAACTTGGATCACGGTGTCTTGATTGTCGGTTACGGTGAGGAGTCTGGTATTAAGTACTGGTTGGTCAAGAATTCTTGGGGAACTTCGTGGGGGGACCAAGGTTACGTTAAAATTGAACGCAGTGATAGCACAAATGATGAGGGAATTTGTGGTATTGCGATGCAGCCTTCATTTCCTGTGGTTTAGATCGGGAATCATTCGATAGTGGTCTCCGGATTCTGAAAAAAATTGATAATTATTATATTGTTAAATATACCAACAATATAATTAAAAACTATATTATACAAATAATATGGATAATATGGATAATACAAATAATATGGATAATATGGAAATTATGGATGCAGAATATATTGAAAATAGATTTGATCTATGGTATAGTAATAAACTTATATTAACAAAATTCACTTGTGATTATTACACTAATTTAAAAATACTTAGATGTGATAATATGATGTTAACTTCATTAGATAATTTGCCAAATACAATTAATATACTTTATTGTAGTGATAATAAATTAACATCATTAGATAATTTACCAAATTCAATTGTTGAACTTCATTGTAGTCGTAATCTATTAAGATCATTAGATAATTTACCAAATTCAATTGTTCGTCTTATATGTGACGGAAATATTTTATCATCATTAGATGAATTACCAAATTCTATTATTGAGCTTGATTGTGCTAAAAATCAATTAAAATCATTGGATAATTTACCAAATTCTATTGTTAACCTTATATGTGATTTCAATAAATTAACATTATTAAATAAATTACCAAATTCAATTGTTATGCTTATATGTTGCAGCAATAAAATAACCTCATTAGATAAATTACCAAATACAATTGATACACTTGATTGTTGTGATAATGAAATAACATTATTAGATGATTTACCAAATTCTATTGTTGATCTTGATTGTAGTGATAATGAATTAACATCATTAGATAATTTACCAATTTCAATTGTTTATCTTCAATGTAGTGATAATGAATTAACATCATTAGATAAATTACCAAATTCTATTGTTACACTTTATTGTTATGATAATAAATTAACATCATTAGATAATTTACCAAAATCAATTTTTGAACTTTGTTGTGAGAATAATAAATTAACATCATTAGATAAATTACCAAATTCTATTGTTATACTTGGTTGTAGTGAAAATAAATTAACATTATTAGATAATTTACCAAATTCTATTGATCATCTTGATTGTAACAATAATAATTTTAAATATTCATTTGACGCAACATTAGATAATATAAAAACATATAACAGATTTAGATTTATGTTTTATCTTATAAAATGTTCAAAAAGATTAAAAAAATTTCATCATCGTTTTAGATTAAACAGATGTAATATATATAAAGAGGAATTAATGACTAAAATGTTTCATCCAAGAAATTATCATAAATTTGCTGAGTGGGGTTATTAATTCGGTGAGCGTTGGAACTCCATAGACGTTAGTCGAAGGAGTTGGAATCCGGACACGACTGTCGAAGGGTTCTGAAATAAAAAAATTGATATTTTTTTATTATTTTATTATATATTAAGTTATCCACAATATAATAAAATACAATTTTATCCATCTAATAATAATAATAATAATAATAATAATAATAAAATGAATACTCTTGGTCTTGGCAGCAACGATAGAGAAATCGCGATATCTTGGGCTCTTGACGCAGTAAAAGACGTTCTTGGAACGCAAAATACCCGAAATAAAATTATAAAAACATTCTTTCCTCCTATTAAAAACGCACAACATATGAAAACATTTGACGCATTTCAGCAATATGAATATATGCCATATAATGATAAAGAAAATGAAATATTAGAATACTGTGAAGAAATAATACTGTTAAAAAACTATGTTGTATTTACTGCGACAAATATTCAAGAAAATGAAGATGACCAGGAAACGCATTACCAAACATATATTGTAGATAATAATAAAAAAATACTATACGCGATTGATCCCGCTATTAATCCAAAAAAAAAATATGGGTATGGTATTTATAAACCAATGATAACATACAAAACAATTCAACCATTCTTTGAAAAAAATGGTTATCAATTTCAATATGTGAAATTAATGAATCCCGCCCAAACATTGACAGAAGATGTGTTTTGCCAATCTTGGACACTGTATATATTATTAGAAGTGTTGGCTTCTGGGGTTAGCACTGGTTCTACTATAGAAATGGACGAAATGTTAATAAACATCCCAAAAAAACAAATCGATAAATATGAACTTTTATTGAATTTCTATAAACAAATACTAGTAGTTGAATCCATTTCTGATAAACTAAATAAAACCTATAAATCAAATGTTAAAAAAAATAAAGCGTTCATAAAAACACATACAACTAATTTTAAAAATATTGCGATAATCAACGCGACTGATATCATTTTAAATATGAAACCATCCGATTTGATGCCTTAGAATCCTTCGACAGTCGCTTTTCACTTCAAAAATCGAACTCATATTCAATTATATTTGTCAAATCTATTTTCAAACAATTATGCAAAGATGTCTTCATCTTGCTCAAATAAGCCGAATCTTGTGTAAAATTAACACTCATTAATTTAACGATTGTTTTGTTATATAAAATAGCCATTTTATCACTTTGGTTTATTTTATCAAGATTTTTTTTATGCCATTCGCATAATGCGTTTAATATTCTAGAATGTACCTTTTTTGATAATAACACGAGTTCATCTGAATTCATTTGTCTCCATTCTGATTTTATATCGTCATACATGTAAAATATATTTACTTTTTGAACAAAACAGTAAATTGGATAGTCTTTTTGTCCAGCGGTGGGGTTAAAATTTGTATTAATTAGCGCGTCTACTGTTTGGGATATATTCTGCTCTATTAATATTTCCAAATGTTCTTCTGTTGCGGTTATCGACTGAACCCACTCGGAATATGTACATTTTGGTTTCACATTAGTATTTAACCAATGAATCACATTTATTTTCTTCTTCTTTTTATCTACCCATTTTTGCATGTCTTCCAATTTATTTTCCATTATTTTATATTTTAATGCGAGTTCTTGTATGATTTCGTACAGTTTCTCAGTCGTCGGAATATCAGACGATTCTTCTTTTTCACATATTTTTTCTCTTTTACTTTTATGAAACACTTCACATAAAATAGTATGTTTTATATGTGAAGTTTTTCTTGTATATGTTTTGCCACAATATTCACACGGGTGTACTGATTTACTCATTTTAAGGGGTTTATGTGGATGTATTTTGACACTGATTTATTTTTCAATTTTATTATTATATCTTTTATATATAAAATGGCAAACACAATTTCAATTGAACCTTCTATGTGTAGATCTTTTTCGTGCAATCGACATTTATCTACTAATGTTCCTGCGTATCAATATCAAAATCTAAAGATTATTCAAAATACCGTTCGCGTTCCAGCTTCTCTCTATATGTCTGATTTAGGAGCATTAAATGTATATCAAACTCCTGGATTGTATGGTGTTAATTGGAATCAAATGAGTGATAGACGAGTGCGTCATATTCAACCTACTATTGTTACTGGAGGTAGCACATATCACGGTAGTAGTACCAGAAGTACGATTACGAGAGAACGTCCTGGCGCGGGCTGTCCCGGTGGCGCAGGAGTTGATATTAAACATAACTCATATTATAGATATTTAGCCAGACTTAAAGGGAAGGGTCCAGTCCGTCGTGGGGTTATACCACCTAATTTTGGTATTCCTATTGAATTTAATCCGGCGTATCCTATTTACGGGGGTAAAACAACCAAAACGAATATTGTGAATAATTGTAATTGTCCTATTCTTCCTGAGATAAATTAATATGAATTTGAAAATTTAATTCTTCTTTAATTGTATATAATGCTTCCCAGATTAGTTTTCGGAAATTTACCTGGACAAAATATGAGAAATGTTCCTGCTATGAATCAGAATCAAAATCAGAATCAAAATCAAAGTTTACAATTTAATAATAGACCTGGGCGTATCGGATTAAACTTGTCTATGATAAATCGTGTGGCGAATTCAAGATCTGGATGTAGTTCTTGTGGTAAATGAATGGGTTAGATGTTTTATATAAATATTATAAAAATATAATATTCATTTATAGTATATATGACATATTCACCATCTGTTTCACCAGTAGGTCGTGCAAATCATTTTTCTAGTATGGGTTATTATATTCCTGTGACAACAAAACGATTAAATAATTGTAGTAATACTTTGTGCTTTACATATAATCATAATTATGTTTATCAACCACACAGTGGATATGGTAAAGTTGGTACATCGGCTTCTGCGTATTTGGCAAGCAGGAAAAGGTTATAAAATAAAAATAAAATAAAAATAAAATAAAATAATATATTTATGTGTATATTATTTTTCGTTTATCTAAAAAAAATTGATTTACTTTTTCATAAAAGTATGAATGATATAATTTAACAAGTTCAAGTTTTAAACAAGCAAAATGTCGTCAACAGCATCATCGTCAATCTCTGAGAAGTTCAGTGTATTCATTCCGTATGTCTATCGTTCCGTTACAGAGGAATGTATTGCGCACGCGTTCGAAACAAATAATTTAGGATTGGTTGATCATGTTGATTTCGTTCGGATGGTCGATAGCAAAGGTAAGTCGTATAAAAGGGCGTACGTTCATTTTACAAATTGGTTTGATAACAATGTTGCTGATAATTTTAAGGAGAAGGTGATTCATTCTATCAAAGGAACACGGTTGGTTTATAATGATCCGTGGTTTTGGGTTATTTTGAAAAATACATCTACAAAGTTTGTTGCGGAATCTACTAATGATTCATATGACGAAAACGACCAAAATCGTTCATTTGTCCGCAATAATAAAGATGGTGTAGCAGAGTCATATGATCTAATTTCAGACGATTATGTTTCTATGTTAGAGTTTCAGTTGGATGATGCCAATAAGCAAATAGTTGAATTGAAAGAAGAGTTATGTAAAAGGTGTGAAAATGACAAAAAATTTGTAGAGGATGATTTGAATAATATATCATTTAAAGACATATTATTTGGTTACGGCAACTAAAATAACAAAAAATAACAATAAATAAAAATAACAAAAAATAACAATAAATAAAAATAACAAAAATAAAAAAAAACAAAAATAACAAAAATAACAAAAATAACAAAAAACAAAAATAACAAAAATAAAATAACAAATATTCTGATGTGAATAGGTGTATATTTGTATTTTTGTTTTTGTTTTTGTTTTTAGTTGACAATTGTATTCTGTGTTGACGCAGAATCGTCTATTGCTACTATTAATTGCGCGGTATCATCTGCACCCAGATTAACTTGCTCTTTTATAAAGTTAGAACCATTATCAAATTTTGATACATATATTTTCCCTTCTTTACTGATCGCTACTTGAATATACCCCTCTGGATAAAATAGAGTATTATTTTCACCAGTGGATCCAACTTCAACCGATGTAAAATTTTTTGTCATTGATACTTCAATCCAAGATTTGCTAGGTGCACCAGTAGTTCCAGAACTTGGGGTCCATGTTTGTCCATAATCATTTGAATAATATATGTATCCATATTTGTTTATATATGATGGTGTCGACACGGCTGTTTGATATTGTCCCGAATATGAAACTACAACAGATGTCCAATTTATTTTTTTTAATATGTCTTCCTTCTGGGTTTTTACATCTTTCGCGTATTGCCATTTTACACCAAAATCGAGAGAATATAAAATCCCAGTTGTAGAATTGATACTACGTGTTGTCATATTTTCAGTATTTAATATAACAATTGTCTGATATTGTCCTGTATATGACATTGATATTTTATATGTACGATGGATTGGTGTATTTAATTCAAAAAAATGATTATTATTTAAATTTGATAATATTGATTCAGATAGTGTTATATCTGATGATAAATACGTTGTATTAGTTGTACTTATTATTAATGTATTACTGTAAGGATAACCTGATTGAGATACAGTTGTTACTATATTTCCATCATTTGAACAACATACAGATAAATTATTATAATTTGCATAGTCAGCAGTCCATCCGGAGACTATACTAAATTGTTTATTTTTATTTGGGGTATATACTAATGTTATATTATTTTGTTTCATTAATAATAATGTATTCGTCATAATTACAGTAATTGCACGATACTGTATGCTATTATTATCAGCTGTATACGCAATATTTGCCGCATCAGATATCAAATTGAAATAATAGTATAAAATATTTATATCAATGTCAGTATTTGTTATGACATATGTAGATGTTGTATTATCTAGATATCCTAAATACACACCCATCGCGTTATATGCATTATTTGCATCTATTTCTGCGCGTTCTACTATTTTGATAGTTTTATTTTGAACGTCAGATATACTTCTCCACACATATAATGGCTGGTTTAGTGTGGATATATATATAATATTTCCAGTATATGATATTGCAATAGATGTTATAAAATTGTCTTTTAAATTATTATTTAATCTCTCTTTTAACGTAATATATAAATTTTGATCTAATACCCATTTTACACCATAGTCGGTGGATTTAAATACATATTTGTCGTTTGCTACTACTAATTGAACTGAACCATCATCAGACATTTTCAAATTTGTCCATTTATATAATGGTTCTAATTTATTTTGTAAGAGATCTAGGTCGGTTATTTTGACGTGATTCCACGTTTTACCTATAGAATGCGAATATAATATAGCTACGGTGTTTGGTTTATTATTATCATACGTTACTGTTTGAAATTGTCCATATTTTATGTTTTTATTTTCAGCCGGTTGGGTGGATGATACTGAAATAGATGTCCATAAATACCCGCTTGGTACGTTTTTATTTTCTATCCATGTCGTTCCAAATTTACTGTAATCTAATACTGTATTCGCTATAGATGCACTTTTGTATATATTGCTAGTTTTATTTGTAAGACTATATGATTGTGTTTTTCCAAGCAATGAGGAAGAAATACTTGTAGCAAACATTGATATTTTAGACGTCATTTAATAGATTAGTTTATATATAATATGAAAGTAAAAATATAAAAATAATATTATTTATAATATCTATACATGAACTTTGATTTGAATATTAAAAATTATAAAATGGAAGAATTAGAAGAGATGTTTAATTTACCAATCGGGTATGATACATCAACATTGAATTTTAATGATTCAAAAATAAGGGAAAATGTTTCATTAAATCAAACAATTAGTGATGGATTAAGAAAGAAAACATTGGATTTTTTAGCTTCCGCCAAAAATATATTAGCGACTCGGGCTCTTCCAGATTACACTATGGCTAAACCACATCTTAGTAATAATTATAATACAAAAGACGATGATAATATATCTTTGAAGGCGTCATCTATAACGGATACTGATTCCTTTATTATTAATAAACCAGCCACTGCGTATGGTCAGTCATTTGGAGATACATATTATTCCGGTACAATTAATCCAATTAAAAAAAGAGTGGTGAAACAATTTTTAAATATTGATACTCGGTTTCGCGACAATTATTACAGTTCATTATCATCTGATTTTATGTTTAATATTCCAAACAAATTTTCGAATGTATTATCTATTCAAATGTCTGCGTTTGAATTTTCTACTACATTTTATGTTATATCCAAACAGAATGGCAATAATTTTTTTAATATTGTGATTGACCCGGTGGATGGGATAGAAATACCTCGTGTTGTTATTGTTGTACCAAATGGTAATTATACCCCATCGTCTCTGACTGGGTATTTTAATAATTATATGAGTGGTAGTACCGGTCCGTTGTCTACGGATCCTTTTTTTGTTTATTATAAACAAATCTATTTTGTAGTGAATGTGGATTCTACAAATAGTGGAAGTGCACAACTTATTATTGGTGTAAATCAAACAGGATTATTACCAGGGGATCCGCATATTACCAATTTTACAGTGGATTTTCAAGCAGATATATTTGGTAATCCAGATACATTGAATCCATTACCTTTAAAACTTGGATGGTTAATGGGATTTCGCAATGGTATTTACTCTGGAAATTCTAGCTATGTTTCTGAAGGTGTTATAGATTTAATTGGTCCTAGATATATATATGTGTCGATAGATGATTTTAACAATAGTGTGCTCAATAGTTTTTATGGGGCGTTTAATTCATCTATTATTAATAAAAATATTTTGGCTAGAATTACTCTGCAACAAGGATCTTTTAATATTTTTGCTCAAAATAATTTGACATCACTTACAACCCCTAGAGCGTATTTTGGTCCTGTCGATATCCAACGTCTTCATGTACAATTATTAGATGAATATGGACGAGTCATTAATCTGAATAATATGGATTTTTCTTTTTGTTTGACATTTGAAACCATTTATGATCTTTGATAGGGTTTTTATGTTTTTGTAGTTTCTTGGTATTCTATCCAAGAAGCGGGTATTTGTTTTGTTTTTCCATTATACGGCACAGCAAGTTTATTATCTAATAACCACTGGTTTAGATGTAAATCATCACAATATACGTCTGCCAATATTCTTCCATATTTTTCTGTATTTGTGTTTTTTAATATTACGTGTTTATGTAATATTAATTTTTCTAATGCTTTTTGTGATATATGAGCTGCGTTTTTTTCATCTTCTGATTTACCCTTTATTTCTGGTGCGTCGATTCCATTTAATCTTACTGAAAATCGATATAATTCTGAATTTTCATATGGTAATTTTGACGCAATTGTTATTGTATCCCCATCATATACTTTTATCACATATCCTTGTGTGATTGGTGGAATAAACGGAATTGTTTGTGACCATTCTATCATATGAATCGTGTCGAAGACGTTCGTCGAAGACGTTGGTTCATTGTTATTGGTTGTGGTTGTGTTATTATAGATGTTATTTGTAGTAGTTCTACAAAAATAATTTAATAATCTTCGTATCATTTTCATTATTATGGTATGCTGCTGGTTGAATGACATGTAATATTTCATATTATACGCATCAATTTTTATTTTATTATTGGAGGAAAACGAAGGCGATTTAAGCGCAGCGAAAGCCGAAGTTTTTCGAGGGAACTCCATAGACGTAGTCGAAGGAGTTTGTTTAGTAGTATGTTTTCCTCCATATTCCTTCTTACACAGTTTCCTCCAAATAAATTGTTATATTATATTATATTCGTTATATAGTATAATAATGGCGCATACATTTAAATATAATAATAGCACAACAAATAGTAATTTAAATGATGGTAACGGAAAAGCTTCATTTGGTAATGTAAAACAAAGTGCTTTTGCTAGTGATTATATTACCAATAAAAAAGCAAAATTATTATATAATACAAATTATAATAATAAAAAAAATGGGATATTAAATAATCAACAAAATTTATTATTATTTAAACGTGCGCAATTAATTCGAGATGTTGAAACATGTGATTCTTTACCTGCTTTTAATAGTACAAATTTAGAATCTGGTTTATATTCTAATGAAGAACTTGATGGTGTAAATATTATTACTGCTGTGTTAGATACTTCTAATTGTCCAATATATAGTGGATCGTTACTCGACAAAACTATTATTAGTTCTAATCCGTTTTTTTATAATTATAATATTGATAAATGTGGTGAATTATTTGGGAATAATATTTGTGGTATTGAAAACTATAATAGTTATAAAAAGATTGATAAATCACTTATTTTAAATGAACAATCCTTGGTAAAATGTAATTTATTTGGTAAAATGTAAATATTTGAACATTGAATAATGAATAATGAACAATGAACATTTGTTGTTAAAATATATATTTTTAATAAATATATATTTTAGGATATATATGGCTTACACATTTAATGGTAAAGCTAATATTAATATTAATAATACAGGAATTTCTACATTTGGAAATATAACACAAACAAATACGACTGGAGATTATATTACAAATAAAAAGGCAAAATTGTTATTTGATATGAATTCGAATAAAAAACGTCTTGGTAGTTTATCGAATCAAACTAATTTGATTCTTTTAAAACGAGCGCAATTAATAAAAAATATAGTAATATGTAATTCTTTACCGGCATTTAATACTGCAAACTTGGTGTCAGGTCTACATTCCGCCGAAAATCTTAGTGGAATAAATATTATTACATCCGTTAATGATAGTTCCAGATGTCCTATATATAGTGGTACAACCCTTTATCCAGACCTTATAATAGCGAAACCGATTTATTATAATTATGAAGTTGATAAATGTGGTTCTTTATTTGGAAATAATATTTGTGGTGTTGAAAACTATAATGATTATAAAATTATAAATAAACCGGTAGAATTATCATCTCAGTCATTATCTGATTGTTCTCCTTCGACAGTTAACTCTGGAGTTCAATCGCTTTTCGCTACGCTTACACCGAGCGCATTCGGATACGGGTCGCTCAATAGTTCATCATCTACGCTGAATAGTTCGTCGTCTACTTTATATAAAGGGCCATCTACCAATAATATCACCTCTTCAATACCGACTAATGATGATGATGTAATTGAATTAATATCAAACAAAATTTCTTGGGTAAAATATGATGATGTTGTGAGTGATAATATATCAATGAATACGTTATCATTTACTTCTGTCGCGGTTTCATCAACCGGTGAATACCAAACCGCGGTTGCGTCCGGTAATGGTGGTATATGGATATCGTCCAATTATAGTAGTACTTGGAATAAATATGATAATATTTTAACAAATAATATATTGTGGTCTTCTGTAGCCATATCTGAATCTGGTCAATATCAAACCGCTGTTGCGTCTGGAAATGGTATTTGGATCTCATCCAATTATGGTATTGATTGGTATAATTATGATTCCGCTATAATTAGTGTTAGTATTTTCGGAACATTGATGATTATTAACACAACCATATCAGGAAAGATAAATATAGGTCAATTTGTAATTGGCACTGATATTGTAGCAGGGACAAAAATTGATAGTGGGAGTGGAGGAATTTATACATTAAATAAATCGCAATCTATAAACGGAAATATGATTATTTCTACATTATCTAATTTATCACAATATATATGGTCTTCTGTATCTGTTTCTGCGTCTGGTAAATACCAAACAGCGGTTTCATCTGATGGTGGAATATGGGGCTCCATAAATTATGGAATGACGTGGACACAATATAACAATATTATAACAAATGGGTTATATTGGAAATCCGTTGCTGTTTCTGGATGGAATTCCAATTTTATAACTTCTGGAAAATTTCAAGTGGCTGTTTCTAATGGCAGTGGAATATGGGCTTCATATAATTACGGTGGTAAATGGAATAAATATGATAATAGCTTGACAAATAATTTACAGTGGACCTCAGTATGCATATCCGCATCAGGTAAATATAAAACAGCTGTTGCAAATAATGGCGGAATATGGACCACCAATGATTTTAAAACTATTTGGGTTAAATATGTAGATACAAATGCAAATAATAATAAATTTATTAATAATGAATCATGGTCCTCAGTTACTATGTCTTCTTCAGGAAGGTATCAAATTGCCCTATCACTAAGTGGTAGGATTTGGTTATCATCTAGTTATGGATTAAGTTGGTCTCCTTCAACTGTCATACCCAGAGTCCAAACTGGGAATATTTGGTCTTCTATATCTATTTCCGATTTTGGTAATTATGGAACAGCCGTTTCAAATGGAGGATTATGGAGATTTTTTAATTCATCCATTATAAATGACCCGTTTTATAATTCTGCCGAATTTATTGGCTACATCAGAGAGAATATATTAACAGTTACAAACGTTATAAATGGACATTTATATGTAGGTCAATTACTATCTTCTACAAAATATTTACAAAATTCGTTGTTATATATCAAACCAAATACATATATTACTTCTCTCGGTAGTGGTAGTGATGGTATTGGTACATATTCTATCAATATTACGCAAAATACTATGAAAGACTCAGCATCTGTCTCGATTCCAATTACATTATATGCGTCTTTTGTAGATAAAACATATTTGGGAGTTGTTATAACATCCACTGATTTAAGTAGAAATCTTATTGTGAATAGTAGCGGTGGTGATATGAATGAATATGGTAATTTTACCGCTTTAAATAATAGTATATTAAATGGTGCATTATATTGGGATGTCAGTCAGAATTCTACTAATTATGGTACAATGACTATCGATAATAGTGGTTCTTGGATTTACGCTTTAACAAATAGTTTTTCCGTTAAGCAATTAAAAATGGGTGAAAAAAAAATAGATCTATTTACGGTTACTGTTACAAATGATTATGATGATACTTATAGTAAAAATATGTTTATTACTATCGTTGGGATAAATGACCCGCCTACTATAATCAGCGGTGATATTAGTGGGAATGTATTATATGATATTTCTGTGATAACTGGTTCTTTTGTATCTGGTGCATTAATAGCCGATGATCCAGATATAAGCGGTAATTTTTTCTGGGATATTAGTGGTAGTAAAATTGGGAAATATGGCTCTATTGATATAGTTGGAATTAATACACGAAAATCTACAGGCCTGTGGAAGTATGATTTAAGTAATAATGTCGCATATAAAGCTCTCAGACAAGGTGATATTGATTCAGAAATATTTTACGCGAGAGTATGTGATGATTTAAGTGCGTGTGCAATTCAACAAATAACAATTACGGTGGTTGGAATTAATGATCCGCCTACTATAATAAGTGGCGATATCAGTGGATCCGTTTTATATAATAGTGTGGTTGTATACGGCACATTGATTGCGTATGACCCCGATATTAGTAATAACAAATTTAGTTGGGATATATCTGGGAATAATACAAGTGGATATGGGTCTATTGATATATCTTACGGTAGTGCTGACGATATTCAAAATACTAAGGGTAGTTGGAAATATACGTTAGATTCTAATTCTGTTGCGTATAAAACACTTCGACAGGGTCAGACTATTTCCGATGTATTTTATGCCAGAGTTTGGGATGATTTTAGTGCGAGTGCAGTTCAAAAAATAACAATTAATGTAGTTGGAATTAATGATGCTCCTAGCGATATATCTGGAAATAGTGTGTTGACTTTAACAAAAGGTAGTACATCTATTAACGGAACATTTTTGGCGATTGATGTTGATTTAAGTGGTAATTTTTTCTGGGATATTAGTGGTAGTAAAACTGGGAAATATGGTACTATCGATATTTCTGGAATTAATACGAATAAATCGACTGGAAATTGGGTATATTTGTTGAATAATAATTCTACTAATTATAAACAACTACGTGATAATGAAACTGGTATGGATACATTTACTGTTAGAGTATGGGATGATTTAAGTGCAAACTATACAAAACAATTAACAATTACAGTGGTTGGTCAAAATGATGCGCCTACTATAATAAGTGGCGATATCAGTGGATCCGTATTATATAATAGTTCCGTTGTAACTAGCACTGTTAGTTCCGGTACATTGATTGCGTATGACCCTGATATTAGTAATAATAATTTTACGTGGGATATATTTGGGGATAAAAAAAGTGCTTATGGGTCTATTGATATATCTTACGGTAGTGCTGACGATATTCAAAATACTAAGGGTTATTGGAAATATACGTTAGATTATAATTCTGTTGCATATAAAACACTTCGACAGGGTCAGACTATTCCGGATTATTTTTATGCCAGAGTTTTGGATGAGTTGAGTGCGAATGCGGTTCAAAAAATAACAATTAATGTAGTTGGAATTAATGACGCTCCTAATATTATATCTGGAAATACTGAGTTGACTTTAACAAAAGGTATTGCGTCTATAAATGGAACATTTTTGGCGGATGATATTGATTTAAATGGTAATTTTTTATGGGATATTAGTGGTAGTAAAATTGGAAAATATGGCACTATTAACATAGTTGGGATTAATACAAATAAAGCGACGGGAAGCTGGACATATGTGTTGAATAATAATTCTACTGTTTATAAACAACTACGTGATAATGAACCTGGGACGGATACATTTACTATTCGTGTTTTTGATGATTTAGGTTTAGGTACGAAATATCCAACACAATTATCTATTACAGTAATTGGACAAAATGATGCGCCTATTATTGATACCATAGGTAATACTGGTAATATTTTAATACGTAATATTGTTGATACAAATCTACAAGTGACGAATACATTAACTGCTACTGATATCGATTTAAGTGGAAATTTTACTTGGGATATTAGTGGAAGCAAAACGAGTAAATATGGTTCTATTACAATTGATGGAAGTGGAAATAATAGTCAATATGGAATTTGGACATATACTTTTAATAATGATTTTTCACAAATTGATTCAGGTGCTACTCAAATTGATACATTTATTGCGGTTGTAACAGATGATTTAGGTTCAAAATGTAGTGAACCTATAACTATATCTGTTAGTATACGTAATTTGATCAATATGGCTTTTACGACATATGAAGATTTTTCTACTGAAATTACTTTTAATGATATTTATAATAGTACTTTTGGGTTTAATAATGGGACTGATGAATCATATATTATTACTGGAGTAAGCGATTATACATATACTTTAAAATTGGGTCCTACTGAAGCATCAGCTGTATTGGTTGATTTAACTAATAATAATAATAATAATAATAATAAAATCGATGCTAGCACTAATGCGTATTGGACTCCAGCTAAAAACGCAAACGGTATGTTACCAGCGTTTACAATCATTTCTAAAAATAATTTGGGTATAGAATCAACTGAATCGGTTACAATTAATATAAATGTACGACCGATTGATGACCGACCTGAAATAAATTTGGCTTTATCTGATATTAGTGGAAATATTACGACTAAACAAGATATTACAAGTTTATCTGGAACTATGTTTGCAACGGATATTGATTTATGTGGTAATTTGACTTGGTCGATACCTAGTTATTCTGTTAATAATTATGGCACAATGGTTATTGATTCTAATACAGGAATTTGGAAGTATGATTTAAGTAATAATAATATAGCAGTACAACAATTACCTTTTGGTGACAAGCACACAGATATATTTACGGTAACTGTATGTGATTCTTCGAATAGTTCAAATAGTTCTAATGGTGTACAAATTAATATTGTTATTACAGGTGGGAACTCAGGATTCCTTACCACAAATGAAGACACAACGATTGAAATTACCTTCGATAATATTTCAAGCGGCGGGTTTGATTTTTATAATGGTATTACTGATTCATATATTATTACGGCAGTAAGCACAGATACATATACTCTAAAATTGGGTCTTACTGAAGAATTAGCTGTTGCGTTTGATTTAAGTTATAATGAAATTGACGCTAATACGAATGCGTATTGGACTCCTGCTGCGAATGCAAACGGTGAATTAATGGCGTTTACCATCATTTCTAAAAATACATTGGGTGTAGAATCATCTGAATCGATTACGATTAATATAAATGTATTACCTGTAAATGATCCACCCGAAATAATACCGTCATTATCTGATATTAGTGGAAATATTACAACTAATAACCATTCTATAACAAGTATAACTGGTGCGTTGGTGGTATTGGATGTTGATGTGACTGATAATTTGATGTGGACGATACGTAGTAGTGCTATTGGTGCTATTGGTGCTATTGATGCTATTAGTGCTATTAGTGCTTATGGAACTATGACTATTGATTCTAATACAGGAGCTTGGGTATACAATTTGGCTTATAATACAGCAGCAGTTCAACAAATAAATGTAGGTGACACACGTACAGATATGTTTATTGCAACAGTAAGTGATTCTTCGAATGCTTCAGACAGTGTAAATATTACTATTGTCATTACTGGTGGTATAAATAATATAATTAGTTTTCCTGGCACAACGGAAGACAGTATTATTCCTGTTATAATTACTTTTAATGATATTAATAATATTAATAATAATAATAATAATAATGGTATTATTGAATCGTATATTATTACAGCAGTAAGCACAGATACATATACTTTAAAATTGGGTCTTACTGAAGAATTAGCTGTTGCGTTTGATTTAAGTTATAATGAAATTGATGCTAGTACTAATGCGTATTGGACTCCTGCAGCGAATACAAACGGTGAATTACTCGCGTTTATTATCATTTCTAAAAATACATTGGGTGTAGAATCATCTGAATCAATTACAATTAATATAAATGTAACGCCTGTAAATGACCCTCCTGAAATAATATCGGCATTATCTGATATTAGTGGAAATATTACAACGAATAGTTATGTAACAAGTTTAACTGGAAAATTGGTCGCAACGGATGTTGATGTAAGCGATAATTTGACGTGGACGATACGTAGTGCTCTTGGTATTGGTGCTGTTAGTGATTATGGTACTATGACGATTGATTCTAATACTGGAGTATGGGTATACAATTTGGGTTATAATACAGCAGTGCAACAATTAAATATAGGACAAGCACATACAGATGAGTTTATTGCAACAGTAACTGATTCTTCGAATAGTTCAAATAATTCAGACAGTGTAAGTATTAATATATATATTAGTGGTGGTATAAACAATATAATTGAATTTCCTAGTATATTTGAAGATACATCTAGTGTTGTAATTACTTTCAATAATATTTTACATAGTCCAATTGTTTCAACTAGTGGCAATGATTTTCATAATAATGGCTCTATTAAATCATATATTATTACAGCGGTAACTACAGATACATATAGTTTAAAATTGGGTCTTACTGAAGAATTAGCTGTTGCGTTTGATTTAAGTTATAATGAAATTGATGCTAGCAATAATGCGTATTGGACTCCTGTTGCAAATGCAAATGGAAATTTACCAGCATTTACCATAATTTCTAAAAATACTTTGGGTGTTGAATCAACTGAGTCGGTTACTATTAATATAAATGTAACTCCTGTTAATGACCCACCTGTAATAATATCGTCCTTATCTGATATTAGTGGAAATATTACGACAAATCAATCTATTGTAACACGAATCACCGGTAATTTGGTTACATTGGATGTTGATGTAAGTGATAATTTGACGTGGAGTGTTAATGGTGCAACCTATTTTATAGATAGTAGTTACGGTAGACTTTCTATAGATAGTAGTGGAATTTCTTCTGGATTATACAGGAATTGGATTTGGACTTATGATATATCTAATAATTCAATGACACAAGGTCTTTACACCGGAAATTTCGCAACAGATGGTTTTGCTGTGAAAGTAACTGATTCTTCAGGTTCGTATGCTACTCAAAATATTACTATCAATATTATTGGTTCGGGAAATATGCCTTCTTCTTCTCTCACCGGATATACTTGGACTTTGCAAACAGCTACATTAAATACACAAATATGGTCTTCTGTTGCGTTATCTAATAATGGTCAATATATTATTGCTGTTAGTGGTGATGGTCCTACTCCTGGTAATGTTTACACATCATCGGATTACGGTGTTTCTTGGACTCGTAGCGACCCGTTAGGTACCAATATATTTACATACGTTTGGAAAGCGTGTGCTATATCATTGGACGGTTCTAAAATGGTTGTCACTCAAGCTTCAGGATATATTTATTTGTCTTCCAATTATGGTACTAGTTGGACTCAAATATGGACAAATGGTATGGGGTCGAGAAATTGGTATGCTGTTACTATTTCAGCTGACGGTAGTAAAATTTCAGCAGTTGCGCTTAGTTCATATATTTACACATATAATGGAACAACTTGGTCTTCTCAATTGACTGATACAAGCGGAAATTCATTAAGTAATATTTGGTTCAGTGTTTCTATGTCATCGGATGGAAGTAAAATTGCGGCTTGTGCTTTATATAATTATATTTATATATCTGCTGATTCTGGTTCTACCTGGAAACGTATTACTTCTGCTGGCAGTAAAAGTTGGAGATCTATTGTTATGTCATCCGATGGTTCAAAACTAGCAGCGGTAGAAAATAATGGATATATATACAAATCGTCTGATTATGGTATAACTTGGAGTCAAACAACTGCACCACTAGGGTATTGGTTATCTATATCTATGTCATCTGACGGTTCAAAAATGGCTGCGGTTGGTTATGATACATCAACAACCAATGGAACATATGTGTATATTTCATATGATTTTGGTATAAGTTGGATTTCACAAACATCCGCTAATTTAAAATTATGGAATTCCGTTGCTGTTTCAAAAGATGGGTTATATATTGCGTCTACTTCTGATAGTAATTATATTAGTGTTGCGTCATATCCGGAGATATTCACATTGAATTCATATACAAATACAAATACAGTTACAACTTTTCAAACTATTAATGGTAAAAAATATTACGTGGTTCAATTTTATAGTAATAATACCATAACAATGAAACAAAATATAGATGCATCTTATATAATTATTGGAGGTGGTGCTGGTGGAATTTTAAGCACATCTAGTTACGGTGGAGGTGGAGGTGCGGGTGGTAGGGTCTTACAAGGTAGTTCATATTTATCTGTCGGAAACGTGTATAATGTAACTATTGGTAATGGAGGGTCAGTTGGTGTAAAAGGAACCGATTCTTCCTTTCGTTCTATTGTTGTGTCAGGAGGTGCTATTGGTACACTACAAAACGGTGGTGTTGGTGTGAATGGTGGAGGGAATGGAGGAACCGGTTCATACTCATCAAGTGGAAATACTGTCATAGCAACGGCAGGAACTCTCGGAACTACTTTACCTTTCACATTGAACATTAATGATAATACATATACACGATTAGCTAATGGTGGAAATGGAGCAGCTATTAATGGTACTGCTACTTCTACGATAGCTAATACTGGTAATGGCGGTGGTAGTTCACAATCGGGTGGATCTGGAATTGTGGTTCTTTATTTTTCTATTTAGTTTTTAGAATTTATAAAATAATATATAATGATACGGCGGTCATGCATAATATCATTATTATGGGTCTAGCTATTTGTGTGTATAATGGAATCATTTGACTATCATCTCGCTCCAAAGTATCCAATTCTTTTATTGTATTAGGATTGCTTATTTCTTCATCAAAATCAAATTGGGTTTCATAAATTATTTGTAATGTATTCAATTCTTTATAACTTGTCGTTGGTTTGAGTTTATTTTTCATAGAATTATATTTGTTTATTTGGAAGTCACTATTTGAAGGATTCTGATTATTATTATTATTATATTTATAATTTGAAAAATATGTTATATAATCTAGATCTAAAATAACAAATTGTCCCCAATAACATTTTGTGTAACTCATTTTTGGTAATATTGTTCTACTATAATTATGTATTATTTTTTTATATATTTATAAATTTATAAAAAATGTTTATTTTATTTTATTTTGCTTTGCTTTGCTTTGCTTCAAACTCCTTCGACTCACTCCATTTTTGTTAAAAGCTTCTTTGCTTTTTTGGCAATTTTTCTGTATTTTGTTCCTCTTGTTCTATATTGACGCGCCCTAATGTATGCGGCCAATACACCACTTCTACTAACTTTACATGTATTCTTTTTACATATAGGGAATGATGTTTTTTTTCCTAAAAAACATTTTTTACCACATTTACGTAACATTACTGTTTTTTGATGATAGCCTGGCTTTTCTGATTTCCATCTACGTGTTTTTGTTGACATTTATATAAAATAAACATATAAAATAAATACAAAATAAATATAAAATAAATATATAATGTAATATGATTGAAAATGGGGGAAATGTTCATATAAATATATTAGAATCATTCACTGATGTAAAAGAATTAGATATAGAAAAAGGAGAAAATGGAGAAAAAGGAGAAAAAGGAGAAAAAGAGAGAAAAAATAACAATATGACTCTATTAAAAAATAGTTTTTATGCTATCAAATCAAACAAACAACAACAACCACAACAAATACTTCATAATAAAAATAACAATATTATATTGCGTACTCACAGTTTTAAAGATGGAAGTGTGGGTGATATAAACTATTTCGCTGAAAGCGCAAGCGATTTAAGTGACTCCTATTCTGAAGATTCTTGCGATGAAGGTGAAACTAATGGTAACAATAGTAAAATGAAATGTAAATATAAAAAACTAACTTATAAACAAGTGGAAACTAGCATTGATAAATATTATACAGATATTAATCATAAATATTCATCTGCTCTTGATATTTTGGCCAGTTATTTAAAGGGTCAAAAAATCATATACATGGAGTCTAAATTTTATTCTGAAAACCAGTTGAATAAATTGATGATGCCTGCTATTTTATTGTCTACCGCTGCAACGGTATTGGCATCCATTGTTCAATATTATAGTTGGGGGTCTATTTTAATATCATCTGTGAATGCAGTTATTGCGTTTTTATTGGCTATGGTGAATTATTTTAAATTGGACGCAGCGTCCGAAGCGCATAAAATTTCATCACATCAATATGATAAACTTCAATCTTGTGTCGAATTTACATCTGGTTCTATATTATTATTTCGTGATTTTACTATTGAAAAATCGGTGAATCATTCATTTGGTTTTGGGTCTGGTTCTAGTTCTACTTCTGTTGCGGACCGTAAATTAGAAACTATTTTAAAAATTAACGCGTGTAAGAAGGAGCTTGAAACAGAAATGATTAAAAAATTGTCTGATGTAGAGAAAAAAATTGGAGAAATTAAAGAGACGAATCAGTTTTTGATTCCACACGTGATCCGTATGCGTTATCCAATTATTTATAATACCAATATTTTCTCCATTATTAAAAAAATAGATGACTATCGTAAAAAAACGATTACTAATTTGAAAAATGTGAAAAATGAAATTCGGCATATTAACGCTTCTATGTTTGAGAATCCTTCGACTAATGCGATAGTTCAATCGCTACAAAACAGCGATTTCAATAATGAATCGAAAAAACATTTGGTTAATTTGTTTAATCTTAAAAAAGAACTCGTAAATGAGGTCTTGTTATTAAAGTCCGCGTTTTCCGTCATTGACCAAATGTTTATTCAAGAAATATCTAATGCTGAAACTTTAAAGGCACGATGGTTTTGGAATGATTTTTTTCATTATGATGTATTAGTTAGTCCTACAAATTTGAATCCGTTTATTAAAAATTTGATGGATCCTTTTAAGGGTTGAAAGTTTTTTGATTTTATATGTATTGAAAATATATATAAAAAATCCTGTTTGCTGGATTTGAACCAGCGACCATTTGATACCCGGAAATAAACTACTACAGTCAAATGCTCTACCAACTGAGCTAAAACAGGGTCCACCCCATTAATTATTGGTGTAGTTTCTTTAAATTGTTTTTATCGTTATATATTTAGTTTCTTCTTCTTTTTTGTGTGTTTCTTCTTTTTCTTTTTTGATGTTGTCGTGTCTTTCTTCTTTTTTTTTGTGTCTTTCTTTTTTTTTGTTGCGTTTTTATCTTTCCACCATTTTGTCTCAATACATCTATCATAACTTGATTTTTACAATGTATGGCAAAATCTATAGGTGTATTTTTATTTTTATTATTAGATTTAGCAACCAATGCGTCTGGAATATTTTCTCTTATATAATTCATCACGTTTGGATGATTGTGTAAATAATTAGCAAAATTATCTATATATCCCTTGTATCCGGAATATAACCACGGTAAGGTTATACAACCAACTTCTGGATTTTGTTGTGTTTTTTCACCCATTGCTAACATATGAAAAATATTCCCCTCGCCTGGTAATATAGATGATTTTGCCTTCAATAATGATTTATTATTTTCTAAATAATTTATGAATTTTTGTTCACTATCTGGTTCCTTCATTATTTTAAATAAATCGCCAATTTTTGATATATCAAATACACTTAATGATGGCTCTGCCATTTATTTACATATTTATTATTTATTATTTTTATTTATTATTTTTATTTTTTATTTTTAAAAATTGAAACTGATATTATGTGTTTTTATGTAGCAAATAAGAAGAGGAAAAAGAAGCAATATGACTTTTAATTTATTGACAGAGAAACATAATTTATCTTATGGCGATACTATTACGGTATATGAAAGGAATGATAATGATAGGAAATTTTCATATACTGGAACTGTTAGTCATATTATAAATAAAAAGTTGAATGAACACGACCCGAATTCATATTACGTGGATTATATATATATTACATTTTCAACAAACGTATATAATCATTTATTAAAGACTGGTTCTGCTATTTACTATAAAGGTAAACCACATATTGTCGGCGAAGTTATTAGAAATGATAACACGAATGATATAGAAAAAATGTTTATTCAATATCGCGGGCGACCAGAAGAAACTGAAATTGAATTGAAAGATGTAAACTCTATGCTTATATGGAGAGTTGCTTATGAAATTGTAAAATATATGTGATTGTTCCTTTTCCTGCTTTCCTTCCTTCGGATAATATATTTATTTTCAACATAAATATATTACTACATTGTATATTATTATATAGATATGACAACTGACGTCCCCGAGTCGCCTCAACTCCTCCGACATTCGTCTTCGGAGTTCCATCACTTACCGGCGCCTTTTGCTGCGCTTAAGGCTTCGGATCGCTCCAAAAAATCATTTATAACTAAATATCCTATTGTGAAAGAATATATATATTCATGTGCGGATATTTCCCCATTATTCTGTAAATTATTGTCAATCATTCTTTATTTGAGAACGCGTTTAGGGTTTACTGTTTTAGAGTCTGAACCTTTTTTTGATAATATTATATTAGTTGATTCGACTGTTTTTCAAAATATCGAAAGTGAAGATTTACATAAAATACTGTCTTATGTTATTGCCACTGCTGCTATTGTTATTGATTCTCAAGATGATTTTGCTGAAGAAGATAAGATTAAAATAATTGATAGATTATTATCGTATAAAAAATAAAAATAATTTGGGATATTTTTGTTTTTATTGTTTTTTATAAATTCATTCGACTGCGTAGAGGATTCCAGTCGCTCCAAAATTATTCATCAATATATTTATCGGTTATTTCTTTATGTAATTCAACCGATTTGAACTCCAAACTACACATTTCCACACGACACATTGCGCATTTTGGGTTTTCTCTATGTTTTTGATTTAGACTTTTGAAATATCCTTGTAAACACGGACTACAATATGTATGGTGACAGTTGGTGGTTATCGTATTTATACATTTTATATCGTGACTTAAACAAATTGGACATTCTGTTTTTGTTTCTTGTAATTCTTCTTCTGTTTCTGTACAAAGCATCATTGTTTCTATTTTAAATCTTCTTTGCGGTGGTCGCAAATAATATAATATTTTACCCATTTTATATTCATATCCTTTCACCGTTTCAACAAATACACGTGCAAGATAATGAAATGTTTCATCTGGTATTGCATCTAACATATTTATAGGTATTTTGTTAGGTAGTTGGGTTTCTATATAATTTGTAGCCAGCTCCATAAGAAAGCAATATTTATTATCTTCGATTTTATTGAAACAATTGAGTTTGTATCCGAGAATACATAATTCTTTTTGTGTATATTCTAACATTAACCATCGCATCATAAATGTATTTCTTTCATAATTCATTAGTCCAAATCCTCCATTGTTTACGATTTCAGATATATCATAGCTGATGGCGGTAATACATACACTAAAAACGGCTGTGTTTATTGCTTTATTATGTAAGATATCGATATTTGGGTCGATACAACGATTAATTGTATGCGATGGATTTTTACAGTAAGAACAACATTTTGGTTTTTTTATCGACTGCATTTTATATTTATTATATTTATTATATCAGTTTGATTCATTCTACATTTTTATTTCAATTAAAAAAACATATCAATTTTTTTATTTTTATATTATCAAAAAAAAATTGAAATGCTTTGTTGATATTATGCTATATGTACCAATATAAAGCTTAACCATTTTCAAAATGTCTTCCAATTCAGAAATCGCATCCAAGCAGCAGGCCGTCGTTGATGTATCAGTGCTTCCTAAAAATGTTCCCAGTTTGTGTATCCCGCGTATGTTCCCCAATATTACGAAAGAACGCATTTTACAAGTGTTTGGGGATCTTGATATCTGTGATATTGATCATATCGATATGATTCCAAAAACCAGTACTACTGGTGAAAAATTTCAACGGGTATTTATTCATATGTCGCAATGGAAAAATAACCCGCAAGCAGTTCGAGCCCGCGCGCGCGTCTTAGAAGGTAAGGAAATTAAAATTATTTATGATGATCCTTGGTTCTGGAAAGTTTCCGCCAATCGTTCATCACCTAATCAAAATGCTGTTGTTGTTCCGAATAATCGTAATTCAACGCAAAAAGCACGTGTATTTATGGATCTTGATTGTGATAATAATGTAAATACTAATACTAATAATATTAATAATAAACCTCCCAGAAATAATAATAATACGAATAACAATAAATACAACAATAAAAATATGAATGCTCCTAATACTAATTCGAATACGAATAACACTTCTCGCAATCCTAATCCTCATACCAATAACCAAAATCGTGGAAAATACACAAAGATTCTGACAAAACCTACTGCTACTGCTACTGCTAATGCTACAGTTGCTACTGCTACTGCTGCTACTGCTACTGCTGCTACTGCTACTGCTACTGCCGATACAGTTGCTACGCCTATCCTTACTCTTAGTGTTCCAACTGTTGATACGACGACTGTATTTGAACCTTCCTCCCCAACTAGCCCACCACCAAGTGTAGCTGTTAAAACAGAAATAGATAATATAGTTTTAGTTAAGAGACGTGCTCGTGTTGTTACCAAAGTTAAAGAAGAAAAAGAAGAGGAAGGAGAAGTTGACGTGACAAAATAAAAAATAGAAAAATAGAAAAATAAAAAATAGAAAAATAGAAAATATATAAAAAACAAAAAAAGGTAGGTTTATATAACCACCTTTTTTTGTTTTTTGATTTTATATGAGTATAAAATTAAAACATTTATCAACTTCTTCGACAGTCGTCTCCGGAGTTCGGTCGCTCCAAATTGTAAAACAATCTGATAATTATTATAAACTATGTTTTTTGAACAAAAATGAACTATTTTTACAATCTATTGTTGTTCCTATGCTCCTAGACGGAGCTTTTATGAATGACTCATTTAATACGATTGAGTTTTACGCGCATTCTGTGAAACCACTTTCTTTATATTTACAATCTGGAATGTCATATCATTCAGTTATTCACTTGATATGGTATTTATCAAAACAACAAGAATTTCTCAAGAAAAATGGTTATGGTTTTTATTCTTTACATTTAAATGATATATTAGTAATTGATGAATGTAAATTTATTTGCGTGAATCCAGAAATTGTGAAACAAATTAAAAATGAGTCGATTACATTTTATTCACCATTTCTTCGTAATGGATTTGTATCTCCTGAAATTTTAAATGTTGAATCTATTCCTGCTTCCATTTCTTATCGATGTTTTTATTATAGTTTAGGGGCTTTAGCTGTTTATTGTTATTTTGGAATAAATATTTGTGATGTTGGAGCGAATTGTGATGATTTAGATGAGACACATTTGGTTTATTCTAAAATAATGGATATTTTGTCACCTATTTCAGACTCTAAATTATATTGGTGCTTATTGAAATGTCTATGTGTAGATTCTAATAAACGTTCTTTGTTATTTGTATAGGATTTTTTGGATTTTTGGATTTTTTTATTGATATACTATTTTTTATTATCTCCTAATATGATATAATATATTTATGTCAATACAAGCCTTAAAAAGAAAGGCTGTTATTAATTTTGGTTCTAATAGATCAGGTAAACCTCCTGGCGGGATTTGGTTAACTCAAGGACCTTTTGGAAAAAATGACGGTACTCTTTCATATACTATGTCTGCGCCTGGCCCAGTGGGATTTTCATTGAACGGTGGGACACGAAATGTTGGTTACGTTGGCCAAAGTATGGCAATGTCTAAAAACGGGACACCATATTATGGTCAATTTGCACGTGGCTCTGGGGGTATTCGCGGCCGATATCCTACACCCGAACCGGTATTGAATTCTCCTATTGTTAGAGGAATTACTTCAGGTGAACAATATAAATATATTAAGCCGTCTGTTCTCTCTACACGTGGAATGTTGGAGAAGAAATATATGTGGATTCATAATGGGCAATATCCAAATTATTGGGTGCAGCCTGTTTATGGTAATAGTAATCTTTCTGATAACGCAAGTCAATGGTTATATATACAAGCAAAGGCTGCCGCGAATGTGTGTGTGAATGATACTAATACACCGGATAAATATGTGGATTATAGAGTGAGAGGTGGAGCAAACGGGTGCTCTACTACATCGGCAAAATATGTTTATAAAATACAAGAATCGAATGCTGGATATACAAAGATGTTGAATATACCGCAAATGGCGAGCCAATACACTTTACAAGTACAGCGAAAATGTGCTAATCCGGTTGGTCCATTAAAACCGTTTCCTTTTGCCGTGAATGGTGGTTCCGGTAATTCGAGCGGAAATTATGCTCCTCCTGCGGTTTCACAAATTTATTATAATTCACCTCCTGAATGGTACTTGAAATAGATTTGTATTATATTATTGTTGAAATGATATAAATATGTTTTTATTAATTTATTTATAGACGACAGATAAATAACATGACATCTACAAATGAAAATGTATATGAAAATGTAATAGTTGATAAAGATTCTATTCATTCACTGATGTTTGAGAAGAATGATAGAGTGATGGAGTTAAAAATGTTTATTGAATCGGTGGAATTGAGAGACCGATATAAGGCTTCCGGGGAAAAACATAATTCTAATATGGTATTAAATAAATTTCCTGATGCGGGATTTGATTTATTTGTTCCTAGAAATTATACGTGTCTTGAAAATATGGTCACTAAAATTAATTTTGAGGTAAAATGCTCTGCTCAAGTGTTATGTGAAAATGGTCGAAAATATAATACGGGTTTTTACATGTACCCAAGGTCTAGTTTATCAAATACCAAACTGAGACTTGCGAATAGTGTAGGAATTATTGATAGCGGATATCGCGGTGCTCTAATTGGCGCATTTGACTGCTGTACACCGCACGAAGAATACAATGTTTTGAAATATGATAAATTGATGCAAATTTGTGCCCCTGGATTGATTCCTATTTATGTAAGAGTTGTAGAAAGTGAAGCTGAATTGGGTAGCGCTACTTCACGGGGTGATAATGGATTTGGTTCTACTGGTAAGTAACTCCATTGGACTTTGTCGCCTACGTTTTTTCCAAATATGCATTTTTATAAACTATAAAATATATTTATATATTATAGCTTATAGTTTATGAAAAATAGTAGTAGCAGTAGCAGTAATAGTAATAATGTGTTAAATTCATATATTTCAAAAAATAATTCATTATTTATAAGTATCATATTTATATTTACCCTTTTTGGGGTCATTATGTTCTTAAATCCAAAGGTGATTGTTTTTTTGTTTGATACATTTTTAGGAAACTTACTGTTGATTTTATGTGTTATCGGAGTCGGTGTGTTTGATATTAAATACGCTATTGGAATGTCAGCTATTTTCATTATTTTGTACCAGGCTTTTCACATTGCGAGTTCTTCTGTTAAAAATCGTGAGGGATTTACATTTGATTTTGGTAGCGGATGGAGCGATAAATTAAAGGCTGATTTTCTACAATTTCAAAAAACGATTAACCCAAATGTTGTATTTGACATGAATATTATTCCAAAACAGGCTTCGGCCGATGAGGCTCAAAATTTGTTGAAAACTGGTAAATGGAAATGGTCACCCGAGGTTAAAAAATTATACATGGACGCAATTGCACAAAATACTATAATTAGCGCTGATCCGAATGGTTCAATGGATAAGGCACAAACTATTTATAATGAAACTGCTATTAAAGAGATTCTCTCTTGGAACGCAAAAGAAGGTGTGTTTTTATTGAATGGTGCTATTATTGGACATACTGCTGATATGCCTGCAGATGTTAATAATATAGTTAGATGTGGGACAAATGATTCCGGAGATATTACTATGCAAAAAATTGAATATACTGGATATAATTCCGTTTCTGGTGGGATGAAATCGACTGTTACTCCTGTAAGTAATTCCGAGTTACCTAAAGTCGTTAATGGATTCAAATTTTTAAAGGAGGAATGTAATCCTTGTGTAGCATTACAAGACCCGCCTAATTATTCGTGTCCTTTTTCTATCAATACTGGGAATGGGTATAATGTGAGTTCTATTTGGGATATGTTGTGGAAAAAAACGGGAGATGGTAAATATGGTGCGTCTACTGATGCTGCTATTAATAGTGGAACTGCTAATTCTGGTACTGCTAAATCTGGTTCATCTAATTCCGGTGGAGCAAATACTGATTCATCTCCTCAAAATGTGATGTCATATGATATGTTTTTAGATAAAAGTAAGTTTCCATTATTAAATGGATTAAAAGATGAAGTTATGCTTGGGTCAAATTTTGTAAATGTTGACTGGAAACAATTACGCGATAGTGTTTCCATTAAAACACCGGATTCTGGGTCTTCTGGGTCTATGGGGTCTTCTGGGTCTTCTGGGTCTTCTGGGTCTATGGGGTCTTCTGGGTCTATGGGGTCTTCTGGGTCTATGGGGTCTTCTGGTTCTAATGTTCCCAAATTTATTACGAATGATTCATTATTTGAAGACAAAAATCCTTATGAAACGAGACCTACAAATATGTATTAATATGAAAATAGTTTAAAGAATTCATATCTAGATATAGTGTAGTGGGTCAGTATCATACAGCAAACTCTAAAAACATTATTTTTAATAATAACAACAAAATGATACTAGCAAAAAAGCTCATGTAGCTCAGTTGGTTAGAGCATCGGTCTTATGAGCCGAAGGTCTGCGGTTCAACCCCGCACTTGAGCATTTTTTAATTTATAATTATTAGAATACTAATCTTAGAATTCTAATAATGAATCTTTTTTGTAGCCAAATGAATACTAACTCCTTCGACTAACGTCTACGGAGTTCCCTCGCTTTTCGCTTCGCTTATAACCGGCGCCTTCGACTACGGCTCGCTCCAAACTATTCATTAATCGTAGACACATATTCTACTACTTGTTGCTGTTGTATATCTGATATTTTTTCTGCTGAATTAAATAATAAACACCAAGGCCCTCGTTTGTTTTTTAAAAAAGTATTTTCACATTGTGTTACATCACATATCATTCCGTTAGGTTGTATTTGTGGATCTATATATACTATTGTATTATTATCTGTTTTCGCAATTACAAAAACATGACCTTCATATCCAGCTAAAACAGCATGTCCTGGATTTAACAGCGTTTGAATCCAATGGGTAAATTCATCATAGTTATTTGTAGGTTTATAGCAGAAGTTATATCCTAAAAGATATATAAAAGTAGTTTCTACTAGGGGTATTAAAAACCCTGTTCGACCAGCACTACTAATTCTCATTAAATTGGCGGTTCTTACATCTAGTACACCAAACAATTGTAAAGCACTAATAAAACAATCCATTGGAGATTTAAAATGACGAGCAAAATTAGTTATTGCTTGATCTGTTATTTGAAATTGGGATAAGATGGTACATTGCGGAAATCCTTGCGCTTCACCAAGTCCACCTTTATATATTTTGGTGTGTGTCGATTGTCGTTTATGTGACGCATTTTTTTTTGAATGTTTTTTGTGTGTTTTTTTGTTAAATCTACGTATATTTGTCATTTATATATTATAGTAAATATATATTATTTATTCGTAATCTTATTTAAAAAGATTTTTTTATATATATTTGGGTGGGTGGTAAAATAGGTCATATAATAAAAGCAAGAATGGGTGAGTGGTCAAAATCGACAGACTTAAGACCTGTTACGTAAAGTGCGTGGGTTCGAATCCCACTTCTTGCATTTTAACCTTTATGGTGATATTATTATATGATGAAAAATGAAAAAAAATATAAAATAATAAAAATTTAAAAAAAGAAAAGGAGGATCTAGAATTATGTATAGTTGATCCATTACAGCATTTAAAACAAAATAAGAAAGGGAGTGATGGAAAACATAAGACTTATGCGTTGAAAAAAGCCGATGTTTTCCGTTTATATGGTATACAGATCAAATTAAAAGCTACGTTTTTTGGAAAAAGGATCTAGAATTGTCTATGATCCATTACAGCATTTAAATAAATAAATAAATCAGAAAATAATATACAACTAAAAATTGTATGTGTGTTAAGTAATGTAGTCATTACGATGGAGTTTGTATCGATAATGGTCTTATAGTGTAGCGGTTAGCACTGCAGACTTTGAATCTGCAAACCTGGGTTCAAATCCCAGTAAGACCTATATATTATGCTTTTGTAGCTCAGTTGGTAGTAGCAACGCGCTGTTAACGCGTAGGTCGCAGGTTCGAGCCCTGTCAAAAGCGATATTGGATTCATTCATATTTTATATTTTTTCAATATAAAATATTAAAATACTTATTAGGGGAGCGGAACGCGCATTTGAATACGGAACGTTAGCGAAGTCCTTCGAGTAACGTCTACGGAGTTACATCGCTCCAATATATAATTTTTAATTATAGTAAAAATTATATAATTTATATTTATTTGATTTGATTTGATTTGATTTAATTAGCACCTACATTTTATGCCGTCTTTTGGAATTTCTTCACACATTCCCAAATCTTTGCTGCCTCATCTATAGAAAAGACTCCACGTCTTTGAGCCAAATTCAAAAATGACACCATAACATTAAGAGCGACATTTTCATTTACGATTTCCACATCAATGAGTTTAATCTCCTTTTTAACTTCAGGAGTTTGGGGTTGGGTTTCGGGTTGCGTTTGCTCTTCAACTATAGTCATACCAACATTTTCCATATTATATATTCATTCGTTCATTATTTTTAAATTGGTTTACACCATAAAATATAAATTATATTTTATATTTTATATTTTATATGTTATATAATATATAATATCCATATATGAATTTATACAATATATTATGGTTTTTAGTCGCAGCGATATCTGCAGCATTACCAATCCCCCTCATTAAAGAATATACTTTAACAAAGAATTATATGTGGATTATATTATCTATTATTATTTATTGTGTATTAGTTTTATCATATTCTATCATTTTGGTTGATAAAAATATAATCATTGTTTATCCCATTTTAAAGGTACTATCTGCAATGATCGTTGTATTTTCAGGCGTAGTATTTTTTAATAATAAATTAGATGTTGAATCTATTATCGGCATATTATTAGGTATAATTACTATCTATATTTTGTCGGGTAAAATGAATGAAAAATAATAATAATAATAAGGAGTTTTAATTAAAAATAAGGAGTTTTAATTAAAAATAAAATCATTTAAAGTCTAACCAATATAATTATACAATACAAATGTACTCGCAAGATGCTATGCTCGAAACACCTCAACAAGAAAAACAACAGAATGATTTATCTAATGTTGTATTAACTATTTTACAAGAGCAATTCATCAAATATAATTGGGAAATAAATATGTGTCGCCCCCTTCATATCGTATATAAAAAACCGGATAATGATTATATATTTTTTGAATGGAACCAAGAAAATACTAATAATATATATGTCAGTGTGCCTATTATTAATTCTAATTATCAATACGTAACTCAATTTAAAGATTATTTTTCGGCGTGCGAATATATTAAAAATCGTTTATATGATTATGAAAATATCTCTAATGAATGTGATTAGAGCGATCCGAAGGCGACGGTGAGCGAACCCTATAATTAATTAGTTTAATTTAAAAAAAATTGATTTGTTTAAATTATACAATAAGTAACGTAAATAAACTTACGGAGAACATAAAATGAATACGAATGCGAATATGAATACGAATACGAATACAATGAATAATAATATAATACAACACGTGGCAGTTAATGTCCATACTGTTGTTGTACCACCAACTCCATCGACAATTGTCTCTGGAGTTCAATCACTCCCCGACTCCTTCGGCGCCGTGTCGCTCCAAAAATTAACTTTGGAAAATCCAGATCCGAATCCGAATCCAAATCTGAATCCACCATATAATTTCAAACTTTTCGATAATCCAAATCTTACATTTGCCACATTGAATATCGTTATTGCTGATACACCAATGATAAATCACGAACAGATAATAGAATTCAATGTTGATATATCTGGATCGATGGGAGATACCTGTCGGGATGGTAAATCAAAAATGACACACGCATCACATACATTAAAAAATATTGCAAAGGTTTTATCCGAATCGAATACTTCATCTGGATCAAATGTGTCGCTTGCTATATACGGATTTGATAATTGTGTGGATGAAATAATTCCATTGACAAAAATAACACCTGCGAATATCAATGATATCAGATGTTTATTGGATAATAAATTACAGCCAAGAAATGGTACTGATATTCATTTGGCTTTACAAAAATCAAATCAGCGTTTGGCTGCGCGACATAATTTGAATCCTAGTCTTTTACAAACACATATTTTAATGACAGATGGACAAACAAATGAAGGTATTACTGATTATAATATTATTGCGAATGAAATAAATGAAAATAGTACACATATTTTGATCGGACTTGGTTCAGACCACGACGCAATTAATTTACAAAAATTGGCAGCGAATCAAAAGGGGAAACACTTGGGAAAGAGCTCATCCTATTATTATATAGATGCTATTGAAAAGGCTGGATTAGCATTGGGCGAAATTATTCATAGCATTTTATATCCCGCTTTAACTTGTGTAAATATAGTGGTTGAAAATGGCGAAATTTATGATTATGTTACTAACACCTGGTCAAATATATTATCCATTCCAACTATGTTGAGTGAGTCAAATAAAACATTTCATCTTCGCAGTGAAACACCCGAGCAAATCAGTGTAAATATTTCTGCGATTAATTCATTCAACGGTGAACAAATACTGTGTGATGACAATACTCCTGTGCCCGATTTATTAAATTTGGATGGTGTACGCCAATATGTAGATCTTACTAAATATATGCATAGACAACACTCACAAGAATTAGTATTTTTAGCACATCAATTAACATTAGATACAAAATTATCCAATGACGGCTCGTTATTTACTCAGTCACAACCTCATCCACCTACTTTCCAGATCGCTCTAGAAGATTATAAGACTCATAGTAAAGCTGAAAAATGTAGAAATTTAAAAAAAAATCTGAAATCCTATCTTCAATTCTTAAAAACTTTTATGGAGAAGAATCATTTAAAAGAGGATGATTTCTATAATACGATATATAATGATATTTCCATCACACTGCAGACTTTTGGTAGAGAAAAAGCAGCAATGTATTCTGGAGCAAGGTGCAATTCCCAAGGACGTCAAGCATCTTATAATGTAAGTCAGGTTGATGATGAAGATGATGATCATCGGATTATGTCGCATTTAATGACGCCAAAAAAACCTTGTAGACTTACTAGACAAAATGCTATTCAGATATTTACATGTGTGGATGACGATGATAATGACGATGATAATGACGATGATAATGATGATGTTGATAATGATAATTTGTATAAATATATAAAACCACCTGTTTTAAGTCGAACAAATACTACCGGAAAACAATTTTCACTTATGCGTGACATTACTGAGGACCAAAATATTTCAGAGTTGTTATTACATCAAGATGTTATTGATGAAATTGAGTTGTTGGCTGCTACTGCTAATGCTACTGATAATAGACATAAAAATAAAGAGTATTGGCGAGGTGTTGAGATAGAAATGGAACCGGAACTGTGAACTGTGAACCGGAACTGTGAAATGGAAATGCAAATTCAGTTGAATGAATTTGGTAAATAATACGGATGGTGAGCACTTACTTCTATTTTATTTATCTGAACACGTTGTCTTTGTTCTGGTTCTTGTTGTTTTTGTTGTATTTGCGCGCGGAATTGTTTTCTACATTTTACACATTGTCTAAATGACCCACCATCATTCATTAATGATATTGATTCTTGGTTACTACAATAAATACACGTGTGTGAATATTTTGGTAATTGAAACTGTCGATTTGTTAATGGGGTTGAATAGTCAAATGCTTGATCTACTGGAGTCATATTCATTCTTACTATGATATATAATATATTTTATATTTTTTATTGTATAATATTGTATTTGTATAATATTGTATTTGTATAATATAATAATACAATATAAATGGTTGTTCATTTTAATTTAAATGCGGTTGATGGATTTATGACATCTATGAAGAACAACCAAAATGACGGTGAATTATCATCTGATCAATTGATTAATGGGATAAATGAATTAACATATAAATTTACAAATGAAGTTAGAATTAATCCATTACCAGATGTTACTCCAGACGATTTAGTTAGATTTGATACAATTGGTGATGGACACGAACCATTTAATAATGTAAGAATACAGCGTATTTTAGAAAATATATTTACAGGATTTGAAAATATATGTATAGAATTTAATGTGCAAGTACCAATCCGTGCGAAATATTTTGAATCTACGTTTTATTATAATTATGACGGTCCATATAAGATAAAACCAATTCATATTTTAGAAGATGTTGGTATAGACGTTCTTAGTGGTAGTGAAGAGGAAATAAGAATTGCCGAATTTCTTATGGAGCCAGATAACATAGATAATTCTATTGTATTTCGCGTTATCGATGACAGTAATAAATATGCTCCACCTATAACGAACATATATTTATTCAATAAAGCGAATTTTACATTAATTCCACAAACAGATGCAACACAAGAAATCATACCATCTCAATTACTTACAACCAGTCTTGAATATGCGTGCGACGAAGCAACCAATTTACCAGGTTCCATTACACGACCACTTGAACCATTTTATAATTTTGGCAACATATTGAATCGCAGATTTCTTATATATAAATCGAATTTGGATTATCTTATTACTAGGGATGGAAATATTATGGATGGAAATATTTTTATTGATATTTTAAAGGATGAGAATAATCCTACTCTTCCTTCCATTATTAGTCATGACGTATGGTTTCGTCACGGAAGTATGCTCGCTGGACATCACTGTAATAGCGGAGGAGAACCAGAACAAGTATGGTTCGCTGTATTTGCAAAAAATAATTCATATTTATTACACGAGGATAATGCTCCTGTTATTGGGGGGCGGGTTATATATAATCGTAGAAAGATTCGTGGTAAAAAATCGAGGAAATGTAAGAAATCGAGAAAATGTAAGAAATCGAGGAAATCAAGGAAAAGATCATTTTAGGGGATGTGACGGAGCGGAACGCGCAGTTGAATACGGAATGTTAGTGAAGTATTTTACAGCTATGTGTTAATTATATTAAACATAATTTGCTATTATATTTAAATATAATAACTAACTATGGACAATATATTTTTTTTTAAATTAGATGAAGAAGAAGAAGTAGAAGTAGAAGAAGAAGAAGATGAACTAGAAGAAGATGAACTAGAAGAAGATGAACTAGACGAAGAAGAAGAACTAGACGAAGAAGAAGATATCCAATGTGATAATTGTAATGAAACAATTGTATTAGCAAAAAATGGGGTTTTTATTTTATCAAGAATCCGACAACTATCAGCATCGAATCCACTTAACGTAGAGGATTCTCTAAATCACTCTAAATATGATGAACTTTGTTGGTGCCAAAATTGTTTTGAAAATAATTGGAAGACTATGCGCGATGATTTATGGGAATGTGATGATTTTGAACAATTTGAAGATGATGAGGGATCTGAAAAAAAAAATATATGAATTTTTTGTTTTGTTTTTTTTATTTTTTTTATTTTTTGTGTTTTTTATGTTTTTTATGTTTTTTGTGTTTTTTATGTTTTTTGTGTTTTTTATGATTTTTTAATACTTTATAAACGATCCCCTACTACTTGTGCGTATGTTCTCGTGTCTCTGTCTGCAAGCTTTATTTCACCTAGTATTATCTTTTCCACATCTTCGTGGAATTTTCTGAAAAACGCACATACATATTTCCCATCATTCTCACTCTTTACTCGACATCCAGCTATACGAAGGAAATCGGCTGGGGTATATCCAATATGTGTCAATTTAGTTGCGAGCTGTTCGTGTGTCACTTTTCTTGTTTCGGATTCATCTTCTATATCTTCGTCATCTTCGTCTTCGTCTTCTTCTTCATATTCATCGTCATCGTCGTCATCGTCATCATCATCGTCATCTTCGTCATCTTCCATATCATTTATTAATTGTGTTCGACACATCGGGCAATCAATTTTAAGTTCTAACGCTTTAAATAAACACGACGCGTGGAAAGTATGTCCACATCTCGCTATTGTTACATTTATCATCTCCATATTTTCATAGCAAATAGGACATTCGCTTAGGTTAAACCCTTCTGGAACAGCGAATAGTGGTTTGGCTGTACAGACTGAGCAGTCTACTTCACATACTTTTTCTTTTTTTTCTTCGTCTTCTTCTTCGTCTTCTTCTTCGTCTTCTTCTTCATCGTTATTTCCAGGAAGTTGTTGCCAGAGAAATACCGCGAATTCTCTTGCGTGAGTGGCATCAGCATCTTCGTCTTCTTCTTCTTCGTCTTCTTCTTCTTCTTCGTCTTCTTCTTTGTTATTTCCAAGAAGTTCTTGCCAGATAAATGCCGCAAATTCTCTTGCGTGAGTGGCATCAGCATCTTCCATTTGAATCTCTTCCATTTGAATCTCTTCCATTTGAGTCTCAACCATTCGAAACTCTTCCAATAGATTCCTCACAACATTCGATTCTTCGTCACTATTAAGAAATCCGGACATTCTTTTTTAAATTTTATAAATTGATAATTTGATCTTGGTATTGTGCTTTACGATTGTTTTTTAAAAGTATTTCAATTTTTTTTTGATATTCCTTCGACTAAAGTCTACGGAATATAATCAGAAAACTTCGGCTTTCGCTGCGCTTAAAACGCCTACGTTTTCCTCCATACGTTTTATGTAGTGCTTTTTTTTCAGTTCATATTTTTCAGTTGTAGGTACCGTATTTTTTTACTTGCGCTATTATACTATTGTGTATTTTTGGTTTATCTGGCATTTCATCTTCTATTAATGTTGGTAAATTGTATATTTCGTTTACATATATGTTCATATCTTCGATTATATATTTCAACAATTCTTTTATTTTTATTGGATCTGTTAACAAATTTAATAATTTTTGAATTTGTTGGGTTTCTTGGGTTTCTTTGTCGTGTTTTTTTATGGGGGTCCAATTTAGTTTTTTACGCAATGTGTTTGCGATTTCTTGTAATATTTGAAATCTGTTTCCATATTCCGTCGCATATATTAGTTTATATAATTGATTTTGTATGTGAGTTTCCATTTTGTTATTTGTTATTTGTTATTTGTTATTTGTTATTTGTTATTTGTTATTTATCTTTATGTCAATCATATGTATAAAAAATAATATCATAATACTCCATTTTGTATTATCATATTATTTTTGTTTTTTTTGTTTTTTGTTTTTTGTTTTTTGTTTTTTGTTTTTTTTGTTTTTTTTGTTTTTTATTTTTAAAGTTTTACACGACATATCCCGCCTCTAATTGTTGCCCTAATTCCCATGGTCCGTGATACACATTACAGTGTGTTTGTAGAACACCATCTCCGTGTATTTCATCTTTATACCAATATCCATTATATACATTTCCATTTGCCCACGAATACATTCCTGATCCACATTTTTCGTTGTTCTCAATAAATCCTTGATATGAATTTCCGTCTTGGTAACTAATATGTGCGTATCCATTTAATTCATTGTTTACCCACGTTCCTTGGAAGATGTCGTTTTCTTGCGTCGTCAATATTCCGTATCCACTTGCTGTGCTGTATTCGGTGTTGCCTTCATATTCTGATCCGGATGGATATCTTATCTTGTTTTTTGTGCCGTGTAATTGATTGTTTTTCCAGATGCCTATTAATTCGGTTCCATCTGGTGAAATGAAATATCCTGATCCAGTTGCTGTGTCGTTTTTCCATTTTGCTTGTAAGATGTTGCCGTTTGCGTAATACATTATTCCTAATCCGTGCTTCTGTCCTGAGTGGTTGTGCTCGCCTCTATACGTGTCGCCATTTTCATACTTCTCTGAATACGGATTCAGAATCTGTTTATATTTTTCTTTTTCTAGTTTGAAGATTTTAATAAAATGAGCGTTCTCCATTTGGTTGAATCCTTGGATTATCGACATTTTCTTAATTGGAGTTTTGAGTATTTTAAAATATTAATATTGATTTTGTTTTTGGGGTGTGTATATAGATATTTGTTGTAAAGCATTTCAATTTTTATTATTATTATTGTTATTGATATTTAAAAAAATTGAAATGAAATTTATTTGAAATTAGTGTTCAAATAATTTAAAATGTATTCTTTTCAAGAAAATAATGTTACCAAAAGAGCGGTCTTGTCAATGATTGCTAATAATGAATATAGGTGTGTTAAATTATTTATGGAAATTGAACAAAAAAAGTGGGAATCTGCTTCATTATACGAAGAATATTTTATTCTTAATTGGATGAAGACTGATTATGATTCTATTTCTGCGACGTTGACGACAAATAATTTTATTAGTGGTGCGGCGAATTATACAACGCATCCATTTATTGAATATTTTACCAGTAAAAAAATGGATGAATTGCGGTGTTTATTGGATGGTGGTTCTGCCGCTGATGCGAGTGCAAAGAAAAATGATGATGAAATTCTAGAAGCGTTAGCTAAAGGAGTTGATATTAATAGTCCCATACTTAATTCTGTTGCGTCCGAAATACAATACGATAAATCTATTCAAGCTATTATGAATGAACTTGAATTTTGTCGGAATATTTTACATACTCATTTTCCTGAACTCAGAAAAAAAACGATTAAACGAAAAACGGGTGATTTAGATGAGGCTTTGCCGGAAAGAGAACAAATATAATATGGAGCGCGAGTCGAAGGAGTTATGTATTGTATGATGTATTGTATATATTGTTTTTTTGTTGTTGAAAGGGTTGTATCAATATATTTTCTCTTCTTTGAATTGATATGAAGAGAGAAAAATGATTTTAAAGACGATATAATGTTAATGCTATAAACTACTCTATAAAATCTGGAATTATTTGTTGTTGAAGAGATTGTAACCATATATTTTATCTTTTGGAAAAGAGATGAAGAGAGAAAAAGGATTTGAAGCGACACACTTGGAATACTGTCTTATCTGGTGTACTGTCGCACTGGCGCGCCGTTATCTCCGATAATCGTTGTTTTTTAATAGTGTGTCGTCTTATTAACATATATTGTGTACCGCGACACCATATTATCGTGTGTAATGTATATTCTCGATAACCCAGAAATGAGTGGTGTTTCGGGAAATGAGTGACGAAAAAATAGGGTGTAATGGTACTATGCTCGGGTGCGATGCTTGGGTGCGCCGGGGTTGCGACACGCCGTATTACCGGTTGTGGATTTCTGTGGCGCGCCGTATTACCATATTATGTCGTCATTCTCGATAAACCAGAAATGAGTGGTGTTCTGGGAAATGAGTGATGAAAAAAAGACGGGCTTTTTTATATTTTTATGTTGTTATGTTTTATATTTTTTATGTTTTTTATGTTTTTTATGTTTTATATTTTTTATATTTTTTATGTTTTTATTTTTATGTTTTTTCTATTTTCTATTTCTATGTTATATTTTTACGATGATTGGAAGCTGACACGCTTGTAGTTCGCCCAGGGCGGTAGTTGTCTAGGTTTGACGTCTTCTTCGCTGTCGTATCTGTCGTCTTCTTTTTGATTGACGGAAAGGTTGTCCGATTGGTCGTCCGATTGGTCTTCGCATTCGTCGTCTGTGTCGTCTTCCATATCCCCCCAAGATAGCCCATTGAGTCCTCTGAATGCTTGTTTGTTGCGCACTTCTCTCAACTGTCTTCTTTGCTCGGTCTCATAGATTTCGTTCAGGCTTTTGGTGCTGTTGTTGAGCTTGGACATAACATCTTCGGTTGGCGCAATATGAACGACGATTTTCGGCTCAACGATGGTTCTGGCTACAATGTCGGCAAAGGACATCTTTTTGATTACTGTATGTGCTGTCTCTGTCTCTTCTGTCTTGACCTTTTTCTTTTTGTGCGCGTCTTCTCCGTCCGATTCATCTCCGTAATCTATGAACGCCGCGTATCTTCCCGCTGTCTCTGGTTTCGCCTTTTTTGGTTCTTTTTTTTCAGTTTTTTTTGTTTTTAGTTGAACCGTCAATTTGAGCGCCGCCGAGTTCACTTCATTCCTTTTCGAATACAGAGAACAGTGCGTAATTGTGTGTCCTGGCAGATGACAATATCGACATTCCTGACTCAACAATGTTGGACATATTACTACTCCGTTATTATCTTTCACCCAATGTGACGAATATACGCTTTCTACTTTACCTGCGTCCACGCACACCTTGCAACACCTGATTTGTTTCACGATCTTTGACATATTTTAAATTTGAATTAATTTGCTTTGCTTTTTAAGGTACCATATATATATTTTTGTAATACTTTTCAATTTTTTTTCGCGATTTTTTTACAAGCTTTCTATCTATCTACAACTGTCTACTCTGGATTTCGCCCTGAAAACCTGGTTACATTCTTCATATAAAGCAAAGATGTTTGCTATTTTACTATTCTTTTTATCTTCTTGTTTTGTCATTAAGAGAGAATAAGCATTATAACTCTTACTCCAATATACGTCTCCTGATGAATCCAAGACCTCAAACTCGTTGTTCCTATTCACGTCCGACCACTTACCCACCTGTTTCTTCGAATACGCGTCGTATAAGTCACCCGTATGACTCCTCAAATACGGCTTGTTATTCATCAAACTTATTACCTTGTCGAACATCGTCATATTGTATTCTGTCGTCATTATTGATATCTTTTGTGTTTTGGCTATGTATATCATTCTTTAATTGGAAAAGTTTTCAATTTTTTATTCATTCTTTGATATGGAGCAATGACATATTATTGTTTTCCCGGATGGGAAAGCAAACCGTAATTATTTTTACACTCTATTTCCACAAAAAAATTGATTACTTTTTCGCCCTTTTAATATAAGACATCTTAACTATCATCAATTTTAAAATTACAATTCATTACGGTATAAAATACTCCACTAGCGTTCCGCTCCGTCACATCCCCTAAAATATGGCATTAGCCAACCCCCCTATGGACCGCTTCCGCCGCTTTATCGCCCATTCCAATATTTCGTTTAAGCAGCACCAGTTCGACGGCGTTCAATGGTGTGTCAACAACGAAACGCGCGAAGACCAACCCATACACGGCGGTTTCATCGCCGACGAAATGGGACTCGGCAAAACCATTATGGCCATCGGCACCTGTGTCGCCAACCTTTTGCCCCGCACCCTCATCGTCCTCCCCAGTGTGCTCATCAACCAATGGAGCAACGAAATAATGCGCACCACCGGACATAAACCCTTGATCTTCCACGGACACCATAAGAAAAACATATCTATGTCGCAACTCGAAACCGCACCCATTGTCATCACCAGTTACGGTATCATTTCCAATTTGAAGAAAAATGTCGATGTCGACGTCGCCGACGTGTCATCTTTTGTGTGTCCCCTTCACAACATCACGTGGAATCGCATCATCTTCGACGAGGCTCATCACCTGCGCAACAAAAATCGGCAATTTTACGGCGCCAGAAATTTAAAAACGGATATTCGATGGCTTATCACCGGCACACCCATTCAAAATAAGCGCACCGATTTCTACAACCTTTGTCGCGTTATTGGTCTTCCCGCTAGTTTCTTCACCAACACCGCCAATTTCGACGCCTTGTCGGACAACTTTATATTGCGACGAACCAAAGCCTCCGCCAATGTTGTGCTGCCCGAGCTTGTCGTCGACAATGAAACCGTACTTTGGAAATCCGAGCCTGAACGCATTTTGTCTCAAGATATTCATCTCTCTTTGAAGGCCGCCCAACAAGCCGATAAACTCAAACTCTTCATCAGAGCCAGACAAATTTGTATTCTTCCTTTTATGATTCGAGAGAAACTTCAACAGATGAACGACGACTTTATCGTTCGCCACGATCATTCCGAAACGGTCACTCATTGTAGCAGCAAAATGGACTCTGTCGTTGACACTATTCTATCTCGCAAGGGCAACGGCTGCGGCAAACTCGTATTCTGTCACTTCAAGGAGGAAATCGACACCATCATCGATCGTCTTGCTAGAAATGGTATGACCAACGTATCTTCATTTGACGGACGCACTCGGCAATCCCTACGAAATATCAAACTGGCGCAGAAATTCGAGGTCCTTGTTCTTCAAATTCAAACCGGATGTGAAGGGCTCAACCTACAGAATGATTACAGCGAAGTCTATTTCGTCAGTCCTCATTGGAACCCCTCTATCGAAGACCAAGCTGTCGCGCGATGTCATCGCATAGGACAATCCAAACCCGTTCACGTTTTCAAATTTGTTATGGACTCGTTTGACAGCGTGTTGTCCGATATTCCCAATCTTACGCTCGACCAATATGTCGCAATGACACAAAGTACTAAAAGAAATATTTCCAATACTATTTTACCTATTCCTATTCCTGCTCTTATTCCTACTCAATAAAAATGTGTATAATATTGATGTTTATTTGATGATCGTGTATAATTTGTATATATTTTTCTCTCTTCATTATCGATTCAAGAGAGAAAAAGCTTTCCTTTTTTGATATAGTGTATAATATACTGTGTAATATATCCTATGTATTTATGTGGTTATTTGGGGTACGGCGCGCCATTATACCGGGATCAAACGGAATTATACTAGTTGAAATATGTCGTCATTATCGATAAACCAGATATGAGTGGTGTTCCTAGTTATCGCTGGTGTTTTAATTCAATGCCGGATATTTATCTATATAGCATTGTGGTGCGATATTCCTGATTATTTTATTGTAGATTTTCACATTCTCTTCATCGGTACCTCCAAACCATTGCGATATCATTTTCAAATATTGTCGTTGCTCGTGTGAGTCTGGTCCGTGTATCATTGAATGATTTATCTTCATCCACTCTGTCGCCTGTCTCAGATTTTTTCCTGCTATTTTCCTTATTAATTGGATTACTTTCTCTTGTGAACTATTATCTTTTTCCCATCCATTCGTATCATTAATATATATTATCAGTCTTTTTATGTCGCTACAATGAATTGGACGTTTTGATACTTCTGTCGCTTGCAATCCTCTAGTGAATATATTTGTTATTCCTTGTGTATATCCATATCGACCCAAATCTTCCAAATCTTTAAAGGTTAACACGAGAGAGTTCACAAATTCTGTTATGTTCATCGCGTCCTTACACGTTTCATTCAAAAAGATTTGCATGTTGAATTTTGTGATATTGTTATTATTATTCCCTGCGTTTTTTGCTAGCTCCATCATTTGTTTACCCTGTTCCATCATATATTTATTTTGTTCAATCATTAGATTTTTGAAATCTTGATTTTGCTTTAATAATTCTATTATGAGAGAAGAATCATTATTTTC
>Ga0114970_10000169_pt1 | contig 44338 bp, 44 predicted proteins | sample M_140205_XF_Meta_FD_87030 | JGI IMG/M metagenome (GOLD analysis project Ga0114970, IMG submission 87030) | Freshwater microbial communities from Lake Montjoie, Canada to study carbon cycling - M_140205_XF_MetaG | ecosystem: Environmental > Aquatic > Freshwater > Lake | place: Lake Montjoie... | reverse complement strand
TTTTTTTAAAAATTTTTTTTTTTTTTTTTTTTTTTTTTTTTTTTTTTTTTTTTTTTTTTTTTTTTTTTTTTTTGTTTTTTTTTTTTTTTTTTTTTTTTTTTTTTTTTTTTTAAGAGTATTAATTTTATCATCAATTGTTTTTATTGCATATTTAATTTCTAACTTTTCATCAAATGTTTTAGTAATAATATTATATTCTAATAATAAGTTTTTTCTATCTTCTTCTAATTTAGGAATAATTTCATTGGAAATTTGTATAAATTCATCTAAAAACTTTTCATGTTTATAATCTAAGGATTCTTTAGGTTTTTCAATAATAATTGTTTTTAGATTTTTAGGTTTAAAATTATTCATTTATATAAATACTATTATTTATATATATTTAATTAAATAATACATATATATATTAAGGAAAATACTTAATTGTTAATATATAGTATATTACGCATACTATTTGTATTTATTTAGGATATTAAGGATACAATTTATATTTAATAATAACTTTAATAAGAAATTAAACTAATAATTTAATAATTAGTTTAATTTAATTTTTAATTTTTAATTTTTTTTCTTTTGTTATATTATAAATATGGGAGGAGGCTTAATGCAACTCGTCGCTTATGGCGCACAAGATGTTTATCTTACCGGCAATCCACAGATTACCTTTTGGAAGGTAACATACCGTCGTTATACTAACTTTGCAATGGAATCAATTGAACAAACATTTAACGGACAGGCTGACTTTGGCCGCCGTGTAACATGCACTATTTCTCGCAATGGTGATTTGGCATATCGCACATATTTACAAATTACTCTACCAGAAATTAATCAGCAAATGAACCCCACAGCTGCTCGCGGCGCAACAGCGGCTGGCCCTGGCGATCAGCACCGTGGCGAGACTGGCGTGTTTGCTCGCTGGTTAGACTTCCCCGGTGAGCAAATTATCTCTATTGTTGAGGTTGAAATTGGTGGTCAGCGCATTGACCGTCAGTATGGTGATTGGATGCACATATGGAATCAGCTAACTCTTACTAGCGAGCAGCAGCGTGGTTATTACAAGATGGTTGGCAACACTACTCAGTTAACCTTTATCACTGATCCATCTTTTGCAGCGGTTGATGGCCCTTGCGCCACCAGCGCACCTACTCAGGTCTGCGCTCCCCGCAATGCTCTTCCAGAGACCACCCTTTATGTGCCTTTACAGTTCTGGTATTGCCGCAATCCCGGTCTTGCGCTTCCTTTAATTGCTCTTCAGTATCACGAAATTAAGATTAATCTTGATCTTCGCCCAATTGATGAGTGCTTATGGGCCGTTACATCGTTAAGCAACACTTCAGCCACCAGTTCATTAAAGGTTTCTACAGCATATCAGATGTCGCTTGTTGCCGCGTCGTTATATGTTGATTATGTATTCTTAGATACAGAGGAGCGCCGTCGTATGGCTCAAAGCGCCCATGAGTATCTTATTGAGCAGCTTCAATTTACTGGCGATGAGTCGGTTGGCTCTTCGTCTAACAAGATTAAATTAAATTTTAATCACCCATGCAAAGAACTTATTTGGGTTGTTCAGCCTGACGCAAATGTTGATTATTGTGCGTCGTTAATTACTGGAACTACTCTATTCAGCGTTCTTGGTGCTCAGCCATTTAACTACACTGATGCGATTGATGTGTTACCCAATGGCATTCACGCTTTTGCTGGTCCTGGCGCTGTCAGTGGAGCTGAATCGTTTATTAACACTGCTGGATTATTCCAGGACCCCGGTGCCACTGATGCTGTCACCTTCCCTGGTTGGGATTATCAGGCGCCCAACTTCAATCACTCTGGATTTGTGAATTCAACAACTCAATCCCAATTAGTTGCCGCAAATCCCACTACATCTGACTTCCAGTCATCGGTATCTGATGCTGGCACATTTGTTTTAACTGAGACTTCTCTTGACATGCACTGCTGGGGCGAGAATCCAGTTGTCACTGCCAAATTACAGCTTAACGGTCAAGATCGGTTCTCTGAGCGTGAAGGCACCTACTTTGACCTTGTTCAACCCTTCCAGCACCACACTAGAACTCCCGACACTGGCATTAATGTCTACTCTTTTGCTCTTCGCCCCGAGGAGCACCAGCCATCTGGCACTTGCAATTTCTCGCGAATTGACAATGCCACTCTTCAGCTTGTGCTTTCTAATGCGACTGTTGGTGGCACCAATACTGCCAAGGTTCGCGTGTATGCCACTAACTATAACGTCCTTCGTATTATGTCTGGTATGGGTGGTTTAGCTTACTCTAATTAAATCTTTTAACTTGTTTAAAGTTTATAATTAGTTTTTAATTAGATTGTAATTAGTTTATAATTATAATATATTATGAATAATAATATATTATGAAGTGTCTATTAGTAACAATTGCAATTGGCGAAAAATATTTAGACGAATATAAAAACTTGTTTTATAAAAGTCAAAAAGAGTATGCTGTAAAAAATGGTTATGAGTTTAAAGTTATTATAGATTTTTTAGATAAAAACAATATTAATAGTTCTGCGATTTCATTTAATAAAATATTAGTTTGTAATCAAGAATGGTCAAATGATTATGACTTTATTATATTTATAGATGCTGATATTTTAATTAATATTAACTCTCCACCAATTCATAATTATATAGAGTATGATGACTGCATTGGAATAATTGATGAATTTTCTCAACCGTCAAAAGAAAGAAGATTAAAAATACAGCAAAAAATGGGGTGGGAAACAAGTGCCACCGATCATTATAAATTATGCGGATTTGATATTCAAACTGATATGGTTTTTAATTCAGGCATTCTTGTAATGCAACCAAAAAAACACAATGATTTTTTATTAACTATATATAATAAATATATATTGCAAAGTAGATCACATCCTAGAGGATTTATTTTTGAACAATCTTGTATAGGTTATGAACTTCAAAAACATAATTTATATAAAATTATAGATAATAAATTTAATGCTCTGTGGGGTTTAACTAAATTAGATAATATTGAAAATATTAGTCTAAATAAATACTTTAATGATAATTATTTTATACATTTTGCCGGACACACTGATTATGATAAAATAAAATCAATAAAATCAATAAAATCAATAAAATCAATAAAATCAATAAAATCAATAAAATCAATAAAATCAATAAAATCAATAAAATCAATAAAATCAATAGAATATTTAAATCTATATATAATAATACAATTATTACTTATAATATTACTTATAAAATTATTTATAAAATTATAATTATTTTATAAATTTTGCTGGACACACTAATTATGATAAAATTAAAACAATATAACAATAAAATATTTAAATTAATTGTATTATTATTATTATATATGGATTTAAATATAAATAATTATTCACTTGATGAGTTATATAAGTTATTTAATATTACAGATAGTAAAATAGATATAATAAAAATAGAAGATTATTTATCAAAAACAATATCATTAATTAGTGTTCAGGAAAATGATGATTTGCCGGAAAATAAAGATAAATTAATTAAGTTTTATACAAAAGCAGCATTTAAAATTTTTAATTCTAATCTAAAAAACACTAATTCAATGGAAATTGACTCTTTGGACTCGCTTGCTCTTGATACAACTAATAATTTAAATCTCAACAATTCCAATATTAGTTATTATAAAGAGAATGAAGAAATAATTAGTACATTACTTGAAAATAACACAAACTTTAAATCTAATATACTTGATGATGAAAACAGCAACCAGGAACCAGCAAAAAAACAATTATTTGTGAAAGGATATTTAAATAAATATACCGAAGGATTAGTAAATCCATTAGAAAGAGAAACAACCTCGTCTATTTTATCAATAAATAGTAAATTTAGGGAGTCAAATAGTAAAAGTAGTACAGACTTTATAATTGAATTAAACGATCCATATCATAATGTAGTTTCATTAAAATTAGCCTCAATTGAGTTAATTAATAGTTATTATACTATTTCTGAATATTTACGAACAAATAAGTTTTCAGTAACCTTTTTTCAATATAATAGCACAACAAATGATATCTCCCAAAACTCCATATTTACAGAAGACTTTACTATATCAGATGGAAATTATAGTGTAACAGAACTAGTAACTATTATTAATAATGATTGTTTTAAAAATAATGAAACAAATCCAACAATTATAGCTTCTATTCGTTATTATAGAGTTATTAAACTAGTTAAAACAAATAATACAGGCAAACTATTGTTTGTAGTAAATGACAGCAGTGGAAACTTACCACCAGCAGGTTATAACTGGGGGTTTAATTTAAACTTTAGTGATAAAATGACTCCTAATAGACCGGCATTTCTAAATTTGGGTTGGATATTAGGTTATAAAAAATTAAATTATAATTTTTTTAAAACCATAAATAATGAAACTTACTATAATCATGTTAAAACCTTAAGTTTAGAGATTGGATTTAATCCTGAATCTACAGCGAATACAATAGGTACTCGTTATTTTTTATTAGAAGTGGATGACTTTAATAAAAATCAAAGTAAGCTTTTTAGATTTAATGCTGAATTAAAAAATAATAGTTCAGAAGCATTTACTTATAGTGTGTCAAATATATTGGCATTAATTCCAAATAGATGTAATTATTATGACAAAAGTTTTGAAGATTATACTGATAGAATATTTAACACTAAATTGTATTTTGGCCCAGTTAAAATATCAAAATTAAAAATCAGATTATTAGATGAAAATGGAGTAGTTGTAAATTTAAATAATACAGATTTAACAATAAATATTGCGATTGAAACTATAAATAAGCATCATAATACTTTATCTAAATAATTACTTTATTTATGTTTTCTTGAGTAATTATATTTAGATTTGTTTTTAGGTTTTCTTTTAGTTCCTCCTTTTTTTATTTGTTTTATATTTAAATTATCTTTAAAAAATTTAAGTAAAGCATTAACCGTTCTAGGTCCGTTATATATCTTAGATAACTTATTATTTTTAGCAATCAAAATTGTTGGATAACCAGATACAGCATCGTGAATTTTACTATTGGTTACTAACTGCTTAAATGCTTCATTTTCTATATTATATATTTTAGTTGTTCCATCATTATTATATAATTTTAATGCGTCATTTAATTTTTGTAAAATAGGTTCTAATGCTTTACAATAGCCACATCCAGGCATAGTTACTATTAACGCACTATTAATTAAAGAAACCTTACCATTTTTATTTTGATTTCTATAAATTGTAAGAAACATCTATATATTATATTAATAAAATATATTAATATATAATATAATATAGTATGTTTATTGATATTTTTTATAGTTTTTTAATTATTATTATTATTGTAGTTATTTATCTATTTATAAATCAATATAATAAAAATAAAAATGATTGTCCTGATATATTAATTCAAAAAGGAAAATATATATATTTAATGAATAAATATAATAAGGCAATTATTAAATTTAATAATTTAGAGGAATATCGCAAATATTATAAAAATCAAGAATTACAAGGAAAAAAATGTCCTGAACTATATTTACAAAAAGAATACAATATTCAAGGAGAAGCAGTTTTTGTTAATAGAAAATCTCCGTTTGAAAAAGAAGGTGGTACTCCTTTAATTTCTGGATTAGATTTACAGACGACTAATAATACTTCTTTATTGGTTGATTCTACGCGCAATAATCCACCGTTCAATGATAATTTATATCCTGGGTTTGATCCAATGAACCAATATATAGGACTTGAAACTCCATTAGATAAAATGTATAATAAAGACACAAGTGTTCCTCCTATATTAACTACTACAAAATATGAAGGATTTCTCTTCAATTAAGCATTTATTAAGCATTTATTGACTAATAAATTGTCTATATTTTCTAATTCTTTTTCTGACTTTTTACTTAATATAGTCCAATTATTAATATCATTATTATAATTATTATTATACTGAATTGTATAACCATTTTTATGATAAAATTGTCGCCTTTTTAACCATTGTTTTTTAAATATATCATGTTTGTCTATTATATCTATAACTAAAGGATTGGCGTGTTTTACTCTTAAAATACGACCAACTGCTTGTTCTATTTCTGTTTTTGGTGTTACAAATACAAGAGTCGTTAAAGTCTTAATGTCTAATCCTTCTGATGCCATTGAATATGTTGCAACTAATACTTGTTTAGTTTCACTTATTTTAAGATCTTTTTCTTTCATTCCTCCAACATAATAACCTACGGTTGTAATATTACGATGCTCTATTGCTTTAAATAAATATGTTAGTAAGCTTTTGTTATGACCTAAAATAATCATTTGTTGATTGTTATTAATTTCCAATTCATTTTTAATTATTTTTAAAATAAACTCACTCCTAATATTAAAATTACATAATTTACTAATCATAGTACTATATTTAGCATTTCCTCTATGGTCGTATTCAATTGTATTAAACTCTTCATCATTAATATTAAATTCAATCGCTTTAATTAATACACTATTATCATTTTCGCGTTTTTCTTTATGAATAATATCTCCAATAAACAATTTAAATACTTTTGTTAATCCATCTTTTCTATTCATTGTAGCACTTAATCCTAATGTATACATTGTTACAACCCGCTGTAATGCTCTTACAAACACTTCTGCTGATATATGATGAACCTCATCTACAACGGTTAATCCAAAACTATTAAATTGCGATTCATGATATTCTTTCATTGATAAAGATTGCAGCATTCCAATGACAATATCTTTATTATCAATATCTATAACTTGTCCTTGAATACGGCCAACATTAGCGTCTGGCAAAAATTGTTTTATTCTTTCAATCCATTGATCCACTAAAAATCCTTTATGAACAATAATTAATGTTTTAACGCCTAATTGCGCAATAATTTTTAAAGCCAAAACAGTTTTACCAAATCCAGTATATAAATCTAGAAGACCGCCAAATCCTCCATTTTTAATAGAGTTAATATACTTATTCACAACTATTTGTTGATCTTCTCGTAGAGACCCATTAAATATTATATTAATTTTTTCATAATTATTAATTTTAATTTCATTCGGGTTACCAAAATGAAGAATTCCAAATACGCGAGGAACATAAAATTTTTGCGGCGATTCTTTATATATAGGAAAAGCTTCTGATTCTACTGGCGATTTAGGAATATATGGTTTTGCCATTAATTCATCTCTTATAAATACACATTCTTTAAGCGACAATGTATTTTTATAAATAGAATAGCCTTTTTGCCCTAAATATGTTTTATACATTCTATAAAATACTATTATTTTATAGAATACTTTATTTATATTATTCAATTTTATATATTTTTTTATTTATTATTTATTATTTATTTTTATTAAAAATATAAATATTTAATATATATAATATGTTAAAAGTAATCCTTAGTTTGTTATTCCTTTTTATTATGTTATCATATGTTTTTTCTAGTGAATTTATTACATCAAAAACAATTTTAAAAGATTTAAACTTATATGATAAAACTATACAAATAAATAATCCAGTACCAATTGAACCCAAAACAAGAACTCTTGAAGAAGAAATTGTTACAACTGTTAAAAATGAAAATAATGTTACCACACCAGCCGCATATTTTCCTATTTTAGAATCTGTGTCTAACGCCGCCAATTTAGAATAAAATTTAGGGTTTTTGAAAACTTGTCAATTGACTATATCCATAATCGGTTTTTTCAGTGACTACATTATCTGTATTAAATAATACATCTCTTACCTCATCTGGAGTGGCCAACTCACCTTGTTTTAATAATCCATTTTCATTACTTATTATATCTTTAACATTTACAAGCTCTCCATCCTTATTTATTGTTTGTGTTAATACATTACCACTTTCTTTTGCCTTTTTAATATTTTCTTCAATTGCTTGTTTTCTCGCTTCTTTAATTCGTTTATCAAATTCCGTTTTTGCGGCTTTTTCATTTTTTTGTTTTTCATTCATTAATTCATTTAATTCAGATTCTAAATATTCCACTTTGCCTGTTTTATAGGCCTCTGGATGCCACGGAACCCATATTCCAACTGGACCCACTAAAATATCATGGTTTGGATCTAATTCTCTAAGAACTTTACAACGCATTTCAGCTTCTTCTTGCGATGGAAAGCAACCACGAACCTTTAACCCTCTTGTTGATGTTTGAAACTTATTTTCTTGATTAAATAGTAGTTCTAATTTTTCTTCATTATGATCAATATATGTTTTATATTCAGCATATAAAGAAATATTAAAAATATTATCTTGTTCTTGTTTAGCAAAGTCTTCTAAATCACTTTGTAGCTTCTCAAATGAAATCTTATATTTATAAGCGACAAAGTTTAAAAACTGAGTAAATTTTTCAAGTGATTTATATAAATCATATTGTTTTATAAACCGTTCAAAATAAAATTGCTCTTTTTGTTTTAATATTTTTTCTGGAGAGAGAAAAGATAAACATACGAACTTTTGTCCTGCCAATGCTTGATCTTCATCAAGTAAATCAACATATTTTACATTTTCTTCTTTAGTAGTATTCATTCTAATATTTATTACTTCTTATTTAATATTTAAGTATTTATTTTAATTCATTTAATTCATTTAATTCATTTAATTTTTTTATTATTATTTTCTTAACAATTATTATATGTCTTTGATTGGATATTTAGATATAAATGAATTGTTTAAACGCGCCTTAAAATATTTTTTTGAAGGTATAATTGTTGCTTTAGCTGCTTATGTTATACCTACAAAAAATATAAGAATTGATGAAGCTGCCTTAATTGCATTAGTTGCCGCTGCGACGTTTTCTATTTTAGATACATATTTACCAGCACTTGCTGTAAGTGCAAGAACTGGTGCTGGCTTTGGTATTGGTGCCAATCTTGTAAGTTTCCCACACGGTCTTTAAACTGTTTTAAACTGTTTTAAAACTGTTTTAAACTGTTTTAAACTGTTTTAAACTGTTTTAAACTGTTTTAAACTGTTTTAAACTGTTTTAAACTGTTTTAAACTGTTTTAAAAAATATTATATTATTTATTTATATATATAAATAATATGAGTAATTCACTAGACTTAATAGAAACTCAGTTTAAACAACAATTAGATAATTTAGACGCATTTTATAGTAATAATTATAAAAAAATTATAGATAAACGAATGCCAAATCGCACAAAAATTTTTTATATTACTCAGTTAAAAACTATGTATACTACTAATAAAACGAACTTAATTAATTATAAAAATAATAGAATTAAAGAATATTTAAAGCAACAGCAACAACAATTACAGCAGCAATTAGAGTTATATCATATGGAAACAGAACAAAAAATTTTAAATAATATAGAATTAAAAGCATTAATTATTGGTATAAATTATTTAAATACAACAAACGAACTTTATGGGTGCATAAATGATGCGCATCATTTACAAAGTTATTTTGTTAATAAGTATAATTTTAGTAGTAATAATTTATGTTTATTAACTGACAATACAATTGTTAAACCTACAAAACAAAATATTTTAAAAAAATACAAAGATTTATTAATTAATGCAAAAGCTGGAGAGAAACTTTTTTTTACTTATAGCGGACATGGTTATTTTAGAACAGATTTAAATAATGATGAAAATGATGGAAAAGATGAATTGTTAATAACAATTGATAATCAATCTATTAGCGATGATGAACTAAAAAGAATAATAGATGAGAACTTACCAGAAGGAGTTACTTTATTTGTTATTTTTGATTGCTGTCATAGTGGCACTCTTATGGATCTAAAATATAATTATTTATCTGGAAACGAAGATTTAGTAACAAATGAAAAAATAAGTGAAACTAAAAGCAATGTTTTTTTAATAAGCGGTTGCTTTGACTCGCAAACAAGCGCGGATTCTTATATTGATAATAAGTTTCAAGGTGCATTGACTTGGTGCTTCTTAAAAACTATAAATGAAAATAATAATTTAACTTGGAAAGACTTGTTAATAACTATGAGAACTTTATTAAAACCTAAATATACTCAAATCCCACAATTGTCATCTGGAAAGCTTATTGATATTAATGGACCCATAGTTTTTTAAAGTATTACCTTAATATATTATATAATATATAATATATAATATATAATATATTATATATTATATAATGTCAGTATTAGAGGATCAAATAAAAGAGTGTAAAGAAAAACTACAGCGTGAGAGGACAATTACAACAACGCTTCGCTTTAGGTTGGCGCTTGAACGCAGTAAATTAGCCGATCTTGTACGTGCACAGGGTGCAATGCAGCGTTCTCAACGGCAATCAGCACAACAAGCTGTTATCGGATCTTTAATTGTTTCTGGAGTTCCGGTTGTTCAAGATGATAATAATCCTGTTGGAGGAAAAAAACCAAGATTTGTAAGACGTTTAAAAAGTAAAACAAAAAAGAAAAAAAGAAAAAAACAAACACAAAGAAGAAAATTAATTTCAAATATTATAGATTAAATGTAGAAATCCACTTTCCATCTACTTCGCATTCACATTCCTTCCATCCATTTGCTGATTTAACTCTATCTGTTCTATCTATACTATAATGCATTTCAGCAAATCCGCTTAATGATTTATAAAATTTTGTATCACAAATAATTCCATTTTTTGAAGAATCATATATACCAATCCAAGTTTTATTAATGCCAATAGTATGGCGAATTTGTTGTCCATTTGTAAAACATTTACTCATATCACGACTTTTAACAACTGGTAAATTTGAAATTATAGATTGGTTACCTTCTTCTTCTTCTTCTTCTTCTTCTTCTTCTTCTTCTTCCTCTTTAACCCATAAATCTCCATCTATTAGGTCAAAGAATGTCTTTACTTCTTCTGGTGAAACACGAAAGAACTCGCGTTTAGGATTAATTCGTTCTGTATATTGTGAAAGTAGAGTATGAAGCGTGGTTTCTTTTTCTTTAGGATTTAACACCTTTTTTGCAAATTCAATTTTATATGATGTAGGAGGTCTCCAAGTATCAGAACTATTTGCTTCATTTAATCTTATTTTTGGGTTTCGCTCAGTCATACCAACTTTAAGAATACCAGGCATTGATTTATTTGAGAAGCAATAGATATATCCTGACATATTTAATTGTATATATATTTATTTATTAGTTTTGTTTCAATTTTTTATTTATATTATAAGTTTTTGTGAAAATGTAAGTTAATAAGGATACATTACTTTTTCAAATAATTGCCACATATTAGGGTCTTTTGGATTTTGACCATATGCTTTAAAAAATTTCTTATAATTTTTTATAACATATTCAACAGAGCTATCTTGTGCTTTTGGATACAAATATACTTCATACGCATCTTGCGACATAAAAGAAGATAATAAAGCAACAACATTTGGATCATTGTTTAACTCACTTATATGTTCTGCCACTCTTTTTTTTTGTAATTTAATTATCTTATAATCATTATTCTTTTTAATTACTACAATGGTTTCTCCTTTGGCCAAATTTCGCCAAAATGTTTCTAGTTTTTTATTTTTTCCCCATACTTCTTCCTCTTCTTCACTCTGATTTTTTTTTGGATTTGATACTTTTGACTTTTTTGACTTGTTATTTGCAATTTTTTGCCATCTATGTACGTTTGATTTTGTTGCCACTACTATCCAATAATTTCCATCATTGCCTTTTTTTTTAGTTCCTATATTAAATGCTGTGGCGCTTGCTGTTGGTCCTTGTCTTACTTTTTTAGTTGCCATATATATATATAATAATAATCCTATTATTATTATATATGTTACAAATATCTGAACTATATTAAAAACCTTAAAAATAATAATTAATATCCGCCTCGTAAACGTAATACAAGATGAAGCGTGCTTTCTTTTTGAATATTATAATCACTTAATGTTCTCCCATCTTCTAATTGTTTACCAGCAAAAATTAATCGTTGTTGATCTGGCGGAATTCCTTCTTTATCTTGAATTTTTGCTTTTATGGTATCAATTGTGTCAGCTGATTCAACCTCAAGAGTAATTGTTTTTCCAGTCAGTGTTTTAACAAAAATTTGCATGCTTATACTATTGTATTATATTATTTTTTTATATTATATTTTTATATTATTTTATATATTATTTTATATATTATTTTTTTTTATCCAATTCGTATATTTTGATCCATTTTATTTTCTTTATAAAAGACTGCTTTTATAAATGTAAATAGTAAGGCAAATCCTACTTTAATCAAAAATATTACTTTATTTATTATTGATTTCATTATTGTAAATACAGTGTTAAACACTGTAGAAATAACTTGAAAAACACTTTTAAAAACTTGAGAAATTGCTTCAAAGAGTGCTTTAAACATTTTTAATTTATATATATACTATTTTAAAATATTATATATTTCTAAATTTAAATATTGATATATTATAATGATTCTTCACAATAATCGTCTTCAACGTCGTTTATTCTTCCTGCGTTTGAAGCAATACTATTATTAGAAACAGGACCTCTGGGACCCATAGGACCCATAGGACCCATTGGGCCCAATGGGCCCATAGCGCCGCCTGGACCTGCTGGACCGGCTGGACCGGCTGGACCCATAGGACCCATTGCTCCATTTAAGCCAGGGGCACCAGCAGCACCTTTGTCACCAGCAGGACCAGGAGCACCTCTTAAACCAGGCGCACCATCAGCACCTCTTAAACCGGCAGCGCCTGCCAGACCAGATGGACCCTGAATACCTTGAATACCTTGAGGGCCTTGAGCACCACTGGCTCCCGGAAGACCTTGAGCACCACTGGCACCATCTCTTCCACTTGCTCCGCTGGCACCAGGTGGACCTGATGGACCAGATGCACCAGTATCGCCTTTATCACCTTTATCACCTTTTTCACCTCGTCCGGTACCCCCTTCAGCATTAAACTTTGCTGTAACATTAGTAAATATACGTTGAATATCGGGAAGAGTTAATGCTCCATTATATATTGTTAAATCTCTCATCAAAATATTTTGATTTGCGCCACAAGCCATTGGTTCTACATCTCGTCCATAACCAAATGCTTTTCTAGCCTGAGTAGGGTTCTCTAGAAATTTTGTATAAAACCCGTTTGAAGTGTTTTTTAAAACATTATCAATATATACATCCACTCTCTGTTGGAGGGGTATTCCAGCTGGAGGATTTGTTTCATTTCTTATTACATATGTAATAAGATGTGTTTCATTCAAATCTACTTTAACATCCTGCTCCCCATTATTGTTATTTGGCGACCATGGGTCAAAATCGGTATTGACCCCGCCGTCTAAGATATATCCTCCTTGAAGCTTAATATGTAATTGATTTTTAGTAAAATCATTTGTCCTACGTACAAAAATTGCAGGCATTCTTGAATTAGAACTAACATTTGTAGCATCAGGCACGGCTATTCTACAAAGACAAACGTATATACCTCCACCATGGGACATTGCTAACCCAACTGAATGATATATAAAACTTATAGAAATCTCGTTTTTGTTTAGTGTTAAAGAAGGTAATTTAGCATGCTGTTGGTTTCCTCTAGCTGAAGATAATGTATTGTCAGACATTGGATTAACTGCAAACGGATTATAACAATTTACAAAAGTATTAGGAGGTCCATAGGTATTATGCACATAATATGCGCCAGGAGCACCATTATTCATAACAGCACCTCCAATAGTAGTAAAAGGACCTGCTGTAAAATAATTTGATGCTGTTATAAAAAATGCTTCCTTTTTTGAAACCATATATTTTATTAAAAATATACCTAAAATAAATACTAATATGAATAATAATATATATACTATATTTTCTGTACTGTATATTTTTTTCATATATTATTTTAAAATATTATTATTTATTTATTTTAAAATAATTCTAAATAAATAATTGAAAATATATAAAATTAAAAAACTAAATAACATAATAAAAAATTAATATTATGAGTAAAATGAATAAAATGTCTAAGATAAGTAATTGGAAACCGATAAGTATTAATCCAAACTATTGTATTAATTGTATTGGTCAAATTAAAAACAATAAAACAAACAAATCATTAACTCCTAAAGTAAATACAAAAGGGCAATATGTAGTTAAATTAAAATTAAATACAGAAAATACAGAAAATACAGAATATAAACTTTATAAAGTAGATAAATTAGTTGCCAAAGCATTTATTGAAAATCCAAATAATTTACAGTATGTTAAGCATAAAAATGGTATATTAAATGATAATAAAGTTTCAAATATTGAATGGACAACTAATAACCCAATAACTACGTTGAATACTAATATTTATCCTAAAATAAAACATTTTGTTAAATATGCAATTTGTAAAAATGAAAATAATCAATCAAAAAAACACCTCTATTTTAAAACAGAAAAAGAAGCGTTAGAGAGAATCAAAGCAATACAATTAACAAATCCAGACTATAAAAGTAAAGTTCAAAAAAAAGTATACTATTTAACTGAAATAACCTATAATGAAAAAAAGTTTTATAAAAAACATCAAGACTATCTATTAGTTCATAGACTTCACAGACAAATGTATTTAGTAATTAAATATTGCAATTTATTTTTAAAATTATTAAATAAAAATAAATAAAGACAAATACTATATATGTCTGGAGGAATATTTCCTGGAAAACCATTTGCTTTTAATATCAAATGTATAATTTTTGCCTTGATTATTATGATAATTTTTTTATATTCGCCAAATATTAAAAATCCTTATACATTATATGCGACATTATTTGTAATTTTTGTCATTTCGTATGTTGCAATGGCTTGGTATGACTATTTTTTTGATTGTAGAACATTGCCATTAAGAAAAAGCGGTCACAGTATTCAACGATATATAAAACCAAAAGCTCACATGCCCGAAAAACAAGAAGACTGGATTTGTGAGAAAGATACCAGTTTGAAATATATTTTAATATACATTTTACATATTTTAATTATTGTTCCTTTAATTGCTTATGTTGCCATTTATAAAAAAAAGGCACACCCCTATATTTATCCATTACTAGGCGTATTAGCAACTTTCACATTAGGATATCATGGAGTTTATTTATTAATTAGTAGTAAAAAACATTTAGAAAATAACAAAGACAAAGACAATGATAGTGACAGTAACAATGACGCATCTAAACAATTTGCATAATTATGTTAATTTTATGTCTTCTATTTGTTCGGTGATTAACTGCAAATAAATTGTTTTTGCCATATTGATATAAACCTCTGGAATATCTTTATACGTTTTTATTGCTTGTTGTAGAATTGAAGCATTACCACTTTCAATTGCGGTGTCAATAATGTATAAAAAGTTGTCATATACAGTAGTGTTGTCATCTTCCATCTCATTATCCATATTAGTTACTATACTATTTTATTTTTATTAATTTAATAAAAATAATAAATCAATTCAATTTTATAATTTATTCCATAAAATATATTAAAGATAGAAGACAATATATTTTATATGAAGATGGAGCAAACCCCTAGAATTGCGATTGGTATTGATTTGGGAACTACATATTCGTGTGTTGGCGTTTGGCAAAATGATAGAATTGAAATTATTGCGAACGACCAAGGAAATAGAACTACTCCATCCTATGTCGCATTCAGTGATCAAGAGAGAATGGTTGGAGATTCGGCAAAAAATCAAGCATCAATGAATCCAAACAATACCGTATTTGACGCGAAGCGTTTAATTGGGCGGCGATTTTCCGAACAATCAACCCAGGCCGATATAAAGCATTTTCCATTTAATGTTGTTGCTAAGGACGGTGATAAACCCGTTATTGAGGTTGAGTTTAAGGGAGAAGTTAAGCAGTTTTTACCAGAAGAAATCTCATCAATGGTATTAGTTAAAATGAAAGAGATCGCGGAATCATACCTTGGGCAAACGGTAACTGATGCGGTGATTACAGTACCCGCATATTTTAATGATGCGCAACGGTCGGCAACCAAAGACGCAGGAATGATTGCTGGGTTAAATGTAATTAGAATTATTAATGAGCCTACAGCTGCTGCAATTGCATATGGACTTGATAAAATGAGTGATGCTGAGAAAAATATTTTAATTTTTGATTTAGGTGGTGGCACATTTGATGTATCTTTATTAACCTTAGATGCTGGGATTTTTGAAGTAAAGGCAACCGCCGGAGACACGCATCTGGGCGGAGAAGACTTTGATAATAGATTAGTGTCTTATTTTGTAAAAGAGTTTAAGAAACAAACAAAACTAGATATTAGTGAAAATAAGCGGGCAATGATGAGACTAAGAACCTCGTGTGAAAGAGCGAAGCGTTCATTATCTTCTACTACTCAAACAAGTATTGAAATTGATTCATTATATCAAGGACATGATTTTTTTTCATCAATTACACGTGCTCGTTTTGAAGAATTATGTATGGATTTATTTAAATCAACAATGGAACCAGTTGAAAAAGTGCTTAAAGATGCAAAAATGTCTAAAAGTGAGATTCATGAAATTGTGTTAGTAGGAGGTTCTACGAGAATTCCAAAAGTTCAACAATTACTCAGTGATTTTTTTAATGGAAAAGAGCCTTGTAAATCAATTAATCCGGATGAGGCGGTTGCTTATGGCGCGGCAGTTCAAGCAGCTGTATTATCAGGAACAAAAAGTTCAAAAATTAATGATTTATTATTATTAGATGTTACACCATTATCGCTTGGATTAGAAACATCTGGAGAAGTTATGACGGTTATTATTCCAAGAAACAGCACTGTTCCAACTACAAAATCGCAAGTATTTTCAACATATGCAGATAATCAACCAGCAGTAACAATTCAAGTATTTGAAGGCGAACGCGCCAGAACAAAAGATAATAATAAACTAGGTGAATTTATGTTGAGCGATATTCCACCAATGCCTAGAGGAGTTCCACAAATTGAAGTTTCTTTTGATATTGATGCCAATGGTATTTTAAATGTTAGTGCTCTTGAAAAATCAACTGGAAAAAGCAGCAATGTTGTGATCACAAATGATAAATCACGTATTTCAAAAGAAGAAATTGAACGAATGACTAAAGATGCTGAAAAATATGCGAAAGAAGATGAAGAGTTTAAAGAAGCCAATGCCTCAAAAAATATCTTAGAAGGTTATTGTTTACAAATACAAAGTTTAATTAAGGATGATAAAAATACGGAATCATTAGAACAAAAAGACAAAGATAGAATAAATGATTGTTTAAATTTAACAATGAAATGGCTTGAAGCAAATAAATATGCTTCAAAAGAGGAATACACCAATAAAAAAACCGAGCTTGAAAATGTTTGTAAGAAGTTAATGCCATCTGGTGGAATGCCATCTGGTGGAATGCCTGGAGGAATGCCTGAAGAAGATGACCTAGATTAGATTACAAAAGAATGAGGTTAATATATAATTACAATTATAATAGTAATTATATATCATGGAAAATGTTTTTTAGTAAATTTATTTAAAATATTTATATAATGTATAAATGGCACACAATGTCTTTTACGTTGAACACGAAAGTGGTTCTGGTAGTTATAAATATTCAGATACAACTCTTACTACAAATGACGGCGAAAAAGTTACGGTACAAAATCTTACATCCTTCAGGCCTCAGCAAATAACTTTAATAAAACTATGTGAAAATCTTGAATATTTAATAACTAAATTTAAATTTACTAATCTTTCAATAACAATGCCTGTGCCAGGTGTGCCAGGTTACTTTGTTTATAATAACTTAGAAATGAAAGCAGCTCCAGCAGTAAATGCAGATTTTCAAAGCTGGGAGATAAAATGGAACACAGAAGATGGCAAAGCAAAAAAATTAATGTTTAAACGCAGGTTTATCCGTAAAAGTTCACAAGCGACGACAGCGCTACTTCAGGCAGAAGCTGCAGGACACAGTTTGTGGGGAGGAAATAAAAGAAGGAAAAAAACAAAAAGAAAAAAAACAAAAAAACAAATAAGTAGATAAATTAGTTTTAATGAGAATAATTAATTTTTCTAAAAACTTATGTATTCAAGCAATTATTATTTTAACTGTAACACTTATTTATATAAAATGTAATAACACAAATTATTCTGATAAATTAGTATATTTTAGTTTTGGTTTATTTATTTCAATATTTTTAAATGCAACATTAACATTGATTTATAAAAAAAACTTTATAATAAATAACTACATAATTAAGATTGAGAATCAAAAAAAAATACCATTTATTTTAAACTATTTAAAAACTATTAGTAAGAATGATACCAAAACAATAATTACTTATTATTTTAATTATACAATTGGTTGGCACATTTTATTTTTATTAATTGCATTATATTATGTTAAGCCATATATTATAAACTCACGAAAAACAAATTATGCTTATATAAATGTTTTTGCATATTTTATATTATTTGGACTATTCAATATATATATTATTGATATTTTTAAAATATATAATAAAAAATTACAACTGACAAATTATGAGTTTAAAGTATTACTTTTTTTAATAACAATAACTTATATAATATTATTATATTATTTTGAGACAATTAAGTTAAAAAACGCAGTTTAAAATATATTAATATATTTAATATATTTTATATTATGTTAACTAAAAAACAATTCCAAATACTACATACTTTAATGATATTAATTGTATTAATAACATTTATATTATTGCCATTAAACTATATTAAATATATTGCCTGGATACCTTTGGTAATTGTTTTAAATTGGATAATTTTTAATGGTTGTATATTAGATAAATTGCATCATACTAATGCCAATTGTGATATTATTTTAACAGATAATATAACGCCCTTTTTAAAATTATTTAATGAAAATATGGCAAACTATATACATAAAAAATATTTAGAAAATACAAATAGACCAACTTATATAGTTTTTTTTATATTTACTTTTTTAACAACAATTATTAGTTATAGATTAATTTATAAAATTGATATAATAAAATAATTTAAATAATTTAAATAATTGAAAAAATTTTATTTTTATTGCCATATGTAAATATGAAACATAAAGATTTACGTGTAGTAGTATTTGATTTAGATGAAACAATTGGATATTTTCAACAATTTGCGCAGTTTTGTCAAGCCTTAGAGTTTTTAAAAAAAAAAAAATTAAATCAAAATGAGGTTATGTTGTTATTAAACTTATATCCAGAATATTTTAGACCAAATATTTTTGAAATAATGAGATTTTTAAAAGAAAAAAAAATAAATAAGGAGGTTTATAAAGTTTGTATTTATACAAACAATAATGGACCAAAACAATGGGCAAAACAAATATATAACTTTATAGAGCAAAAAATAGACTATAAATTATTTGATAATCATATTGGCGCATATAAAGTAAATGGTATTCAAATAGAAAAAACAAGAACAACACATAACAAAACATTAAGCGATTTTTTAAGTACTACAAAAACGCCAACACACGCCAAAATTTGTTTTATTGATGACTTATATCATCCACATATGACAAGTAATAATGTCACATATATAAAAGTTCAGCCTTATATTATAGAATTACCTATAACTGTTATTACATCACGATTTTGTCAAAATACTAGATGTAATATACCATATAATGAGTTTCATAATATAATTTCTAGATTTTTAAATGCACCATCTATTCCACATAATGTTAAAACAAATCACATTGCAAATGGTGAAAAAATATTTAAAGAATTAGAGAAATTTTTTATCAATCATTATTAATCATTTAAATTAATCTCGCTTAACTCTTCTTCATTAAATAAATTATCTTCATTATCATCTTCATCGCCTATAAGAAGTGATTCATCGTTATAAATACTTAAAGAGCGAGCACTACAATCATCCGCATCCACGTATTTAGGCATCCAAAAATACGGAATCAAATGACTTTGATTTTTATAAACAGTATCATAAATTGTTCTATAATATAACTGCTCCATTGTTTCTGGAGTATTGTGAGTATATTCTATAGTATTGTCATATTTAATTGATTTTTGTTTGCTTACAAACTCTTCAATTATTTTATACCATGGCCTCTCTTTGCTGCTTACCCCATCACTAAATTCTTCTTTTTTACGCCATAAAACACTATCTGGTAAATAATCTCGGTCAAATGCTTTTCTAAATAAATATTTTTCTTGTTTTTTATTTGTTTCATATCTATAGTTTGCTGGAATTGAAAAATAAAAGGCTATAAAATCTAAATCTAAAAATGGGGAGCGTGACTCAAGGCCATTACTTGAAATACACATATCAGAACGTAATAGATCAAATCTACTAATATCATTTAATAATCTTTTACATTCTTTGTCAAACTCTAAGGCATCTGGCGCATGATTCATATATAAGTAACCACCCATTAATTCATTGCTTCCATCTCCATTAAAAATTACTTTGGCATCCGATGTTTCAGAAATATATTGAGCAATTAATAAATTACCAACACTTGCGCGAATTGTTGTAGTATCATAACTTTCAATTGTCTCAATCACTTTTTGTATGGAGGCAAAAAAATCTTCATCAGAAACAATTACTTCTGTATGATTTGATTTAATATATTTGGCAACCTCTCTCGCATATTTTAAGTCTTCAGACCCTTCTAATCCAATACTGTAGGTTTGTATTGATTTGCCATATATTTTACTTACTAATGAAGCCACAATGCTGCTATCTAACCCTCCTGATAATAAACAAGCAACTGGTTTAGAGGTTGTACTAACACGTTTATAAACTGCTTCAAAAAATATGTCATGAATATTATTTGTAATGGTATTCATATTTATTTCTTCGCTATATTGACTAATTCTTGTTAAATTAAACTTATCATATTTTGTATGAGAAGCAATAAACCATTTATCATTCTCTGTTTTTTCTAATACCATATAACTGCCAGGGTCAAGTGGCCTAATTATAAGATTTTTCTCTCCATTATCTCCATTATTTTGTGTAAAAAAATATAATTGTTTCATAGTAGACGCAAATCCTAAGATTGAATCGCATTTTTCTGAAATGGATTTGCTTGTCAAATAAAATAAAGACCGTTCCCCAAATTTATCTCTTCCAATAAAAGTTTTATTACTATCATTATCAATTAAAATAAAAGCATAGACGCCGTCTAAACATTTAAGAGTATAGTCCATGCCATATTTTTCATATAAATGAATTATTACTTCACTATCACAAGTTGTTGTTGCTTTAATATTCATTAATTTATACAATTGTTTGTAATTATATATCTCTCCATTACAAATTAAAACTTTATTATTATATTTTAAAGGTTGATCCGACTTCTTATCTAATCCATTTCTATTTATTAATTTATTAAAGGATAAATAAAACAAAAAGATTTTATTATTTATATATGTTTTTGATGAATCTGACTCTGACTCTTGCTGATGACTTTTTTTTGCTTGGTCTTCTATAATAGTATTTGACAATTTGATTTGGTTATAATTTAATAAGGCAAAAATACTAGACATGTATTAATAATAATATCATAATTTCTTTTTATATTTTTTTTATTATACAAATATATATGGAAATTACAAACAATTCAAACTATTTAAGTAATACTGGCAATTATAGCAATTATATTAATAAACGAATATTAGAAAGAACAATGCAATTTGAAAATATAGAAGCATTAATTTCGCCTAGACCTCAGTCTACATTATGTACAATGCCATTACAGAATATTATCCCACATGAATCTTGTAAAGCAATAATATTAAATTATGAAAATAATTATACCTTAAATAGTACTACTAGTAATGCCAATACTTGTAATATAAATGGCAAATGGTGTAAATATGTTAATAACATAGATACAGAATCTATATTAAAGAATCAAGTATATGCATTACAACATGCACCACATACAAAATATGTGCCTGATAGTTGTAGTGATTTATATAAATCAAATACTATTAAAACTTATAATAATTATAATAAAAACATGAAACAATATAATCCTTCTAATATATCTAACATACCTAACATACCTAACATACCTAACACAAATTTCTCAATAGTATTTAATGAAGATACTCGTCAAATTTTAAAAAATAACAAATTGTAATATAGTATAAATACTATGAATATTATAGAAACAAGCCAAGAAACAAGCCAAGAAGCACAAAAAGATTCTTATATTAATAAAATAACTTTAGAATATTTATTAAATCCAAGCATACATCTTAAGACTAATAATTCAAATGAAATACTTGAAAATGATATTAAATTTTATAAAAAACGAATATGTCAAATTACAAAAGAGATGAGTCGTGGAGAAGTTATTAATCAAAATTTACAATCTATTTTTAATAATTATGCAACCCAGTTAATATATTATTTTAAACAAATGGATTATGACGAACTACATAAAGGAGAATATAATGATTTAACAAAAGAGTTAGTTACAACATCGCAAACACTACAAACATCGCAAACAATAAAAGATATTAATATTAATGATCCAATGTTAAAAAATAAAGGAATCAAAAAAAATTAATATTCAACATATATAATAATAAAAAAATATGTATAAACAAACTAAACAAACTAAAAAAAATAAACAACCTAAACAAACTAAAAAACAACAGAATCAATATAAATTAAATTGTGGTCCAACTAAAAAACTGAGTTATTCTTGTTATGAGCCAAAGAGTATAATTAAAATGAAAAAAGCGTGGAATAATTACTATCCAAATAATAAAATTGCGTCAAATGATGTATTAGTAATTTGGAAATTTTTAACAGAGAATCTTAAAGAAAAATGTTCTAATGAAAAATGTTGGTTATTTCAACCATTTATGTCTAATCATTTAGATAAACATTTAACAAACTTTACATTCGCACCGCCATCACCAAAAGAATGGAAAACAAATCCAAATACATGGTTGACAAATTTTGATATTGAAAAAGTTTTAAAACAATATGAATATAAATATAAAAATTTTAAATTAATTGGACCATCTGCGATTGATTTTGATAAAAAAATTAAACCAAATCAGTGCGTTTATGATGAATTATGTAATTTTAAAATAACAGAATATAAAAAAAAAGGACTAACAAAAATAGGTATTGTTTTAAATACTGATCCTCACCATCTTGATGGTTCTCATTGGATTTGTTTATTTATAAATATTACTCTTCAATATATTTATTTTTTTGATAGTAATGGATTAATGGTTCCAAAAGAAGTAACCGTTTTTATGAATAGAATTCATACACAAACTAAAGAATTAGGTACCCCATTTAAAATAATAATTAATGAAGTAGAACATCAAAAATCAAATACCGAATGTGGTATGTATGTCTTATATATATTAATTTCTCTATTAAAGAAAGATACTTATCCAGACTTTAAAAAAATTATTCCTGATTCTAAAGTAGAATGTTTAAGAAAAATACTTTTTAATTAATTATATTTTATATTTTATATTTTATATTTTATATTTTATAAAATATAAATACTATCCTATTTAAACTATATATATAGAATGAATAATAACTTTATATCAAATGAGAATAAAGCGTTTATATGGCAACTTTTAATGGAAGCAAATGCTTTCAATAATATTTCAAATAGCAAATTTCAACAAATAAACTTAACTTATGAAGCAATTATTAGTGAAATTTCAAAAAACGCGGGAATGAGTTTAATTGAAAAAAATAAATTACTAATGAGTAAAATGTTTGAACTATTAAATCATTTAAAATATGAAAATCAACATACTCGGTTACAAAATGTTGATATTAAAATAGATTCTCAAAAAGGAGAAACTGATTATATAAAACTTGTAAATCATAATAAACCAAAAGATATTAGTTTCAATGATCAAATAGATAAACCATTTAATCCTAGTGAATTAAATACAAAATTAAATGAAATAATGGCTGCTCGGTCTTATGATAACCCAACTTCAATATTAAATAAATCAAACGATAAAAAAGTTGCATTTTCTTCAATCCTAGAAACAATTCAAGAGAAAGATTCAACAAATGAAAATCTTTATACACTTTTACAAAGTATAGCATCAGACTTAAAAATATCTATTAATAAACAAGATTTAATTCTTGAAATGCTTAATAAAGAAAAATAGTTACTTAATAGTTACTTGATAGTTACTTGATATTTTTCATAAATTGGAGGTTCATCTGCTGGAGCAGTATTTTTAAAAGAAATAGTTCCTATTATAACTGGATTATTTAATTTTATAGAATCTAAGGTATAAAGAGTAGTTTCAACTACTTTATTGGCATTTTCATTTATTTGTATTAAATCCAATATATTATAACCACATTCTAGTTTAGTACCATCTTTATTTGTTATTAAAATTGGTTTTATTTGTATTTTTTTGGCTTGTTTATTTAATTTTTTGGCATCATCTTTCTCATCGGTTTCTATTGCTGGAGTATATATATATTTATTAGTATTTGTAGAGCCAAAACTTAAACATCTTAATTCTGAACTTGAGCCAACCGCATTATGTAGATTACAATCAATAGAAGATTCTTTCATATTTTTTAAAATTTCTTGAGTTATATTTTCTTTTTGTTTTGAGATTTCATAAAGCGATTGATCGCTTGTTAAATATGGATCTTCTGTTGTTTTATAAAGCATATATATGCTTTTATCTAGTTTGCTTTTATCTTGTTTTTTTAATTCTTTAGATGCATTGTCTACTAACTCTTTTGTAAGATCCATTAAATATAAAAATACTTCTACAGTTTGTTTTTCTTGAGGTAAGCTTTTATGACTACAAATTCTACGAGCGCGTCCAATAACTTGGTCGTTTCTAACAGGATGCCAATATGGTTCAGTAATATGAACGTAACGTACATTACTTAATGAAATGCCTTCTGCACCGGATGCGGTTATCATAATAATTTTTATTACTGCTCCATAAATATTTTTATCTCCAATCTCTCTGCCATTTAATTGAAGTATCTCTTCTTTTAATGTTGTTGTATTTGTTGCGTCTAAGGCATCCCAATTACTATTAAAAATATTTCTTAAAATTTCTTTTTCTTCTGGTTGTTCTGTACCAGTATATAGAATATATTTGGGCTTGGCAATATCTTCTTCTTTTATATTTAATCTCCATTCGCCTTGTAATTTAACAATTTTAAACTGTGCAAATCCATTTGCTTTTAATACTAACGATAAAATACCAATCCCTTCTAATGTTCTAAATTGACTATAAATTAAATGAGTTCCTTCATATGTATCATCTAATAACCGAGTTAGTATATTTAAAAATTTTGGACTATAAATATTTAATTTTTCGGGGGTTAAGAACTCATCACGTCGCTTGTCTAATGTATCTAATGCTTTTATAATTCTTGAAGCATAACTAGATATTTCGCTTTTAATACGTTGGCTTTCTTGGCCTTCTTGGCCTTCTTGGCCTTCTTGGCCTTCTTGTTCTATATCATTTGGAACTAATACAGCATCTACTAAATCTTCATTTGCTTCATCATTAATAACATCACTAATAGATTTGCCATCCCGAGGCAAAGGTCTAACAATCTCTGGTGCTGGAAATACAAAATTACAAAAGGCACGAGAGAAAATGCGATATGTAGAAGAAGATTCAAACAAATCACCGGCACCCTTTAATGCGTTTTTTTTGGAATTATTTAGTTCTAATTTACGCTCTTCGGCGCGTGCTTTCTCATATTCATCAAATTGGAATTTACTCATAGGAACTAAGATAATATGAAAATCATTATTTTTATTAAATTTTGGAAGCAAAGCATCTATATCAGGAAAATAAGAAACTAAACCTAAAATTCGTCGTTTAAACAAGTCCATATTTTTAAGATTAATAGGATCGCCTATTTTACTAGTTTCTAAGAAATATTTATTAAACTCGTCTTTATTATCCGGTAAACATTTATTTGCTTTAAAGCTAATTAAAGATTCTTCTGTTTTAATATTTTCTTCTAGTAAAATTTGTCTAACAATGTCTATAAAATCGGAATCACTAATATTTCCACTTTCATTTAATTCAACTCCAGAATAATTTTTATTTTTATCAATTACTGAGAAAAATCCATATGGATTTCTAGTAATTGTTAAAATTGGTTCTGGAGTGGCTTTAAACCGTAAATAATCTATATTTGAATTTAATTTGGAGGCAAATAATTTTACCAATGAGCTTTCTGTTAATTTAAATTTGCCTTCATTAATTAGTTTAAGTTGCCAAGTATTAATATTTCCACGCAATATATTCATCATAATTGCAACCTCATGTGGATAGTTAATAATAGGAGTTCCAGTTAATAATATAATTTTAGTATTTTCAGCACTTTGCAAATAATTATATATTTTCATTGCCAATGAGTTAGGTCGCTTTATTTGATTTACAATTCTACTTACAAAATTATGAGCTTCATCAATTACTATTACTTTATTAGAAAAAGGATTGCCTTGAGCAGCTGCAACCATTTCATCAAACTTTTTCTCTCTTAATCCGTTATATCTAACAAATACATATTTGTTGTTCAACATTCCATCTATTTGGTCATTTAAAACTTTTTGTTCGCTACTAGTTAATGTACTATAGTTTGATGTTTTATTCTTATCAATAAACCAAGCACCGCCATTTTTTTCTATTATTTTAGGAGACAAAGACAATACACTTGCCAAAGCATCTTTTAATTTTGGATTTGTTTTTATACTAATAAATTCCCAATATTGATTGTTTCTATATAATATATCTCCGCATTTTTTAAGTTCTTGTTTATAATTTTCTTCTAATGATTTAGGTAACATAATCATAACTTGTTTTTCTGTTTTAATCCCTTCTACAATTGCAATAGAAGAACAAGTTTTACCTGAACCTAAGCCATGATATAATAAAAGTCCTCTATATGGAGTGATTAAATTAATATAATCTCTTACTATCATTTGATGAGTTAATAAACTAAATGAATCATCGCCACTTTTATCGCATTTATATTCATCTACATTTGCTTGTATTTTTCTTTTATATGGTTCTAATAAACGATTTATAAAATTAATAAAATATTCGCGATTATTTAAATAATATTGCGAGCTTTTAATATTAATTGCTTTAGTGTTAGGAAGTCGCGCTGTTAATTCATCTACATTTGCTTTTTGCGTAATTAATTCTATTTGAATTTGTTCTTGCGTTTGTTCTTGTGTTTGTTCTGGGCTTGCAACCGGCGCTGGAGCCTTGGGTTGTATAATTTTTGTTGAAACATTGCTATCATATTTTGATAAACTCCATAATATTTTTTGAAAATATTTTTTAATAATTGTTTCATCTAATATAGTTGTAGAAAACTCAAGACTTTTTTTTGCAACTGCTTCACATTTTCTATCATTATCTATACACCATTGAAGTCTCTCTTCTAAATTAGATAAATCCGCATTTATAAGTATATAATGCACGTTTGGTTTTATTAAATGGTCTACCCAAGAAGTGTATTCGCTTTTAACTCTTAAAATTAAAGAACCTGTTCTCATTGTTGTTAATAATCGGTAAGCATTAACATTGCCATCTATATGAATAATATATTTATAATTACTTTGCTCTTGCATAGTTACAAATTTGGCAGATTTAATATTTGTATTTAACATACCAATTCCATTAATTGGATCAAATTTAATTGATTTACTATCTATTGTTTTGTTTTGACTTGTTAACCCAATATCTAATAATTCATTATTAAATGTTAATAATTTTAATCGTTGATTTGTTTCGGCAGTATATCCACAACCAGAAGGACCTCCTCTAAAAACTGCTTTGGTTTTTTTTTCTTTCCAATTAGTATTAAATAGTTCATAAGTTTTTTTTTTTGAAAAATCAATATCATCATAATTTGGAATTGGAATATCTAAATAATTATTTTCACCAGACATTGATAATATTGGAATGTGTTCTGTAAAGTTATATTCATTTAATGGTAAATCTCCAGTAACCATTGGAAATGGTTCGCGTCCATTTGCTTTTAATATTATGGCATCTGTTAAATTTAAAATAAACACTCCATTCGGCAACTTCATATTTTTAACTATATTAACATACAAGTTTTCTTCAACATAACGTGTTTCTTCAGTAATTGGTTTATATTGTTCTTTAAATATACATTGCAGTATTCTCGCCGGCTTTTTTAACTCTCTTTTAATATATTTTTTTTGAGCATCTGTTATTAATGTATTTCCCTCCAATGACGGCAAATGTATCGTCTTAATCGCATTTATAAATGTTGGTGCTGGAGTTGTCATTTCAACTTTATAAAGCACATAATTATTATCCATAATACACAACATATAAAACGAATGATGTAATTTTTTGAATAAATAGTCTAGAGTGTTAGTTAATGCTTGTTGTGTCATTTGCCATATAGGATTGGTAATTTGCGGTGGAATATCTAAGCTGTTTATATTTGATTTATTAAAATCAAATATTTTACTTGTTGTTGCTTTTGATATATATTTTTTTCCTATTTCTAAAGCCTCTTCATAAGTATTTATGATTTTCATTTTTCCAGGTTCTATTATATCTAAATCAGGATTAGGAATAATCTCTTGTTGTTTTTCTGTTTTTGGTTTTTTTACAGTTTTAAGTTCTAATGGTTTTTTTTTTAAAGTTACCATAGGCGGAGGTTGTGCAACTGGTTCTGTTAGTTCTGTTAGTTCTGTTGGTTCTGTTAGTTCTGTTGGTTGTTCAGGTGGTTTTATTATTTCTTTTATACCTAATTTTTTTAAAATTTCACTTCTATTTATTATAGTATCTGTCTTGTCTACTATATCAATGGCAATTTTTACTGGATTTGCTAATTGTGGATATTTAATAATTATTGTTTTTTTTTTCACAGGTTCTTTTTTTTCCTTAAATAAGTCAGACATTTAATATATAAAAACATTTAATATTAATAATAAAATATTAATATTAAACTTACAAATTTAACTTAGTTAAAAAAAATACAGACTTACAGACTACAAAGTTATTCTATTAGTTTTAATGCTTCTTCGCAAGCAATTTGTTCCGCTTTTTTTTTAATTTTATGAATACCTTTTCCCATAAATATTAATAGTTTATTTTTAGACTCTTCCAACATTGTATGAATATTTTTAAACGATTTTATATCTTTAAAATCAACTGCTTTATTTAGTGTTGTTTCATATTTTTCTTGTCCTAAACAAATATAAACACCCATTTCATATCCATATTCCAATGAATGATTAATTTCAATATAATCCGGTGTAATTTTAAATTCTTTTTGAACTAATACTTGAAACTGATTCTTATAGTTATCATCTGTTTTTATTAGTGTTACCCAATCTACATGTTTCTCAAAAATGTGTTCTATAAAAACTTGTGCCATTTGAAATCCTGGACCGGTTGAAAATGTATTACTAAACCACTTGTCTTCATCTTTAATTGAAATTTTATTAACATCTAAAAATAAAGCTCCAATAAATGCTTCAAATAAACACCCTAATCTTTTAAAATTAGTTCTAATATTTTTTTCTTCAGCATGTTTTGATAATATAAACCATTTATGTAATTTTAATTCATAAGCCAATTTGCCTATATGTTCATTTTTAACTAAGGCAATTTTTTTTTCTGTCATAAATCCTTCATCTGCTTTTGGAAATCTTTTATATAAATAATATTTAGTCACTAATTCTAAAACACCATCTCCTAAAAACTCTAAACGCTCATTTGATTTTGTTTTTAATGGCAAACAATTAAATGGTTTTTCAACTACTTTTATATCTAGTGTTGCATTTTCTAACGCAGGTCTTTTAACATAGGAATTATGAATAAATGCCCGCTGATATAATTGTAAATTATCAATATTATAATTAACACCATAACTTTTGAGAATAAATTGAACATCATTCAATGTAATCTCATGATTTATTGGATTAAAAGGATTAAATATTAATCCGTCACTTGTATTTTTAATGTCTGGATCATTATAATCTATAGTTTCATTATCTGTGGTAACAGCTGTAAGTTCTAGAGTTTCTTCCATTCTTCTTAACTATACAATTTAATATATAAATATATTTATATATTATTATTATATCAATTTTATTAGAATTGATTAAATAAATAAATAAAAATAACTATATAATTTATTATGAGTGGAAGGAATGATATAGTATTATCTTTTGCTATATTCTTTATTTTTTTTACATTAATTTTTATTAATCTTTTATTAATAAGTTTGGAAGAACTTAAAAAAGATTTTGTAAAATATAGATGTGTGCCAGTTTTTATGCCTTTTGTAGGAATAATTGGTGAAAATCCAGTTACTAATTTTGCTTTTTGTGTTAAAGATTTGTTGGGCCAGTTTATTCCAGATTTATTGGCACCATTATATTTATCAGATAATATATTAACTAAAAATATTGGTGGTTTATTAAACTCTTTAAAATCTTTACGTGCCTTTTTAAATAATATTAGAACAATGGTAACAGAAATAATACAACTAATTATGTCTATATTTTTATTTTTAGTAGTTGGTATTCAAGAAATTAGTATTTCTTTAAAAGATTTATTTTCTAAAACAATCGCAACTGCATTTATTTTTAGATATTTACTTGAAACTGGTAAAATGACGGGTGAATCCGCTTGGAATGGCATGCCTGGACAAGCCATTAGAGGTCTCGCTTCTATGTGCTTTCATCCAAATACTTTAGTTAAATTAGAAGATGGAAGCTGTAAATCAATCTCTAATATTGAAGTTGGTGATATTCTTAAAAATGGACAAATTGTTTATGGTACTATGAAATTACATAATTTAGATAGTAATAATAATTATATAGAAAAATTATATAAATTTCCAGGCGAATTTTATGATAATAAAATACATGATGTTCTTGTTTCTGGAAGTCATCTTATTTATAATACAATAACAGAAAAGTTTATTCATGTAAAAGACCATAAGCAAGCGAAGCTTTCAAATATAAATACTAAGTTGTTAATTTGTTTAATAACCTCGGAACATACAATACCAATTGGTAATTATATTTATCATGATTGGGAAGATAAACAACAATCAATTTCTTAATATAACAATATTATAACAATATTATAACAATATTATAACAATATTATAACAATATTATAACAATATTGTTATAATATTATTTTAAGTATCTAATATATATGATTGCAGCATCTAAAAATGATATTACAAGAATATTTGACGCAAAATATAAAAATAAACCATCATCCTATAGTGATTTATATGGAAGTGACTTTGTTATAGGCATTGCAATTGTATTTATTTTTTCACTTTTAATTATATATTATCATATAAAAAATCAAATACCAAAACTACAAGCTGATTGGGGTAATAAACGATGTCATCCATTATACATGCCTTTTGCTCATTTAGTTAAACCAGATAAGAATAAAACAAATTATGAAATTATTAGTGCCAATTTTGGACAGTGTATTCATGATGTTTTATATAGTATTGCCGATGATGCCTTAGCACCGCTTTACTATTCTAAAAACTTAGCCACCAAGAATATTAATAAATTATATAATACACAAGTTGAAGTAGGTCCAGACATTAATAATTTTGCTGATAAAGTTACAAATATTTCAGATAAAGTAATCACTAAAGCGGCGGGTGTTATAACTCCTTATGTAGAAAACTCATTAATAATGAAAGATACCCTTTTAAAAATGCAAGGCGTTTTTCAAACCGGAGAATATGTTGCAATTACAAATTATTTAATAATAAAAAAAATATTTTTAGCCTTACCTATTATATTTGGTATTTTATTAGGTATTCTTATAGTAAGTCTTGGTTATGCTTTTTTTGGATTTCCCTTTACTCTGCCTTTAATATTTGTTATATTAGCATTAATTGCACTTTGTACTACTATATTAGTTATTTCAATTATGATAGTTCAACATTTAAAATAAATAATTTTAATATATTAATTTTAATATTTTAATATATTAAAATATCAATATATTAATATGATAAATTTTTATATATCACAACGTACATTATTTTTTTTTACAATAATTCTATTTTTATTAGGGTTTCATATATTTTATGGATGTTGTAGTTTAACTATAAATAAAAATACGGAAACTAATAATAATGATCCTTTTAATACAAAAAATGAATTAACTAATTTATATAATAAATATAATAAATATAGTACTGAAAACCATTTTTATATACCTGATAAATCATTATCAAGTGAAGAAATAAAATATATTGCACACAGAGGCGGAAATAATGCATAATTTATGAATAAATTATTGGTTTTCTTATGTATGGTGTATATTATGTAGTGTCACATTTATTTTATATAATTTACCAATAATAAGTTGAATAAATACTTCGTCTTTTTTTTTATCATAATTTAGTAATTTAAATTTTGTCAGTTTACTATTTAAAAAGTCTTTAATATTTTTACTAAACTCTATATTTATTTCATTATTTATAATGAAATAATTTGCATAACCATCTAAATTAACTAACCCACTTAATTTTAATAAAATTTTATGATTTACAATTTCCGCTTCAATATATTCTTTTCCAATAAAAGGTATAGTAATAAAATGTTTATAAGTTCCATATTTTGGAATAAAACTCATAATTCCAACTAATAAATGCAGTAAATTCATATATAAATATAAATTGAAATATATTTATATTTATATATTATTATATATTTTATAGATCATTTTTATAGATGTCTTATAAGCTTGTAATTGTTGAATCTCCTGCAAAATGTGAAAAAATAGAAAGTTACCTTGGGTCTGAATATAAATGCGTTGCCAGTTTTGGACATTTACAGGAACTAAAATCACTTAAAGATATTGATATAAATAATAATTGTAAACCGCGTTTTAGTCCTATTCAAAGTAAAAGCAAACAAATAGATTATATTCGTTCAAAAATAATTAATGCAAAAGAAGTAATATTGGCAACAGATGATGACCGAGAAGGCGAAGCAATTAGTTGGCATATATGTAATTTGTTTAATTTGCCAATAACCACAACTAAACGAATAATATTTCATGAAATAACAAAACCGGCAATTTTACAGGCAATAAATAATCCTACAATTTTGAATATGAATATAGTGAACTCTCAATTTGGTAGGCAAATTTTAGATATATTAGTGGGTTATAAAATAACACCAGTTTTATGGGAAAAAATATCTAGAACTAAAAAATTATCAGCTGGTAGATGTCAAACTATTGCATTGCGTCTTGTTTATGACCGTCAAAATGAAATAAATAATTCTAAAAGTGTAAAAAGTTATAATACAACAGGTTATTTTAGCGATAAAAATATTCCCTTTACATTAAATCATAATTTTGAAGATGAAAAACAATTAATTGCCTTTTTAGAAGATTCTAAAACGCATACACATAATTTAGTAATAGAAAAACCTAAAGACTCTATTAGACATCCTCCGCTGCCTTTTAATACAAGCAGTTTACAACAAGCAGCAAGTAATGAACTTCATTATTCTCCAAAAGTTACAATGTTCCTATGTCAAAAATTATATGAATCTGGATATATTACTTACATGCGAACAGAGACAAAAAAATATAGTAATGATTTTATTAAATCAGCAACCGAATTTATAACGAATAGTTATGGTAATAATTATGTTAATTCAAGTATTACTTCATTTAAACTTGAAGACCCAAGTAATAATACAACCACACAACCACATGAAGCAATACGGCCTACAAATATCTCTCTTATGCCAGCAAGTATTGATATAACTAAACAAGAAAAACTAATGTATAATTTAATATGGAAAAATACAATTGAAAGCTGCATGTCAAATGCGTTATTTAAAACATTATTAGTAAAAATAAATGCTCCGCAAAAGTATGAATATAGTTATTGCTGCGAATCGGTTGTATTCTTAGGATGGAAAATAATTGCTTATAACAATAATAAAAATTCGGCGATTGATGCAACAAAAACAATGGCATATGAGTATTTGCCTAAGATTACAAATAAAATATTACCATATAAAAAAATTGTTTCTAAATTAACATTAAAAGCAATTAAGTCACATTATGGGGAAGCATGTCTTATTAACTTATTAGAAGAAAAAGGAATTGGGCGACCATCAACCTTTTCGTCACTAATTGAAAAAATACAAAATAGAGGGTATGTTAAATTAGAAAATATAACAGGACAATTAATAAGTTGCCAAGATTACTATCTTGAAACTAATACTATTTCTGTAGTAAAAGAAGATCGGCAATTTGGAAATGAAAAAAATAAATTAGTCATTCAACCTACCGGGATTTTAGTGATTGAATTATTAATAAGGTTATATCCCACGCTATTTGATTATGAATACACTAAAAATATGGAATCTAATTTAGATATTATTGCTCATGGTAATAAAAATTATTGGGAATTGTGTCTAGACTGTTTACGCGAAATTAATAATTTAAACAACTTAAACAACTTAAACAATCTAAATACTCCAAAACAAGCCAAGACATTAATAAAAAGTGAAGATATTATAATAGACAATAATCATGTCTATATGATTGGAAAATATGGACCAGTTATTAAATGTTTAATAAGCGACCCACCAACATTTCTATCAGTTAAACAGAGTATAGATTTAACAAAATTAAAAAATCAAGAATATAAACTAGAAGATATAATTGAAAAAAATGTAGTACTTAATAAAATCTTGGGGAAATATAATGGCACTGATGTTATATTAAAAAAAGGCAAATTTGGCTTGTATGTTTGTTGGGATAAAAATAAAAAATCCTTAAATAATATAAATACTGAAGAATCAAAGATTGTTTTAGAAGATGTAATTAAAATTATTGAAAATAATAAATCCTCAAATGAAAATATATTGAGAGAAATATCTAAAGAAATATCAATTAGAAAAGGAAAAGGAAGTTATGGAGATTATATATTTTATAAGACCTCTAAAATGTCAAAACCAAAATTTATTAAATTAAATAAGTTTAAAGAAGATTATTTAACATGTCCTTCAATCAATATAATAAACTTTATTCAAAAATAATTGTAAAATTGTAAAATTGTATAATTGTATAATTGTATAATTTTATAATATTTACTTTAATATATAATAAAGACATTATTTATATGCTAGTTCACACAGCTTTTATTATGATATTTTTATGTATATGTTTATCTATTATTGCTAATAATGCACAATATAAACAAAATGACACTGTATCAAATAAAGCATGGCTGCAAACAACCGCTGCTTGCTATTATATATCTGCGTTTTTAATGCTTATGGTGTGGGGATATTATAGTTTAAAAACAACTTATAGTTTAGATTCATTTAGAACTACAAGACAATTATCAAGTATGGATACTTTTTTACGCCCACTTCCAGCAGCTTTTACTGGATTACTTTTAATCTTTGCTGCTTCACAATTACTTTTATATCAAACAAGACTAATTGAGAAACGTGTAGTTAGTGATTATTTTGAATGGAAAAGAACTTTTACATTCTTACTTATAGTTCAATTAATTTTATTAGTAAATGCCGCAAACAATAATTTTAAATATAAACCCTTTAATTATCTTGTATATATAATTTGTTTATTAAATTTTATTATTTTAGGAATTATACATATATTATTACACTTTTTTTCTACTGATGGTTAGTATATAAATTTATAGGTAAGGCCTATTTTATTATTATTTTCCCAAATCCCTGAGATTTTCAAAATTAATTTATTATTTTTAATGTATTTTATAATGTATATTAATTGAAGTTTTATTCTATTGACTTTTTCAATACTTACATTATATTTATTTAATATTGCGTTTTCAATTGTTTCAAGAATACTATGTATTTCTTGAGTTTTATCCAAATTTATTTGTAAGTATAAACCATTTAGTATTAAATTATTATCTGAATATATTAGTCTAACAAAATTACTGTCATCAATAATATTATTTTTTATTGGATCATAAAAAAAAATGTTGTTTATATTAAACTTATTAAAATCAATTATAATATTCATGTATAATTAAATTATTATAATTTATTTTATTAAAATGTTTTTAAGTATTTAAAAAAATCTCATATATGTTATTAAATGAAATTAACAGAAACTCATTTTATTGATTATCTTAAAAAAAAAAAATTACATAATGAAGTAATAATAAGCGAGTCAAAAAAAAACAATTTAAATAATTTAAACAATTTAAACAATTTAATTATTTATGGCGCGCCAGGAATTGGTAAATATAGTTATGCTCTTAATATAATAAAAGAGTTTAGCCTTAGTGAGTTAAAATATGAAAAAAAAATTAATATTACTAATAATATTAATAATAATAATAAAAATAATAAAAACAATTTTTTTTTTAAATTAAGCGATATACATTATGAAGTTGATATGTCTTTAATCGGATGTAATTCTAAACAATTATGGAATGATATATATTTACAAATAGTTGATATTATTTCTGCAAAACAAAATAAAATCGGAATTTTATTATGTACTAATTTTAATTCAATTCATTCTGAATTATTAGATATTTTTTATAGTTATATGCAAACAAATTTTAATAGTACTATTGTAATACGTTTTATTCTTATTACTACAGATATTAGTTTTTTACCAGACAATATTATTAATTGTTGTGAAAAAATAACACTTAAAAGACCATCTAAAAATATTTATAATACTACATTTAAGATTAATCTTGATAATGATTTTAATATTAATAAAATTACTAATATAAAAGATATAAAAGATATAAAAGATATAAAACCTATATTAACAATGAATGAATCTCCATATAATAATATTATGCAAACATCCCATCATTATTTAAGTAATTTAATATTAAATTGTATAATTAATTATACAGAATTAAATTTTTTAGAGTTGAGAGAAACTTTATATGATATATGTATTTATGATATAAATATTTATTTATGTATAAATCACATTATTTATCAATTAATAGAAAAACAATTATTGCCAACTGAAAAATTAAATAAAGTTTTAATAAAACTAGTTGATTTTTTAAAATTATATAATAATAATTATAGACCAATTTATCATTTAGAAAGGTATATACTATATATAATATGTGTATTAAATGAATTTTAATGAAGCTTGCGCCATTCTTGAATTATCTAGTAATTTTAATTCTCAAGAATTAAAACATAATTATTACTCATTAGCTTTAAAATATCATCCAGATAAAAACTTTGAAAAAGACGCAACAACTAAATTTCAAAATATTCAGTCTGCTTATGATTATTTAAATAATTTAAATAATAATGTGAGTGAAACTCATAGCACAACACAAGAAAAACCTAATTATAATGATTTTGTTAAAATTATTTTAGATAATATTATTAATAAAAAAATATATAATAATGAAGTAACTTTTACATTTTTAAACTCATTGCCTAAACATAGTATTGTTGAATTACATACCATTGTTACAAAATATTCAAAAATATTAAATATTAATCCTGATATTTTAGATAAAATTAATATAATCAAAGAAATATTTGATTTAAACAATAACAATAATAATGAAGAAATAAAAATAATATTAAAACCTTCTTTAAATAATTTATTAAATGCTGATTTATATAAATATACAGATAAAAACAATGATTTATATATACCTTATTGGCATCATGAATTAGTATATGATTTATCACAATGTACTATAGTATTTAAATGTGAGCCTAATTTACCTGACTATATAACAATTGATGAATTCAATAATTTATATATTACTATTAGTATTAATATTTTTGATATTATAAACATTAAAAATATAGATGTTAGTATTGGTGAAAAACTGTATATAATACCGGTAAATGAATTAAAAATTGTCAAACAACAAACATATATTATAAAAAAACAAGGAATACCATTAATAAATATGAAAAAAATTTATAATATTACTTTAAAAGCTGATATTTATTTTAATATTGTATTTAATGATATTTTAAGTGATTAAACTAATTTATGCAGTTGGTTTCTTACGCACTACTTTTTTCTTAACACTAGTGTCAGCATCGGCAACTGCAACTGGTTCTGGATCTGCTTCAACTTCTGTTTTTTCTACAACTTCTGGTTTTACTGGAGTTTCCGTAGTTTCTACAGATTCTACTTTTTTTGTAATAACAACTGGTTGCGTTTGAACTACTTCTTCATCATCTGAATCTTCGGCATATACAACAGGAACTTTTGTAGTTTCAATTTCTACATCATCATCTGTTTCAGCACTTGCTTTAAGCATTGCTTTTTCAGCTTCAGATGGTGGTGCAAATAAACATTTGCCTTTTAGTGATACTTTTGGTTGAACTTGTGCTTGGAATAATCTCCAAGTTACTCCAAACTTTCCATTTGCAAACCATAGTCCGCCACACTGAATAATGGTTTTAACATTAATACTTTTTGTTACAATTTCAGTAGGAAGAAGGCCTTGCGCATTTGGAAACAGTGGATTTCCTTTCATATCATAAAGCTCAATTTTCCACTCGCCTTCCCACATTGGCACTTTAATGCGTAAGTTTGGTTGCCGTGTATAATCAGACTCACCACTTGAAGCATGTCCTTCAGGATATTTTGGATACCTTAGCATAGGAGTCCATAGAGCATCACATACATCAGCGCTCATTTTTGGTTTGTTTAACCAATCTTTACTATTTGCCATCGCATCATTTTTTAGTTTTTTTTCCATTGCTTTCATTGCTTCTAAAAACTTGTCTGTTTTTTCAGAGTTTTCATTTTTGAAATCATCATTTGGAAATTGCAGTGTCATATCATAAGTTCGCTTTCCACTTGCTTCATCAACATATTCATTAATTCCCCAAGTTAACATTAGCGGAGTTTGTAACATTAGACTTTTCTTAGATTTAGAATTAAGAATACCAATGCTTTTTCCACCTGAAGCATTAATCTTTGGCTTAGTATACATAAAGTCTTTCTCAACGTTAAAATCAGAAGTATCAATCATCATCTGCTGTGCTGTCATGTCCGCCATTGTAATTATATTCTAACTTTTAATTTATTTTTGAAATCAATTTTTTATTTTTAAAAAATAAAAATAAAAATAAATCAAAAAATAAATCAAAAAATAAATCAAAAAATAAATCAAAAAATAATTAATTTTATATATTTTATATATATATTTTATATATATTATATATATATATAATATATATATATTATATATATTATAATGTCTATTTATAGATTTATATATAAAGAACCATCATTTAAACTATTAATTAATAATGGCGCAGCCTTACCACAGGAACGAGACTTGGGTTTAAATATTGAAGCAGTATTAAATCTATTAAAAGCAAAGAAGCGGACAATACATGATGTGATGAAAGATGCTGGTGAAGACCCACCAGTTTCAAATATAGAAGATCATCTTACAGAAACTTTTTTTTCTGATACAAAGTCGTTTGGCAATAACTATAAAAAAGGATTACATGATATTGAAAATGATAGTGCTTTTATGGGTGATGAAGAAGTGTATTTTGATGTAATTAAAACAAGCACAGACCGCGGGCCTCCTATTCAATTTAGATCATCAGCCACAAATATACTTTATGAAAGTGGAATGGGACCTGAAAAAATATGTACGACTCCTATTCAACAACTCAATATATGGGATACTCCAGCAGCTCATTTAGATCCAGCAAGCAAAATTCCTGGAAACAACTATTTTCCCAATAGTAAAAACACAATTATATTTGACAAATCATTCACAACTAAGCTTGGATTTCCACATAATTTAGAATGGAGTACAGCTGATGTTTCAGAAACCGCTGACGGCTCATTGCAAGAGGTGACTATTAGTGCTTCCCAGTATATTAATACTACTCCACTAAAAGTAAAGATTGATTTAAAGAAAAATACTTTTGCGCCTACAGTAAATTCAAAAGGACTTGCCTATTTTAGTTTGTTAGGAAATAAAAGAAAAAATACAGCACTAAATAAATTAAAAAATACAACAGCAGCAGCAGCAGATATATTTAAATACTTATTACTAAAAGAATTAGGAGATGTTGCCCAAGTATGGCTTTATTTTGCCTTAATTATACTAAATTTATTTTTAACTGGTAATTATGTTGGGCAAATTAATAATTATTTAATGCTTACTACAGATAGTGTAGTATATTTTTTTTGTAAAGTAATGAGACTGCCTTGTGAATATAGCGGTTCAAGAACAGGAGTACAGCGGGGTCGTTGTACAGTTAAATATTTTATTATAGGCACACCAGACTATAAAAAACATTTAAAAAATTTACTTTTGATGGAATCAAAAAGAATAGAACAACATAATCTTAATAATTCTACTGCAATTGAAAAAATTTTACAAGTTGATATAAGACAAAAAAAAGCTGGATTAATTAATTTTAGTTTATTTAATATTCACATCAAAATTCCTAAGTATGTTACACACAATTTAAAAAAAGATGATTATATATGTTCAGGTATAGAATTAATAAATGGACGTATTGTGTCCGGCTCTCTAACAGACGATTATGTTAAAACCCGAGTATTAACATTAAAAGAACAACTAGATATAAGCAATATAATAAAACAAAAGTTGGAAAGTTTATTGCAAAAAATAGAGCAATTAAATATTGATCTAGAAGCCTTTGTAAAAAGTCAAAACGACTACCTTGAAACTAAAGATTTCACACAAGTTAATTCCACTGACATTACTCCTATATATTATAGACTTCTAGATGAACTTAAAAGGTATAAATGCGAACAATATATAACAATACTAAAAAAATCTGTAAAAGGTGCTAAGTATATGTTTAATAAAATAAAAGAACTTCAGCATGATTCAATTACTTTTTTTAACCGACATATTACAAATAAGGTGCCTTTTATCTTTTTGGATGATGTAATTCCAGATTTTCCTGATTCATCTGTTGAAGATGAAGATTCATTTGATGAAGAAGATGAAGAGGATGAAGAGGATGAAGAGGATGAAGATTTTGAAAAACCAGATGGTAAACGGCAACGCATAAAAGGTGGTTCTCGTTTACCTGTCGGCCGTGGCCAGATTAATGAAATATCTTCCATTAAAGAAAATAAAGACATAGGATATTATGAATATTTACTATTGTATTTTGTATATACATTCTGGTTTCAGAATTTTAAAATAGTTGATAATATTGTTGCACTTACAACATACTCAGAATATTGTCTATTTGCTAAATATTATGATATGCTTGTATGGGAATGTTCTAATAATAATTGGAATCTTGATACTTGGAAACATCCACAGTTTTCAAAACATTTTAAAAAAATATTTAAAAAAAAAACAGATGAAGAGATTGAAGCTCTTGGTAAACAGTTATCAAATTATATTAATTTTTATAATTTGGAAGAAACTACTATTGAGTCTATGACATCAAAAGTTTCAACAATTTACAACAAACTGAAAAGTCGTGATAAATTATCCATAATTAACTATTACCAACAAAGTATTAAACCCAGCAAGCGCAGCAAGCGCAGCAAGCGCAGCAAGCGCAGTAAGCGCAGCAAACTCAGCAAACCCAGCAAACTCTGTAAAACTGTTAAAAATTGTGAAACTATAGAAAGTTTAGAAAATAGCAAATGTTGTAATAATAGCATAAATCGTAAAAAAGGCATAATAAACTCTAGTAATTTCTCTCGTAAATTAAAAAAAAATCTTGAATATATTTACCAATAACATCCGTTTTCAATATTGGTATGACCAGTTGGTTTTTCATTTTCTAATGGGCGAGACCAATGTTTATTCATATATATTCTTAATATTTCAGGTTTTTCTGTTAACCATCGGTTTCCATAAATACCAAAAAACATTTGTAATACACCTCCTACATAAATCGCAGATTTATCCATTTTAAATATTTCAGCACAAACTAAATTTGCATATCCACCACAAGAACATAATGCAATGTCAAATTTATTTTTAATTTTTTTAATTTTATTAATAAATTGCTCTAATTCAATATCAAACTCATCAGATGGCATTGCTGCATGTGTTTGCGGAGGGTTAATAAATATAAACTTACAATTTGGAAAAAGATCAACCCCATAAATTTCAGGCAAAATATCTAGTTTGCTTTTCATGCTTTCTATAAAAGGCGAAATTATTAATAATCGTTTGCCTTTTAACGCTTGCGTCCAAGGATTGTTATGTATATTATTAAATACATCTAGTGTAAGCGCCCAAAACTTTTTTTTTTCAAAGTTAATAGTTATAAATTCATGAGATACAGCAATATGATTTATATAATTCCCACGTTTATCCCAATCAAAATATGCATCACATAAATTAAATGCCTCTAAATATAATTCTGAATATTTTAATATACTTTTAATAGAGGTTAGTTTTATACCTGCATTATTTTTCATTGCTTTTATTACATTATTTATATAACTATATTGTTCTTTGGTTAATTTCTGAGTTGAAATACATACGCCTAAATATGCAAAATTATTTTCAATTCCTGATATTCTTGGTAATATAAAATTAGTATTAGTTGTAATTTTTTCTTCTAAATATAAACGAAGTTCATTATTTTCTTCTTGTATATTATAACGCAACTTAGGATATACTATTGGGTTATTATTTTCATATAATATTGGCTTAATCAAAATATACTGCCCGTATATACGAGTTGTATTATCATATGTTCTAAAATTACTGGCATGATTATGATATGTTTTAATTAAAAAAGGCTCATTATATAATTTAAATCCAAGGATGCTAAATATATAGGTAATATGATTATCACACCCTAGAACGCCTAATTGAAAATTAAATAGTTTATTGTGTTCTGGTAAAATAGTATAATTACTATGAAATATCCAAGTATCTTGACTACAATTTGTTCCATTTTGAAATAGATTACATTTTGTTAGATCATTGTTTGTATATTCAAATCTAAGCAAACAATATACTTTTCTTTCTAATGAAGCATTGGTAACATATAAATTCTTAATTGTACTATCAAAAAAGATATCTGAATTGGCTATAATAATATATCCTTTTAAATTAAATTGGGATACTGTATTAAAAGCATCTGAATACTTCATTCGTTCATTTATATTTACTATTTTAATTTTTGAATTATTGATATTATCAGCAACTCCTATTTGTTTTAAATTATACGTATCTTCACAAATAAGATAAATTTCATTTATAAATGGGTTATTTAAATTGAAAATTAAACAATTAACAATTTCTTTTTGTCTAAACGCATTACTACTAATATAAAATTGAGTAATTAAAATTATGGGATCTTTTATTGGTTCATTTGATAGTTCTGTTATATTACTGTTAATTTCCCAGATACTTGTTTTTATATTCCATATACTATTACTTCCTGTATTTGTACTTTGATTTTGATTAACCCGAGTATTTAAGTTCATATTCATTTTTAAATTTTTATTTTTATTTGGCATTTTTTTATATATATTTTTATATTTTTATATCTTTAAATTATACTTTATCAATAATAAATTATTATACTTATATATAATTGCATGGCTGTATTTAAAGATATAACACATATTAATAACTTTTCAGAATATTTACCGTTATTAAATAGTTGTTTGATAGTAGAATTATTATTAGTTGTTATTTTATATAATAAATTAATTAATTCATTTCATTTAAAAAAATGGTACCAAACATATAACTTAAGTGCTTTAATTATAGATGTGTTTGTTTTACTTATATTTTTAGTAAAAACTGTATTTTTTTATAGATATTTTTTTTCTAGTTTTAATATTTTAAAATTTATAGGGCTTGCCATTTTTTTTCAATTATTTAATGAAACTTGGTTTCATATATTAATAAGAAATATTCCTTATGGTTATAATAATTTAATAGATTATTTTAAAAATTATACAAAAGAATTTGGACTCACAGCCCATATTGGTTATAGTTGTATGATGATATTTGTTGCAATGTTAAGTTCTCACATTTCTTTTTATTCATATAATATAAATATTATAATATTTATAATTGTTAGTTATTTGTTGTCTATTTTAATAAATATATAATCTTTTATATATATTCTTTTATATATATAAATGCGGTTAATAAATAACAAACGTAAAAGCAAATATAAAATCAAACAAAAACGTAATTTATCAAAAAAACAAAAACGTAATTTATCAAGAAAACAAAAACGTAATTTATCAAAAAAACAAAAACGTAATTTATCAAAAAAACATAAACGTAATATAATGTCTGCTGGGGATGGTCCAGTTAA
>Ga0114970_10000166_pt1 | contig 44714 bp, 40 predicted proteins | sample M_140205_XF_Meta_FD_87030 | JGI IMG/M metagenome (GOLD analysis project Ga0114970, IMG submission 87030) | Freshwater microbial communities from Lake Montjoie, Canada to study carbon cycling - M_140205_XF_MetaG | ecosystem: Environmental > Aquatic > Freshwater > Lake | place: Lake Montjoie... | reverse complement strand
TCGAGGATCAGATCAAGGGCGCCGGCACCAACCTGATCACGGTGAACGCCGGCAACTTCTCCTCCGGCGGCGTGCGCGGCGGTGTCGGCACCTCGAGCACGCTCACCGAGGACGATGCCGAGGCGATTCGGCGGGAGGTGCCAGGCGCGCAGTACGTGGCCGCGGGCCAACAGTCGCAGGCCCAGGTCATTGCCGGCAACCAGAACTGGTTCACCCGCATCCAGGGCACCGACGTCGACCTGCCGCTCATCCGGTCGTGGCCGACGCAGTTCGGCTCGTTCTTCAGCCCGCAGGACGTGACGAGCGCCACGAAGGTGGCCGTGCTCGGCAAGACGGTGAACGACACGCTCTTCGGCCCCGACGTCGATTCGACCGGGCAGATTATCCGCGTGCGCAACCAGCCGTTCAAGGTCATCGGCGTCATGACGGCGAAGGGCCAGAGCGGCATGGGCCCCGACATGGACGACCAGATTCTCGTCCCCTACACGACGGTGATGAAGAAGCTGCTCGGCGTCACTTCAATCCGCGACGTCACGGTGTCCGCCGCCACCGCTGGTGAAACCAGAGCGGTCGCTGATGCCATCGCGGTGCTCCTGCGCACGCGCCACCGTATCGTGCCCGGACAGGACGACGACTTCTCCGTGCGCACCGCCGAGGAGATCGCCGACATTCGCACGCAGGCGATGGGCACCATGACCACGCTGCTCGCCGGCATTGCCGGCGTCTCGCTCATCGTCGGCGGCATCGGCATCATGAACATCATGCTGGTCTCGGTCACCGAGCGCACCCGCGAGATCGGCCTGCGCATGGCCATCGGTGCGAAGGGGCGCGACGTGCTCCTGCAGTTTCTGGTGGAGGCGATCGCGCTGAGCCTGATCGGCGGCGGCATCGGCATTGCGCTCGGCTTCGGTCTGGCCGAAGGCATGTCCCGCTGGATGTCGTGGCCGGCGAAGGTGCCGGCCAATGCTGTCGGCATGGCCTTCGGTTTCGCCGCGGCCGTCGGGGTGTTCTTCGGCTTCTATCCGGCGCAGAAGGCTGCGCGTCTCGACCCCATCGACGCCCTCCGGTTCGAATGAGCGAGGCCCGCACGGTTATCAGCATCCGCAACCTCGTGAAGACGTACGTCGTCGGCGAGGTCGAAGTGCGCGCGCTGCGCGGCGTCACCCTCGACGTGAAGGGCGGCGAGTTCCTGGCGGTCACCGGACCGTCTGGCTCCGGCAAGTCGACGCTGATGCACATCCTCGGCTGCCTCGACCGGCCCACCTCGGGCCAGTACTTCCTCGACGGCCAGGACGTGTCGCAGATGACGAAGGACGAGCTGGCTGAGGTGCGCAACGGCAAGATCGGCTTCGTCTTCCAGGGGTTCAACCTGCTGTCGCGCACCAGCGCGGTCGACAACGTGGAACTGCCGCTGCTCTACAGCGGCGTGCACATCAAGTCGGCCGAGCGACGCCGCCGCGCCATGGAGTCACTCGAAGCGGTGGGGCTCGGGGCGCGCTTTGATCATCATCCGAACCAGCTCTCGGGTGGTCAGCAGCAGCGCGTGGCCATCGCCCGGGCACTCATCACGCGTCCGTCCATCCTGCTGGCAGACGAACCGACCGGCAATCTCGACACCCGCACCAGCATCGAGGTGATGGGGATCTTCCAGAAGCTGAGCATCGAGCGCGGCATCACCGTCCTCGTCATCACGCACGAGACCGACATCGCGGAGTACGGCACGCGCGTCATCGCCTGCCGCGACGGGCTCATCGTCTCCGACCATCCGGTGGCGCAGCGCCGGACGGCCGAGACCGAACTCGCCGCGCTGCCGGTCGACGCGCCCGCCTGACCTCCAACATTCGCCATGACCACACCAGACACCGGCTTCGACATCGTTCCCGCGCAGCCTGCCGACGTGCCGCTCGTCCTCTCGCTCATCATGGAGCTGGCGGAGTTCGAGGAACTGGCGCACGAGGTGCAAGCGACACCCGAGCGCCTGCACGCCGCGCTCTTCGGTGACGGCGCTGTGGCCCACGCTGTCATCGCGCGCGCGACGGACGGTACGCCTGCCGGCTTCGCGCTCTACTTCTTCAACTTCTCGACCTTCGTTGGCAAGCCGGGGCTGTATCTCGAGGACCTCTACGTGCGCCCCGCCTACCGGACGCGCGGTCTCGGCCGTCGTCTGCTCGCGCACCTGGCGAAGGTCGCGGTGGACCGCGACTGCGGACGGATGGAGTGGTCGGTGCTGAACTGGAACGAGATGGCGCTGCGCGTGTATCGCGCCATCGGCGCGCAGCCGCTCGACGAGTGGACGGTGCAGCGCCTGACGGGCGAAGGCCTCAAGGCGCTGGCGGCGGGAGGGGGTCGATGACATCATCGTTTCGCGCTGCCGTCGCCATCGCCCTGATGCTCGTTGCCGGCGCCACGGCGTCCTGTTCGTCGCAGACGCCCCCGCCACCCGCTGACCAGCACGCCACGCTCGGGGCGATGACTCCGGCCGTCTCGGTCAAGGAGTTGATGCACTCGTTGATCGACCCTGGGTCGGACTACATCTTTAACGCCGTCGGCACGGTGATGACGAAGGACGGCCCGGTGGACACCTCTCCCACGACCGACGAGGACTGGGAGAAGCTGAAGATGGGAGCGGTCACCATGGCCGAGGGGGCGTCGCTGCTCAAGCTCCGCCGGCCCTTTGCCCCACCTGGCGACCTGAACGACAGTGTCGGAGCTGATGCCACGGAACTCTCGCCCGATGCGATCACGGCGAAGGTCGATGCCGATCCGGTCGAGTGGAACGCGCGGGTCGAGGCGCTTCGCAACGTCGGTCTCGAAGTGCTGGAGATCGTGAAGCGGAAGGACGTCGCCGAACTCTCGGATGCCGCGGCGAATCTCGACAACGCCTGCGAGAGCTGCCACAAGGTCTACTGGTATCCGAAGGAGGATGCCGAGTGGTATCGCAAGCTCGACAAACGGCTGAAGGACTACAGCGACAAGGCCGGCACCGCGACGCGCTGACTATCCCATCTCGGCGCGAAGGCGGCGCAGCAACCCACCCACGGTCATCTCCGTCACCGGGTCGACCAGGTTCGGCGCGATCTCGGCCAGCGGTTCCAGCACGAATGCCCGCTCGCGAAAGCGCGGGTGCGGCACGACCAGCCCCCGCTCGTCAACGATCGCCTGCCCGTACAGGATCAGGTCGACGTCGAGCGTGCGCGGGGCATTGGCGTAGGGGCGCTCGCGCCCATCGGCCAGTTCGATCGCCTGCAACTCGCGCAGCAGCGCGTGCGGGTCGAGCACGGTGTCGCCGACGAGCGCGGCGTTCAGGTAGGTGGGTTGGTCGCCAACGACATCGACCGGAGCCGTGTCGTAGCGCGACGACACCGTGATGTCTGAGAGGAACTGCGAGAGGCGGGACACGGCGAAGTCGAGATGCGCATCGCGATCGCCGAGGTTCGAGCCCAGGGCGATCGCGACGATGGTGGTGTTATTCAACCCAGCGCGTCGGCATCACGGTGCCTTCGAGCTTGCCGACGCACTCGGTGCGGCGACCGAGCAGGTCGAGCCGGCCGGCGGACGCCTGCTGGAAGAAGCGCTGCTGTTCGAGCGTTTCGCCAAGGATGACACGGAGCATACCGCGGTGACGGGCGTTGTCCATCGCCTCGACCTTCGGCTTCCACCGCTCGACGAACGAGGCGGACTCGCGGGCGTCCTCGTCGAACAGCGGCGTGGCGGCTGCGGTACCTTTGCCGGACGGCTTGCGGTCCGGCGCGGCCGCGGCGGTCGGCACCTCGCCACCCAGTTCGACGATGGTGCGCGCCACCCAGGAGAGCTGGGTATCCTCGCGGTTGATGATGTACTGGTAGGTGTTGTTCGCGTCGTACTGCGCGACGTACACAGCAGCCGCCTCGTGGCGAAGCACGGAGGTCAGCTTCTCGCGGTAGAACTCCTGGAGCATCGGCAGCAGCTCGGTCACGACTTCTGCTTCTCCTTGCACGTGATGCAGACCCGCGTCCACGGGATCGCGTTCAACCGCGCCGGAGCGATCGGCCCGCCACAGTCCCGGCAGATGCCGTAGGCGCCCTTGTCGATCCGCTCGAGGGCCTCTTCGATCGCCTGCAGAATCTTCGCGTCAGTCTGTTTGAGCTTCAGCGCGATGTGAACTTCGTTGTTGCCACTGGCCTGGTCGGCCATGTCGCCCTGACGAGTGTTGTTTTCCATCGACGCCTGAATCGGCTTGATACCGCCGGTACCCAGCAGTTCAATCCGCTTCCGGAGGAGCGCGTCCTTGTACACCTGATCGTCCATCGTCTCTAGGACTCCTGCACCATGGCCTGCCCAGCGAGGGGCGTCGAAAAGAGAATCATAGCACTAGGCCTGACGCTCAGGCACCCGAGCGCCAGGCACCAGCGCGCTACTCGGCGCGCAGAGTCAGGAGCGGCTTTTCGCGGAGCACATCCAGGCTGGACAGCACGCCGATGGCGGCCACCAGCACCGACGTCGCCACCACCCCGCCCAGATGCTCCATCCAGAAGAAGCGCCACGGAATGTCGAGCGCATAGCGGCTGACACCCCATGACAACGCCACGGCGCCGAGCGAGCCGACCGCGCCGGAGAGGAACCCGAGCACGCCGTACTCGAACAGCAGCATGCGGGCGATGGTACGCGTGGTCGCACCGAGCGTCTTGAACACCGCCGCTTCGTAGACGCGCTGGAACTTCGTCATCGCCACGGCGCCGACGAGAATGAGCGCGCCGCTGAACAGCACCAGGCCGCCGACCACCGAAATGGCCAGTGTCACCTTCGACATCACATCCTGGATAGTCAGCAGGATCTCGCGGAAGTCGATGACCGATACGTTCGGAAACTGCGCGACGAGGTCCGACTGGAACTTCGCCCTGGCCGCCGTGGTGCCAGGCCCCTTTAGCGGCGAGATGAACATCTGCGGCGCGTCGTCGAGCACCCCAGGGCGGAACACGAACATGAAACCGCCGTTGCGCGAGTCGCGCCAGTCGACGCGCCTGATGCTCGTGACCTTGGCGTCGAGCCGACGGCCGAGAATGTCGAACCGCACGGTGTCGCCCATGTTGATCTGGAAGCGCTCGTGGATCCCCTGCTCGATCGACACTTCGGGTTCGGTCGACGGTCCGCTCCAGAAGCGTCCCTCGGCCAGTTCCTCGTTCGGCTCGAGCCGGTCGCGGTAGGTGATGGTGTACTCACGCGCCAGCGAGCCGCGCGCGCGTACATCCTCGAAGCTCTCGAGCTGCGTCTCGCGCCCTTCCACGCCAGTAACGCGTGCGCGCAGCACGGGAATGAGCCGGAACGCTCCCGCGCCGTGCGCCGGATCCTGCAGGAAGCTGGTGACGCCGGCCGCCTGCCCGCGCTGCACGTCCATCAGGAACATGTCGGGGGCATTCGCGGTCATCTCGGTCGAGAACTCTGCGAGCAGGCTCGACTGCAGCGTCCGCACGCCGACGATGAAGAAGGCGCCGAGGCCGACGGCCAGCAGGATCACCCGCGTCTGGTTGCCCGGACGCGACAGGTGCAGCACCGCGTGCCGCAGCGGGAACGACGACGTGTTGGCGAGTGGCGCCACCACATAGACGAGCAACCGTCCGGCCAGCATCAGCACGATGGCCAGGGCGCTGAACCCCGCGCAGACGATCAATCCCACCGTGAGCGACGACGCCTGCCAGGCAGTGACCGCGACGAGGCCCGCGGACACGAGCACGAGCGCCGCAATCCGCGTCCAGTCCGTGCCGGCCGAGGCCGCCGACTCGTCTCGCAGCAGCAGCGACGGTTTCACCGCACGGACGCGCAGCAGCGGCACCACCGAGAACAGGAGTGACACCAGCACGCCGATGCCGATGCCCTGCAGAGCGGCGCTCCACGTGATGCCGTAGTGCACCTCCGCCAGCAGCGACGTCGTGGCGGCCGGCATGGTGACGTAGTACGGGATGGCCGCGATGGCGACGCGCGCCAGCCCCACGCCGAGGACGCTGCCGGCAAAGCCGAGCACCATCACCTGCAGCATGTAGATGGCCATGATCTGGATGCTCGTCGCGCCGAGGCACTTCAGCACGGCGATGGCGTGCATCTTCTGCAGCACGAACACCCGGGTGACACTCGACACCGCGATGCCGCCGAGAATGACGATGACCAGTCCGACCAAACTGAGATAGTTCTCCGCCCGGTCGAAGTCGCGCCCGATCTCGTCGTCGGACGAGCGAAACGACCGCGCGTTGATGAACGCCTCCTTGAAGTCGGACTGCAGCGTCTTCACCAGCCGGTCGATGCCCGACTCGGGCATCTTCACCAGCAGCACGTGGCGGGCACGGCTGCCGAAGGTGAGCAGGCCCGTGGCCTGCAGGTCGGTGCTGTCGATGAGGACGCGCGGACCGAGACTGAAGTCGCCGACGCGCCGCCCTGGTTCGTCGACGATGACGCCGCGAATGGTGAAGGGCACCTGCCCGATCAGCACCTGCTCGCCGACCGCGACGTTCAGCGCCGTCAGCAGCTCCGGGCGCACGAGCACACCCTGGCCCTTCAGCAGGCTGTGGTTGTAGGGGGCACCGCCCTGCAGGGTGAGCGTGCCGTAGAGCGGAAACTCCGGTCCCACCGCACGCAGTTCCGACATGCGCGCCACATTGCGGCTGCGGTCGGCCGACCGCACCATCGTCGGCGTCTCGACCGTCTCGGTCTGCGCCGTGGCGCCGTACTCGGACAGGCGACGGTCGATGGTGGCGCGAGCCTCGGGCGTCCAGTCGCGATTGGTGGAGATGAGCACGTCGGCCGCGATGAGCGACTTCGCCTCGGTGCCGAACACCGCGCGCACGCTCTGGATAATGGAGCGCAGCGCGACGATGGCCGCCACGCCGACCGCGATGCAGACGAAGAAGAACAGGAGCCGCCGCCACGACGCGCGCGTCTCGCGCACCGCCATCCGCAGGACGAAGCTCACACCACCCTGCCGTCGCGCAGCGAGATGCGCACATCAGCCATCGCAGCCAGTTCCTGGTCGTGCGTGACGAGGATCAGCGTCGTGTTGCGCGACGCATGGATCGACCGGAGCAGATCCATGATGAGGTGACCGTTCGTCGTGTCGAGGTTGCCGGTCGGTTCGTCGGCCAGCAGAATGGGCGGCTCGTTGGCCAGGGCCCGGGCCAGCGCCACACGCTGCTGCTCGCCGCCGGAGAGCTGCGACGGGTAGTGATGCGCGCGTCCGGTCAGTCCCACTTCTTCGAGGAGCGCGCGCGCGCGTGCGCCCGGGTTCGGCGTGCCACGAATCTCCATCGGCACGGCGACGTTCTCGTAGGCCGTCAACGACGGGATGAGGTGGAAGAACTGGAACACAAATCCGATCTTCTCGCCGCGGAGCCTGGCGAGGTCGTCCTCGCTGAGCCGCGTGATGTCGACGCCGTCGATGTGCACCGACCCTGAGGTCGGCGCGTCGAGGCCGGCGAGCAGGCCGAGCAACGTCGACTTGCCGCTGCCGGACGGTCCGACAATGGCCACGAACTGTCCGCGGGGAATCGTCGTGGAGAGCGGATGGAGGATGGTAAGCGGCTCGGTGCCACTCGTGACAGTCTTCGAGACGTCGCGGAGTTCGATCATGATTTCTTCAGCGTCGGGCGTAGCACCGTCCACACGTTGTCGGCTACCGTGCGCGCGCCTTCGGCCGTGGGATGAATCCCGTCGCGCTGGTTGAGTCCCTCGATGCCTGCCACGCCCTGCAACAGGAACGGAATGAGAGGGACGCCGTACTGCGTCGCCACGTCGGCGTACACCCGCCGGAACGAGACGGTGTAGGTCTGCCCGAAGTTAGGCGGCGCCTCCATCCCGGCGAGCACCACGGCGATCGTCCTGGCCTGTGCGCGTTCGATGATGGTGGCCAGGTTCTTCTGGAGTTCCTCTGGCGGCAGGCCGCGCAGGCCGTCGTTGCCACCGAGCGCGACCACCATCACCTTCACGTCGCCATCGAGCGCCCAGTCGAGGCGGCTCAGGCCGCCGGCCGACGTGTCGCCTGACACGCCGGCGTTGACGACGTGATAGCCGAGCGACGCGGCATCGATCTTCTGCTGAATGAGCGTGGGGTAGGACTGCTCCGGCGACAGGCCGAGTCCGGCCGTGATGCTGTCGCCAAGAAAGACGACGCGCGGGCGGTTGTCGGCGCGGGCCGGTTGCTCGGGAGCGGCGGCTGGCGCGGACACGGGCGGCTGTCCGTCGGATGACGACGCCGACCGGGTGGACGATGTCGAGCCACCGCAGCCGACGACGGTCAGCAGCGATAGCGCGAGTGCACCCGCGAACATGGAACGAGCCTGCATCATCGGTTATGTGAGAGACGCACGTTCCGCCTCGAGCGTTGCAATCGCCTGTGCGAGCATCGCCCGGTGTGCCGGATGTTGTGCCGCCTCGCGGTCGGCACGCAGGCGCGCCAGCGATAGCTCGAGCGTCTGGCGCCGGCTGGCGTCAGCACGCTGCCCTGGCGTGAGCGCCGGACCGGTCTCGCGACCACGTTCCCGCTCGGCCTGCTGGAACTCGACGTCCTTACTCTCGAACCCGCGGGCCATACAGTATCCTACCGTCATGCATCATGTCGTCGCCTTCCGCGCCGGTTTCCATCTAGTTCCTGGTCCGCTTGCCCAGACGCTGGCTGGGCACTCCGATGCGGCCGTTCAGGCTGGTCGCGGCCTGTTCGCGAAGGACACGGCCACCTGGAGCACCGATCCGGCAATTCAGCAGAAGATCGCCAATCGCCTCGGCTGGCTGAGCTCGCCGGCGCTGATGGCGGAATCGGTCGGCCGCGTCAAGGCCTTCGCCGAGGGCGTTCGGCGCGATGGTTTCACCGACGTGGTGCTGCTGGGCATGGGCGGCTCGAGCCTCGCCCCCGAGGTACTGCGCGCCGTCGTCGGCGCCGCCCCGGGCTGGCCGCGCCTGCACATGCTCGACTCGACCGATCCGGCCGCCATCCTGGCGGTGACCACGCCGCCGAAGACGACGTTGTTCCTGTTGGCGAGCAAGTCGGGCACGACCATCGAGCCGAACTCGCTCGCCGCACACTTCCGCCGCGTACTCGAGGATGCAGGCATCGAGCGCTGGGCCGATCACTTCGTCGCGATCACCGACCCCGGCACCGAATTGGCGCGTCGCGCCGCCGCCGAGCACTTCCGCGACACGTTCATCAATCCCGCCGACATCGGTGGCCGCTTCTCGGCCCTCTCCTTCTTCGGCATCGTCCCCTCCGCGCTGATGGGCCAGGACATCGAGTCGCTCGTGCACTGGGGCATCGAGATGCTCGCCGACGCGCAGATTCTGTCGGGGAATTCGACCACCAATCCGGCCGTCGGCCTCGGCCTGCTGATGGCGGCCGGCGCGAAGAACGGACGCGACAAGCTGACACTGATCGTGCCGCCCGCGCTCGAGGCGTTCGGCCTCTGGGTGGAGCAACTGGTCGCGGAAAGCACGGGCAAGCAGGGCGTCGGCGTCGTGCCGATTGCCGGCGAGACGCTGGCATCTCCGGCAGCCTACGGCGCAGACCGCCTGTTCGTGCGGCTTCGCCAGCTCGAGTCGGTGGACGAAGCGGCGCTCGACGCGACGATGAGCCAGTTCACCGGCGTGCCGTTGCTGACCATCGACTTCGAGGAGCCCACGGCACTCGGCGCCGAGTTCGTGCGCTGGGAAGTGGCCACGGCGGTTGCCGGCGCGCTGCTCGGTGTGAACCCGTTCGACGAACCGAATGTGTCGCAGGCGAAGGACGCCACCACCGTGCTGCTGAAGCAGCATGCCGCGACCGGCGCGCTGCCGATGCCGTCCGCCGACCGGACGCTGGCCGGCGGAGTCACGCTGACGCTGAGCAGTGCGGCGCGCAGCGCACTCGGCACCGCGACGCCCGAGTCGTTCCTGTCGGCGGTCGCCGCGGGCGACTACGTGGGCATCCTCGCGTATCTGGGTCCCGACCCGGCGTTCGCCAGCGCCGTGGCGTCGTTCCGCTCGGCCGTACGCGCGAAGACGCAGGCGGCGACCATGTTCGGCTACGGTCCGCGCTATCTCCACTCCACCGGCCAGCTGCACAAGGGCGGCGCCAACAACGGCGTCTTCGTGCTGATCAGCAACACGCCCGCGACGGACGTCGACATCCCCGGCCAGAACTACTCGTTCGGCACCCTCGAATTGGCGCAGGCGCTTGGCGACTTCAACTCGCTCGAAGCCAGCGGCCGGCGCGCCATCCACATCCACCTGCCCGTTCCGGACCCGGCACTGCTCGCGTCGGCGTTACAGATGCTCGCCTGAACCAGGCAGGACACGACCGCGCGGCGCGCGGTGCGCCCGCGTCACCGATTCACACGAAGTAGAGAGCAACGCATGCAACTCGGGTTCGTCGGTCTCGGCAAGATGGGCATGAACATGGTGACGCGGCTCACCCACGGCAACCATGCGGTGGTGGCCTGGGACCGCAGCGCGGAGGCAGTCACCCGCGTGCGCGACGTCGGCGCCACGGGCGTCGACTCGCTGGCGGCGCTGGTGGCACAACTGAGCGCGCCGCGCGCCATCTGGGTGATGGTGCCGTCCGGAGCGCCAACGGAATCGACCGTCAGCGCGCTCGCCGAATTGCTCTCGCCTGGCGACACGATCATCGACGGCGGTAACACCAACTTTCACGACGACGTGCGCCGTGCCACCGCGCTGGCCGCGAAGGGCCTCACCTACATCGACGCCGGCACCAGCGGCGGCATCTGGGGGCTGACCGAGGGCTACTGCCTGATGGTCGGCGGCGACGAGGCCGCGTGCCGCCGGCTCGAGCCAATCTTCCTGACGCTCGCACCGCCCGACGGTTACCTCCGCGTCGGCGGCCCAGGCGCCGGCCACTACGTGAAGATGGTGCACAACGGCATCGAGTACGGGCTGATGCAGGCCTACGCCGAAGGGTTCGAGTTGCTGGAGAAGAGCGAGTACGCCATCGACCTCGGCAAGGTGTCGGCGCTCTGGATGCAGGGGTCGGTGGTGCGTTCGTGGCTGCTCGAACTGACGGCCCGTGCGCTCGCGGCCGATCCGACGCTGGCGCAGCTCGAGGGCTACGTCGAAGATTCGGGAGAAGGGCGCTGGACGCTGCAGGAGGCGCTGGAACGCTCGGTGCCGATGCCGGCGCTGACCGCGTCCATCTTCACGCGCTTCCGCTCCCGCGAGCACAACCCCTTTGCCGAACGGTTGCTCGCCGCAATGCGGCAGCAGTTCGGTGGTCACGCCGTCAAGAAGGCGACGGAATCGGGAACACAGGCATGAGCACGACCACCGGGCACACCGGCGCGGCCGAACCGGCCACCATCGTCATCTTCGGCGGCGCGGGCGACCTCTCCCACCGCAAGCTGCTGCCGGCGCTCTACAACCTGTTCCTCGACGGCGCCCTGCCCGCCAACTCCGCGGTCGTCGGTGTCGGCCGCAAGGAGCTGTCGGACGACCAGTTCCGCGAGTTCGCCAGGTCTGGCGTCGAGCGCTTTTCGCGGCGTCCGATCGACCAGGAGGTCTGGACCCGCTTTGCCGGGTCGCTGTTCTTCAGCAACGTCGCCATCGACCAGGAGAACGGGCTCGCCACACTCGGCTCGCGCCTGGACGTGATCGAGCACGAGCGCGGCCTCACCGGCAACCGCCTCTACTACCTCGCCGTTCCGCCGCCGCTGTTCGTACCGACGGTGCAGCAACTCGCGCGCGCCCGCTTCATCGGGCCGCCCGACCGCCTGCCGTTCTCACGCCTCATCATCGAGAAGCCGATCGGCCGCGACCTCGCCAGTGCGATGGCGATCAATGACGCCCTGGGGGCCGTCTTCGACGAGTCGCAGATCTTCCGCATCGACCACTACCTCGGCAAGGAGACGGTCCAGAACATTCTGGTCCTCCGCTTCGCCAACAGCTTCTTCGAGCCGATGTTCAACCACCGCTATATCGACCACGTGCAGATCACCGTGGCCGAAGAGGAAGGCGTCGGCACGCGTGCGGGCTACTACGACCAGTCGGGCGCCCTGCGCGACATGATCCAGAACCACCTGCTGCAGTTGCTGACGCTGGTGGCGATGGAACCGCCGCACTCGCTCGATGCCGATGTCATCCGCGACGAGAAGCTCGAGGTCCTGCAGTCGCTGCGGCCCCTGACCAGCGCCTCGGTCGACGCCTGCGTCGTCCGGGCGCAGTATGCGGCGGGCACACACGACGGCACGGTGCTGCCCGCCTACGGCGACGAAACGGGGGTCGCAGCCGGATCGCGCACCGAGACGTTCGTGGCGCTGAATGTCTTCATCGACAACTGGCGGTGGGCCGGCGTGCCGTTCTTCCTGCGTACCGGCAAGCGCCTCCCGGCCCGGTCGAGCGAGATTACGATCCAGCTGAAGGATGTCCCGCCGATCCTCTTCAACACCGGCAAGACGCTCGAGCCGAACGTCCTCACCATCCGCCTTCAGCCCGACGAGGGGTTCTCGCTCGGCATCTCGTCGAAGGTGCCTGGACCGCAGGTCGTGGTGCACCCGGTGCCGATGGACTTCGACTACGGCGACTTCTTCAAGATGAGTTCGCCCGAAGCCTACGAGCGCCTGCTGTTCGACGTGATGGCGGGCGATGCCACGCTCTTCATGCGGCGCGACAGCGTCGAGGCATCGTGGCGATGGCTGACGCCGGTGCTCGAACGATGGGCGGAACTGGCCAACACGCCGCTGCCGACCTACGGGCCAGGCGAGTGGGGCCCGGCCGAAGCGACGGCGCTCATCGAGGGCACCGGGCGCCGCTGGCGCACCCTCTAAGACCGCGCGGGACGGGAAGGCACCGAAGGTATACTGCCTCCGGTGTCTTCCCCGTCACTGCAAGCGTTGCTCGCGCGTGCGGGCGGCGCAGTCGAACGCGGCCGCGGACCCGAGGCCGTCCAGATCCTCTCGCCGCTGCTGCGGTCCGCCGTCCTCCTGCGTGAGGAGGACCTCGCCGTCCGGTGCGCCCCTGGCCGAGGCCTGGCTGCTCCAGGACGACCTCGACCAGGCGGGCGCCATGCTCGGCCGCACACCGGACACCTTCCGCGACGACATCTCCGCCGCCCGGCTCTCCGCGCTCTGGCGCCTGCACGGCTGCATCGCCTCGGTGCGGGGCGATCAGTCGCGCGCCATCGCCCTGCATGGCCGCGCCCTGAAGTATGCGGAGACCGCGCACGACTCACGCGCGATCGGACTCGCCCATTACCAGTTGGCGATGTGTTACCGCCAGGTTGGCGACACCGCCATCGTCCGCGAGCACCTCACGAAAGCCTCGTCGGCGCTGCATGCGGCGGGCGACCGGCGCAACCTGGCGCTCGTTCACTCACTGTCGAGCATCTCGCTGGCGCAGCTCGGGCGCTACACCGAGGCCATGGCCGCCCTGCGGCAAGCCGAGCGGCTCGCCGCCGGCGTCCAGGCCGACGATGTCGTGGCGACGGTGGTGGGCAACCAGGCCAACGTGCTCACGTTCGAGCACCGCTACGACCAGGCGCTGACGCTCGCCGAGCGCAGCGTGGCGCTACATGAAGCGCACGGGTCGGGCCACGGCCTCGCGGTGTCGCTGGCGACGATGGGACAGATCCTGGTGCGGCTCGGCGACCTCGTCAGAGCGGAAGCCACGCTGCACCTCGCGCTGGACGTCCGCAGCCCGATTCAGTTCCACGAAACCGCGGGGGCCGTGCACGACACGCTGGCGCAGATTCACCTCGTCCAGGGGAACTACGAGGCGTCGCGCGAGTGCCTCGAACGCGCACGCGACGCCTACGGCGCCTACGGCCGGCAGACGAGCCAGTGGTACGACTGGAACGTCCGCGTGCTGCTGGCCCGCCTCGCGCTGCGCCGCGGCGCCACTGCCGACGCCGTGACGCTTGCGGACGATACGATCGCCGCCGGGGCCCCGTCGTTCGACGCCTTGCGCGCGACGCTCATCGCCGGCGAGGCGCTCGCATCCGCCGGCCGGTTGAGCGACGCGGAACTCCGGTTGAAACAGGCCGCCGACCAACTCGATCCGCGCAGCGCACCAGAAACCTGGGCCGAATATCTCCGCCTGCGTGGCGCCCTGCACGAGCATCGTGGACGCCCGTCTGAGGCCTATCACGACTACGCCCAGAGCGCGACCCTGCTCGACCTGCTCGGCGAGCGCTACCTCGCGGCACTGAGCCACCTGGCAATCGGCCGCCTCGTGGCACGCGCCGGCGCCCGCTCGGCAGCGCAGCGCCATCTCGACACAGCCACCGCGGTCTTCCAGCGGCTCCGCGCCACCCGCGACATCGCCGACGCCGACGCCGCACGCCGCTTGCTCACCCAGGTCGGCACCGGCGAAGACGTCATCGCGCAGCCAGATGCCGACGAGGCGCTGGTGCGGCGCATGGTGGAGGCAGCGGAGCTACCCGAGTTGCTTGATCACGAGACCGTGGCCACGCTGCACGAGGCCAGCGGCGGCGCGGCCGTCGTGCTCTATGTGTACACCGCCAGTGGGCTACGAATCGTCACAGCGCTCGGCTGCGACCCTGACGACGCCAGGACGCACGCCGGCGCGGCGCTCGAGGGGACGCTCTCGACCCGCGCGACCGCCTTCGTCGATGCACTCGGCCGTCACGCCGACGGCCCACGCGCGGTCGTCGTCGTCGCGAGGCATGCACTCGGCTACCCGGTCGAACGCCGCCTGCACATGCTGACGGCCGTGGCGCGCCAGGGCTTCGCGCTCTGCTCGGCGCGCGACCGCTCGGCGGCGCCAGCCGGTCCCACGGTCGACCGGTCGCTCGAACCGCTGCTGCCAGGCTTCCTCTCGGCGAGCGCGGTGATGAACCGCGTGATCGACCAGATTCAGCGCCTGCAGGGCAACGACCTTACCGTGCTCATCACCGGTGAGAGCGGCACGGGTAAGGAACTCGTCGCACGCGCCATCCATGTCGGCTCGCACCGCAGCAACGCGCTCTTCCTGCCCTACAACTGCACCACCACCGGCCGCGACCTGGCCGACAGCCAGTTGTTCGGGCATCGGCGCGGCGCCTTCACGGGCGCGGTGTCCGACCAGCCCGGTCTGGTGCGGTCCGCCGCTGGCGGCACGTTGTTCCTCGATGAAATCGGCGACCTGCCGCTCGACATCCAGCCGAAGCTGCTCCGCTTTCTCGAGCAATCGGAGATCATGCCGGTCGGTGACGCGCGCCCGTTCAAGGTCGATGTCCGCGTGACCGCCGCCACGAATGCCGACCTCGAACAGCGCGTCGCCGAGGGGCGGTTCCGCGAAGACCTCTACTATCGCCTCAGTGTCATCCGCATCCACGTGCCGCCACTGCGCGAACGGCGCGAGGAGATTCCGCACCTCGCCACCCTGTTCCTCCGCGAGGCGGCTGAACGGCTCGGCAAACCGGACGTGACGCTCGGGTCCGACGTACTCGACGTGTTCGCGCAGTACTGGTGGCCGGGCAACGTGCGCCAATTGAAGAACGAGATCCAGCGCGTGGTGGCCATGGGCGCGCCAGGACGCCCCATCGACACCAGCCACCTGTCGCCGGAGATCCTGGCGACCCGCCTCGCCGACGCCTCAGGCGCAATGCAGGCAACCGGTCACGGCCGGCGCCAACGGCCCGCCGGCCAGACCCTGGCTGGCGCGGTCGAACAGGTCGAGCGCGACTTCATCCAGGACGCCCTCGAGACCGCCACCGGCAACATCTCGGAGGCCGCGCGCACCCTTGGCCTCACCCGCCGCGGCCTCTATCTCAAGCTGAAGCGACTCGGTCTCGACGCCAGATCGTCTGAACTCGACCTCGTCTGACCAGCAGACACGCGTTCGAACCCCACGCGGAACCGGATACCAGATATCCAGTCGCAACCATGACGTGGATACTACATATCCACGCTGCACAGTTTGGCGGCAGCCTGCCAATGGCTGCAATTACTTCGCAAACTGCTGTGCTAGCTGGAGCTTACAGCGCTCCGACTCGACTGACAGAGACCCTTCAGAGCAAGAGGTCCGGAACTTGATAGCTGCGTCAGTCGAACCCTTACACCGGAGACGTCAACCGTGAAAGCAGCCTGGGCCGACCCGTTGTCCCACCCGACCACGAACATGCGCACCGCCGAACGCACGAACGTCATGCTGCCGGCCCGCCTCACCTGGAAGGATCAGCGTGGCGCCACGCGATTCGCCAGCGTGATCACGCGCGACGTCAGCGACTTCGGTGTCTTCGTCGAATGCCAGGCGCCGGTCTCGATCACGAAGTTCCGCCTCGTGCACTTTCAGCTCGAACGCGAGGTCCGCGACATCAACGGCTTGCCCGAATCGTTGCGCCAGGGGCGGCTGCTGTCGGCGGTCTCTCGCATCCACGCACCGACGAGGGCTGGGGGCCGCCAGGGGCTGGCGCTGCGCCTGATGGTCGACCCGCGCCGCCGGCCGCAGCCGGAACAGCTCGAGACGCTCGTCGAGACCGCCCCGCTCGAACTCGTCGCTGCCGTCGCCGGGTCGGTGGCTGAGGAGTCGCTGGTCAGGCGCTGAACCGCACGCATCACCGGGACATCTGGCTCACAGACCGCCCCTCGTGTGCGTCCGGCGTCCCGCTGCCGCGTCGTGCTACCGCCCGCGCTTCGTCACGTATCTCGCCATCCCCCGCCAGTTCAGATCGAATCGACCCGCCACCTGGTAGGCGCGCACATCGGAGTCGCTCGTACGGCGAGCCACGGCGTGCCTGATCTGGTCCATGAACCACGCTTCGCGCGACGGCTCGTCCTCGAACCGCACGGTCGCCTCGCACGCCAACTGCTCCGAGAGCTGCAGGTGATCGCGCAGTTCAGCCAGGTGCGCGGCCGGCGTGTGGGTTGGACCGAAGTGCGTCAGGAAGAGCGACTGGGGGTGCCAGCCCTCGATGGTATCGAGGCTGGCCAGCCACGCTGGCACATCGATATCGGGCGGCGGCGTCGGCGGCAGCACGAATCCCCCTGGCACCACCTGAACGCCGGCGGTATCGCCCACGAACGCGATGCCGGTATCGTCCGAGAAGTAGCTCACATGATGCGAGGCGTGGCCAGGCGTGTAGGCGACGCGCCAGGCACGGCCGCCAGCGGCGATCTGCTCGCCGCCCGCCAGCGCCACGATGGCAGACGCCGGCACCGGCAGCACCTCACCCCACAGCCGATCCATCTCGGCCCCGTAGAGTCGTCCGGCACTCGCCAGCAACTTCGCCGGGTCGACCAAGTGCGGCGCGCCCTTCTCGTGCACGAACACCCGGATGTGTGGATGGCGCGCCAGCAGCGTGCCCGCGGCACCCGAGTGGTCGAGGTGGATGTGCGTCACCAGCAGGGCGGTGACGTCGGCCAGCGAGGCCCCCATCACCTGCAGCTGACATTCGAGCGCCGGCAGGCTGCTGGCCGGGCCAGGATCGACCAGCGCCAGTCCGTCCGGGCCCTGCAGGAGACCGGTCGCGATGATGCGCGGGAGTCCCTGGAACGAGAGGTCGGCGTACGAGATGCCTGAGGCGAGCGTGGTGGTCATGATGTGGCCGGGGCTAGAGTCCAGAGCTCGTGAAGATTGCGTTAACATGGCATCGTAGAGCCATCTGTGATTCTTCAACAGTTCTACCTGAAGTGCCTGGCGCACGCCTCGTACATCGTGGCGGACGATACGACCGGAGCGGCGGCCGTGGTCGACCCACAGCGCGACGTCCAGCAGTATCTCGACTTCGCGCGCGAACACGGACTCCGCATCGAGCACGTCGTCCTTACCCACCTGCACGCCGACTTCATCGCCGGGCATCTCGAATTGCGTGACAAGGCCGGCGCACGGATCGCCGTCGGCGCGGCCGCCACGGTCGAGTACGCCCACACCGCGCTGGCCGACGGCGACTTCATTGATCTGGGCCGCGTCCGCCTGCAGACGCTGGCCACGCCCGGACACACGCCGGAATCGATCTGCCTGCTGGTGTTCGATCGCGACGTCAGCGACACGACCCCGCACGCCGTGCTGAGCGGCGACACGCTGTTCGTCGGCGACGTCGGCCGGCCCGATCTGCACGGCCTGCTCGGCTGGACCGCCGATGACCTTGCGCGCCGCATGTATCACACGCTGCACGACAAACTGCTCGCCCTGCCCGACAGCAGCCTGGTCTATCCGGCGCACGGCGCCGGCTCGCTCTGCGGCAAGGCGCTTGGCACGGAAACGTTTTCGACCATCGGTGAACAGCGCCGCGTGAACTACGCGCTGCAGCCGATGAGCGAGACGGCCTTCGTCGCGATGGTGACCGCCGACCAGCCCGATGCGCCGGAGTACTTCGGCTACGATGCCGTGCAGAACGCGAAGGAGCGACCGACGCTGGACGAGACGATCGCCCGCGAGGTGAAGCCGCTGTCGCTCGCCGAGGTACTGGCGCTGCAGCGCGACGGCGCGCAGTTGCTCGACACGCGCGACGCGGCCGACTTCGCCGCCGCCCACCTGCGGGGCAGCCTGAACGTCGGACTCGGCGGACAGTACGCCACCTGGTCCGGCACCATCCTCGATCACGCGAAGCCGATCGTCATCATCTGCGCGCTCGGCGCCGAGGCGGAGTCGAGCATGCGCCTCGGCCGCATCGGCTTCGACAACGTCGTCGGTCACCTGCAGGACGGCCTGCTCACGCTGGCGGACCGTCCGGACCTCACGGCGTCGACCACGCGCCTCAGCCCAGCGGTCGCGAACAATGCGATCGCGCAGGGACTGGTGACGCCGGTCGACGTGCGTCAGCCTGGCGAACACGACACCAAGCGGGTCCCCGGCACTCTGCACCTGCCGCTCAGCCGACTGGCGGCGCACGCCGCCGACCTGCCAACCGGCCGCCCACTTCTGCTGTTCTGCGCCGGCGGCTACCGCTCCTCGGTCGCGGCCAGCCTGCTGCAAGCACGCGGCTACGACGTGCGGGAACTTGCCGGCGGACTCGCGGCCTGGGAACAGGCCGGACTCCCCGTCGACACGACACACCGATGAACCTGCGAACCTCCCTGTTTCTGCTGGCCAGCGCCGGCTCGCTACTCCTGTCGTCATCCGCCACGGCTCAGCCCACGCCGGCCGCGCGCCGCAGCGTCGGCGCGGTGCGGCTGACCGACACCCAGACGGTGACACTCGACGGGCGCCTCGACGAGCCGTTCTGGAGCACCGCCGCACCGGCGACCGACTTCGTCCAGATCGATCCGGCCAACGGCACGCCCGCCACCGAGCAGACCGAGGTGCGCATCGCCTACAACAGCCACGCGCTGTTCATGGGCGTCACCTGCCTCGATTCCGAGCCGGAGAAGTGGATCGGCTACCAGCGGCGGCGCGACGAGTTCCTGTCGTCCGACGACCGGTTCATGTGGACGATCGACACGTTCATGGACGCACGCTCGGGCTACTTCTTCGAGATGAACCCATCAGGGATGATGGGCGACTCGCTGATGGGCGGCGGCATCGACAACCGGCAGTGGGACGGCATCTGGAACGCCCGCGTCACGCGCAGCGAGATCGGCTGGACCATCGAGATCGAGATTCCCTTCCGTTCGCTGAACTTCGACCCGAACAACGACGAGTGGGGCATCAACTTCCAGCGCACGGTGCGCCGCAAGAACGAAGACAGCATCTGGATGGGCTGGGGCCGCAACCAGGGGCTGCGCCGCATGACCAATGCCGGGCTCGTCACCGGCATCCGCAACGTGACGCAGGGGCTCGGCCTCGACGTGAAGCCCTACGCACTCGGCATCGGCGAGTCGTCGCCCGGTCGCGGCAAGACGGGGTTCACCACGAATGCCGAAGCCGGGGTCGACGTCTTCTACAGCCCGACACCGGGGCTGCGCAGCGTGCTGACGGTGAACACCGACTTCGCGCAGACGGAAGTGGACCAGCGCCAGGTGAACCTCACCCGCTTCTCGCTGTTCTTCCCCGAGAAGCGCGACTTCTTCCTCGATGGCGCGCCGTTCTTCGCCTTCGGCAGCCCGGTTAGCGGCGACCTGATCGTGAACCCGTTCTTCAGCCGCCGTATCGGCCTCAGCCCGAGCGGCACGCCGCAGACGATCAACTACGGCGCCAAGCTCACGGGGCAGATGGGACGACAAGACGTCGGCTTGCTCCACGTGCGGACCGGCGAAGACAATGGCAGCATCGGCGAGGAGTTCACGGTGGCGCGGGTGCGGCGCCGCATCCTGTCGCAGTCGTCCTTCGGCGGCATCTACACGCGGCGCGATCCGCACGGCGACCAGTCATCGACGCGCCAGACGGCCGGCGTCGATCTACGGCTCGCCACGTCGCGCTTCATGGGGTCGCAGAATCTCGAAGGCACCGGCTACTTCCTGCACTCGACGAACCCGGCCACCGGTAACGACGGCAATTCATTCGGCTTCACCGCCGGACTCCCCAACGATCTCTGGAACATCCAACTGGCCTCGCGGCAGGTGGACGCCGCCTTCGACCCGGCGATCGGCTTCGTCACGCGCCGCGGCTACCGCCGCTACCAGCCGAGCGTCGAGTACGGCCCGCGCCCGCGCGGCAGCAGGCTCGTGCGCCGCTACCTGTTCAGCGCCGGACTCGACGTGCAGAGCGATCTCGACAACCAACTGCTCCAGCGCTCGATCGACCTCAAGCTGTTCGAGGTGCAGTTCCAGTCGCAGGACTCGTTCTCCGCCACGGTGTCGAACAACCGCGAAGTGCTCGACGCCGCGTTCACGCCGTCGCGCGCCATCACGCTGCCGCTTGGCGCCGAATACAACACCACCGTCGTCAGCCTCCGCGCATCGACGGCGAATCGCCGGGTGCTGGCGGTCAGCACGACGGTGGAAGCCGGCGGCTTCTACTCGGGCACAAGGCGCAGCGCGGCCATCACCCTCACCCTGCGCGCCAGGCCCGGCGTCATCGTCTATGCGTCCACCGAGCTGAACCATGTCGAACTCGCCGAGGGCGACTTCACCACGCGGCTCTACCGCCTCGTCGGCGAAGCACAGTTCAGCCCCTTCATCGCACTCGTGAACAACGTCCAGTACGATTCGGTCAGTGCCGTGCTCGGCTGGCAGTCGCGCTTCCGCTGGATTCTGCGGCCAGGTAGCGACATCTACTTTGTCTACACCCACAACTGGGTGGACGATCCGGTCCTGAACCGTTTCACCACGCTCGACCGCCGCGTGGCGTCGAAGCTGCTCTACACCCATCGATTCTAGAGGTCCCATGCCGCTCAACCACTACGTCACTCTGGGCCGCTCCGGCCTGCGCGTCAGCCCGTTCTGCCTCGGCGCCATGACCTTCGGCGAAGACTGGGGCTGGGGTTCGAGCGTCGCCGACTCCGAGGCGATCATCGCCCGCTACATGGAGCTGGGCGGCAACTTCATTGACACCGCCAACGGCTACACCCGCGGCCACTCGGAGAAGATCATCGGCGACTTCATCGCCCACGATCGCCCGCGTCGCGACCGCATCGTCATTGCCACGAAGTTCTTCACGAACCTCTACACCGGCGATCCGAACGCCGGCGGCACCTCGCGCAAGAACATCGTCGCCTCGTGCGAGCAGTCGCTGCGCCGCCTGCAGACCGACTACATCGACCTCTACTGGATGCACGCCTGGGACAAGTTCACGCCGATTGACGAGACGATGCGCGCGCTCGACGACCTGGTGCGCGCCGGCAAGGTGCGCTACATCGGCGTCTCCGACACGCCGGCGTGGAAGGTGACGCAGGCCCAGCTGCTGGCCGAGTGGAAGGCGTGGACGCCGTTCGTCGCGCTGCAGATCGAGTACTCGCTCATCGAGCGCACCATCGAAGGCGACCTGCTGCCAATGGCGCACGAGTTCGGCCTCGGCGTCACCCCGTGGTCGCCGCTGCGCGGCGGCGCGCTCTCGGGCAAGTACACGCGCGCCAATGCCGGCACACAGAAAGCGGACCGCGGCGACCGCGTCACGGCGTTCCTGAACGAGCGGACCTACACGATCATCGACGAACTGGCCCGCATCGCCGGCGAACTTGGGGTCACCCCCGCCGCCGTCGCCATTGCGTGGGTGCAACAGCGGTCGGGGATCACCTCCACGATCATCGGCGCCCGCACGCTGGCGCAGCTCGAACAGAACCTGGCGGCACTCGACGTGCCGCTCACCGCGGCACACACGGCGGCGCTCGACACGGTGTCGGAGCCGACGCTCGGCTTCCCGCACGCGTTCCTCAAGTTCGCGTCGATGATTTCAGGCGGCGGCACCACGGTGAACGGCGAAGCCTCGGTGGCGTGGCCGATGGCGCCGAAGAACGACGCCGAACGCTACTAGCTGCGTGTTCCATTTCGCTGCGGTGTCGCCGCGGCACAACCGGGCCTTTCCACGGAGAGACCTTCGTGTGTCTTCGTGCGCTTCGTGAAGGAGTTGCGAGAGTTTGCTGAAACGGGCCGTCGGTCGTCACCAGCGGGTGGCGTCCGCTGCCAGCAGCGTGCTCAGCACCACCTCTGCCGACGCCGCATGAAAGGCAGCGTCGATTCGATCGGCGGTGTCGGTCGGCTGATGGACGTCCGCATGGTCCTCCACGCCGAAGTACAGAAACGGCACGCCGGCATCATGGAACGCGCCGTGGTCCGAGAGTGGGGTCCAGTCGGCGATCAGGCCGGTCAGCAGCATCGGGCGATCGTGGCCGATGTGCACCGGCACGGTCGCCGTTCTCGCGGCCACTTCCACCATCGGCCGCAGCGCCGGCGTTGCCCGCACCCCTGACACGAACAGCCGGCCATCGTCCGATCGGCCGATCATGTCGACGTTGATGTTCAGCCGGAGCCGTTCGCGCGGGAACGGCAGCGCCGCGACGAACGCCTGCGCTCCTCGCAGCCCCATCTCCTCTGCATCGAACGCCGCAAACACCACCGTGTGCGCGGGCGGATGGGCCGCCAGATACGCCGCCGTCGCCAGTAGCGCGGATACACCAGACGCGTTGTCGTCGGCTCCCGGATACATCTCGCCGTCGACCACGCCCAGGTGGTCGAAGTGCGCCGATACCACGATGACGTCATCCGGACTCATCGTCCCTGCCACGTAGCCGACGATGTTGCGCGTGGTGGTGAAGGTCTTGCGGAACGGCCGGTTACTCTGCCAGAGCGCGCGAATGCTCGTGTGCTCGAAGGAGAACGGCTGCTCGTAGGAGGCGCCGAAGCGGCGCAGCCCGAGTTCGGCATAGCGATCGGCCACCAGCCGGGCGGCCATCGCACTCCCTGGCGTCTCCGGCGCACGCCCCTGGAACGGCACGGACGCCAATTGCACGAGGTCGGCATGCATGCGTGCGGCATCGAGCCTGGCCTGAATGCTCCCCGGTGTCGCGCGCGGCAGCGCCACCGCGAGCCGCCGCGTTTCGAGGACGCGCCCCGCCACGAGCCACACGAGCACGGCTCCCAGCACCGCAAGACGCCGCCGACGGCTGGTGCGCATACCTCGCCGCATGTTAGCTCTCATCGTCCTCTCACCGGAGGTGTCCTACCCGGCCGTTGAACGGGCCCGCGTCCAGTCGCCGCTACGGGCCGCTGGCGACGGTGGTTGTCGGCGGCATCGTCACGTCCACCTTTCTCAGGTTGATTGTCCTGCCGACGCTCTACCAGCGGGTCGAGTCGCAAGCCGGCACCGCCGACGCCGCATAGAACTGATTCGTGCATCTGCTGCTGGTCGAAGACGACCCCACCATCCGCCGCTTCCTGCTGCGCGGTCTCAGGGAGGAGAACCATGTCGTCGATCTCGCCGAGGATGCTGACGCTGACCGCCCGCGACGGGATTGGCGACCGGGTGCACGGGCTCGACAACCTCGTTCGCAACGCCGTGCGCTACAACCGCGTCGGCGGACACGTGGCCAGCACCGCAGAGGTGGAAGACGCTGCCGGCCCAGACTGGACTGCGGCCCACACAGCGCGGCGTGTCACCGACTCCGGCCGCGGCATTCCGGACGGCACCACGGTCGAGGTGCGCATGCCTGGCGGACGCGTCACGACGACCCACTCGCCCCACGCCTTAGCCGCCACCCGCTGAACCACGCCGCCACTCGGGGGGAGCCAGTTCAACCCACGACCGGTCCGGCGCGCCAGTTACACTGCGCGACTACAATGCGCGACGTGACCAACACCACTCGCATCGGCATCATCGGCATGGGCCGCGTCGGCGCCAGCGCCGCCATCTCGGTTCTGCACTCCGGCATCGCGGAAGAACTGCTCGTGCACGACCTCAGACTCGAGACGGCGGAAGGCGAGGCGATGGACCTGATGCACGGCGGCTCGTTCCTGCCGCCGGCAACCGTGCGGGTCGCCGCGCTCGACGAGATGCTCGATACGCGCGCGATCGTGATTGCCGCCGGCAAGAGCGGCACGGCCACGCAGTCGCGCCTCGACCTCGCGCGCGAGAATGCCGCCATCGTGCGCAGCATTGCCGAGACACTGCGCGGCTACACCGGCCTGGTCGTGATGGTCACGAACCCGGTCGACGTCCTGACGTTCGCGTTCACGAAGGCCTCGGGCCTGCCGCCGGCGCGCGTGCTCGGCACCGGCACGATGCTCGACACGGCACGCCTGCGGCACGTGGTCGGACGCACGCTGCACGTCGACGCACACTCGGTGCACGCACAGGTGGTTGGCGAGCATGGCGACTCGGAAGTGGCGCTGTGGTCGAGCGCACAGGCGGCCGGGCTGCCCTTGCGGCAGTGGCCTGCCTGGCAGCCGGAGTTCGAACAGACGCTCGGCGATGAAGTGCGGCGTGCCGCCTACGAGATCATCAAGCGCAAGGGCGCAACGAACCACGCGATCGGCACCGTCACCGCCGCGTTACTGCGCACCTACCTGCGCGGGGAGAACCGCGTGCTCACCGTGTCGCGTGTCCAGGAAGGGGCGTTTGGCCTGACCGACGTCGCGCTGTCGCTGCCGTCGATCGTCGGCAACGCCGGCGCGCATACGGTGATCCTGCCGAAGATGAACGACGACGAGCGGAGCCACCTGGGGCACTCGGCCGACGTGCTGAAGCAGGCGATCGCCGCAATCAACGCGTAGCGAGAGCTACCCGGTCTGCAGCAGGCGGGCAATGCTCGCCTGCGCTTTCGCCTTCACCGGCTCCGGCAGTTCTGTCACGATCGCGCCACGGCAGAGGCCGATGGTGGCCCGCAGACCCTCTACCACCGCGGCGCAATCAGCGCAGGTGCGGCAGTGCGCGTCGATGGCGTCGCACTCGGTCGCCTCGAGTTCACCATCGAGGTAGGCGGAGATGCCGCCGAGCACCGCCGCGCATTCAGGCTTTCCAGCGTCGGTCATACACCCTCCAGCGTGTCGCGCAGCATCATTCGGGCGCGGTGCAGTCGCTGCTTCACGTTCGCTTCGGAGAAGCCGGTGATGGTGGCCACCTCGCGCGTCGACAGCCCTTCAATCTCGCGCAGGACGACGATCACCCGGTAGCCCGGGTCAAGCGTGGCAAGCGCGCGACGCAGCCGTTCACCCTTCCAGTCGTTGATCAACTGCTCGTCGACCGGACGGCCGCTGGTATCGGCCACGTCGATCGGGGCCGCCTCGCCATCGCCGTCACGGGCGCCCTGCTCGAGCGACGTCAACTGCGCCGGCTCGTCGACGCGTCGGCGCCGCTTCATGAGGCAGGCGTTGCGGACGGTCTGATAGAGCCAGGTGCGGAACGCCTCGGGCTCCTTAATCTGCGAGACGTGCTTGTAGGTGTTCAGGAGCGCGTCCTGCATCACGTCCTCGGCATCCTCGGGATGGCCACACACCAGCAGGCTGAAGCGGTAGGCCACTTCCTGCGCCCGCATCAGCAGCCGTTCCATCGCGGCGGCATCGCCGGCTGCCGCCTGCCGCACCATCTCGGCATACTCGAGTCGAGCCACGTCGCTGGCCGATGGATGCGCGGATTCCGACGTGGTGACAGGCACGGTCCCCGATTCTACCCGTGTCACCAAGAGCGGCCCCGATGCATCTGTCTGGGCAATGACACGCCTCCACATTCTGACCGTCGCGATGCTCTGCGTCGGTGCGACCACCGCGCGTGCACAGGACGCCTCGCCCCCCACCATTCCCCTTGACGCGATGGTGCAGGGCGGCCTCGCACACAATCCGTCGCTCCGCGCCGCTGCCGCGGGCGATCAGGCCGCGGACGCGTCGACGTCGGTCGCCCGGGCATCGCTGTTTCCGCGCGTCACCGTCACCGAGAGCTGGCAGCGTGGCGACCAGCCGGTGTTCGTCTTCAGCGCGCTCCTCGCCAGCCGGCGCTTCGCCGCCAGCAACTTCGCCATCGACCAACTCACCCATCCCGATGCCCTGGGCTACTTCCACGGCACCGCCGCGGTCGAGCAACTGCTGTTCGACGGCGGGGCCCGCAAGGCCCGCATCGACGCCGCGCTGGCCACGCAGCAGATCGCCGGCACGGCGTCGCGTGAAGCCGCACTTGCCGTTGCGGCCACCATCGCCGACACCTACGGCCGGCTGCTCGTCGTGCAGGCCGCGCACCGCGCCGCCTCGTCCATCCGCGAGGCCAGCCAGGCCGACCTCGAACTGGCCATCAGGCGCCGCGACGCCGGCATGGTCACCGAGGCCGACGTGCTGTCGCTGCGCGTCCACGTGGCCGACCTCGAACAACGCATCATCCAGGCCGAGGGCGACGCCGCCGTGCTGCGCGCCCAGCTGAACCGGCTGACCGGTGAACCGGTCACCCGCACGTTCGTGGCGGTCGAACCGGTACCACGTGCCGACACCTCGCTGCCGGCACTCGACGTGCTGCTCACCGAAGCGCGCGCGAACCGCCCCGAGATCCAGCGAGCCACGGCCTCCGAGGCCTTTGCCGACAGCGGACGTCGCGCCGCACGCGCGGCCTTTGCCCCCACCATCGCGGCGCAGGCGGCGTACGACGTGAGTGGCACCCGGGTCTCCGATCGCGCTGCCTCGTGGCTGGTCGGCGGCGAGATCCGCTGGACGCTGGCCCTGGCCGGCGCTGAACGGGCACAGCTCACAGCCGCCACCGCCGCGGCGTCGCGCGCCCGTGCCGAGGCCGACGATGCCAGGGCGCAGGCCGAGGTGGAGGTGGTGACGGCGCTCCAGCACGTGACGACCGCGCGGGCCCGACAGGCGGCCGGCGTCGCTGCCGTGGCGCAGGCGCGCGAGAGCCAGCGCATCATCCGCGACCGCTTCGATGCCGGCCTGGCGCCGGTCACCGACCTGCTCCGCGCCGCCTCTGCCGTGCTCGACGCCGACGCACGCCGGGTCGGCGCTCTCGTCGATCTCGTCACCGGCACCGCACGGCTGAACCTCGCACTGGGGCGTGTCCAGTGACCACCACTCCGCTGTCCATCAGCTCCCTGCTCTCGAGAGGCTTTGTGAACGCCACCGCACTCACGGCACTGCTGCTCGCCACACTCACCAGCGCGGCATGTTCGACGACACCAGAGGCCGCACCCACCAGCACCGCCACGCCGATTGCGGTGACGACGGCGACGGCGACGACGAGCGCACGGCCGGCCACCTTCGAGGCCGGCGGCATCGTCCGCGCGCGCCTCAGCGCAGCCGTCGCCAGCCGCGTGATGGCGCCGGTCACCGACGTTCGTGTGCATGCGGGCGACCACGTGCGCAAGGGCGACCCGCTCGTCTGGCTCGATGCGCGAGAGATGACCGCGAACCGCGACCACGCCGCCGCCGCGGCCACCGCCGCACAGGAATCGTCTGCGGCCGCAGACGCCGACGTCGCCGCCGTCGAGGCGCACCTCGAGCTGGCGCGAGCCACGCACCAGCGCATCGCGGCACTCGCCGCGAAGCAGTCGGCGACGCCGCAGGAACTGGATCAGGCCGTGGCCGGCCTCCGGGCTGCCGAGGCGCAGGTGCGCGCGGCACAGGCCCGGCGCGCCGCTGCCGCGGCCGGCGAACACGCCGCCGCTGCCGCCACCTCCGCGGCCGACACCGGCCTCAGCTACACGCGGCTCGTCGCCCCGTTCGATGCGGTGGTCAGCGAGCGCAGTGTGGACCCTGGCGCCATGGCGACGCCAGGCCTGCCGCTGCTGGTGCTCGAGGACGTATCGAGCCTGCGGCTGGAGGTGCGCGTCGACGAGGCCCGCGCCTCCCAGTTGCAGGTGGGACAGCCGGTCGAGGTGTCGGCCGCTGCGGAGGGCGCGGACGCCGCCGCCGGCTGGACGGCCGCCCGCATCACCGAGGTGGCCCGTATCGACGCCGCCTCGCACAGCTTCGTGGTGAAGATCGACCTGCCGAACGACACCGCCTGGCGCTCGGGCCGCTTCGCCCGCGCCCGCTTCAGTGGCGCGCCGCGCTCGGCGCTCACCATCCCGGCCGCAGCCCTCGTGCAGCGCGGCCAACTCGCGTTCGTCTTTGTCGTCGACCATGGAGCCATCGCGCGCCTGCGCGCGGTGTCGCCAGGCGCAACGGCGAACCGACGCGTCGAACTACTCGCCGGACTCGCGGATGGCGACGTGCTCGTGCTGAATCCGCCGCCGGCGCTGACTGACGGGCACTCTGTGGAGACAGTCCGGCTGAAGCCGGACACTACGACTGCAAGTCCAGACGCGGGCACCACGAGCGGTGCGGGCGCGACGACCGGAGGGGCGCGATGAGCACCTTCCGCCTCGGTGCGGCCGGCCGCCTGGCGCAGGCCTTCGCGCACTCGAAGCTCACCCCGCTCCTGATGCTCGCCTCGCTGCTGCTTGGGGTGTGGGCGGTCATCGCCCTGCCGCGCGAAGAAGAGCCGCAGATCATCGTGCCGATGGTCGACGTGTTCGTCGAGATGCCAGGCGCGTCGCCGGCCGAAGTCGAACAGCGCCTCACCCGGCCGCTCGAGAAGCTGCTGTGGGAGGTGCCCGGTGTCGAGTACATCTACTCCACCTCCAGCAGCGGCCGCGCCGTGGTCATCGTCCGCTTCCTCGTCGGACAGGACGAAGAGCAGGCGCTCGTCCGCCTCAACCAGAAGCTCGCCGCGAACGCGGGCGCACTGCCGCCAGGCGTGTCGCCACCGATGGTGCAGGCCCGCTCGATCGACGACGTGCCGGTGATGGCGCTCACACTGTCCGGCGCGCGCTACGACGATGTGCAGGTGCGGCAGTTCGCGGCGCAACTGCACGATGTACTGAAGGAACTGCCCGACATCGCCGAGGTGGCGCTCATCGGCGGACGCCAGCGGCAGGTGACGGTGCAGCTCGACCCCGAGGCGCTTGCGGCTCGCGGGCTGGATCCGATGGCGGTGCAGCAGGCCCTGGCCCACAGCAACGTCCGCCTGTCTGCCAGCTCCATTGTCTCTGGCAACGCGTCGATGCAGGTGGACACGGGCGACTGGCCCACCTCGGTGGAGGCGCTGCGCCGTGTCGTGGTGCAACAGGGCGACGCCGGCGCGGTGTGGCTGGGGGATGTGGCGACGGTCGTCGACGGCGGCGGCGAACCGGCCGACTACGTGCGCCAGCACACGAAGAGCGGCGAGGCACGTTCAGCAGTGACCCTCTCCATCGCCAAGCGTAAGGGCGTGAACGCTATCGAGCTGACCCGCGCGGTCCACGAGAAGGTGAAGGCCGCCCGCGGCTACATCCTCCCCGCCGATCTCGACGTGGCCGTCACCCGCGACTACGGTGAGACCGCCGAGCAGAAGTCGAACGAGCTGCTCTGGCACATGTTCCTCGCCGTCGTCTCGGTGTCGCTGCTGATCTGGCTTGTGCTTGGTCGGAGAGAGTCGCTCGTCGTGCTCACCGCCATTCCGGTCACGCTGGCACTGACGCTCTTCGTGTTCTATCTGTACGGCTACACGCTGAACCGCATCACCCTGTTCGCGCTCATCTTCTCCATCGGCATTCTGGTGGACGACGCGATCGTGGTGGTGGAGAACATCGTGCGACACATGCGCGAGAGTGGCCACGATGCCGATGTGGCGGCGGTCACCATCCGCGCGGTGGATGAAGTCGGCAACCCCACGATTCTCGCCACGCTGGCCGTGGTGGCGGCCATCCTGCCGATGGCGTTCGTCGGCGGGTTGATGGGGCCGTACATGCGCCCCATCCCTGTTGGCGCCACGGCCGCGATGCTCTTCTCGCTCCTGGTCGCCTTCATCGTCACGCCCTGGTCGGCGCTGCGCCTGCTGAAGCGGGGCGACGGCCACGGCCATCCCCAGGATGACCGTATGACCGCGGCCTATCGGCGGTTCATGCGTCGCCTTATCACCGATGCGCGCGCACGCTGGACTTTCCTCGGTGGCGTGGCCGTACTGCTGGTCCTGGCGGTCCTGACGGTGCCAACCGGCCTGGTCACCGTCAAGATGCTGCCGTTCGACAACAAGAGCGAACTGCAGGTGGTGGTGCACATGACAGAGGGCACGCCGCTCGAGACGACGGCGGCGGTGGCCGACGCGCTGGCGGCCGAGGCGCTGAAGGACCATGCCGTGACGAGCGTGCAGAGCTACACCGGCACGTCGTCGCCCTACACGTTCAACGGCCTGGTGCGTCACTACTTCCTGCGGCGCGAGCCGAACCTGGCCGACCTGCAGCTGATGCTCACGGCGAAGGACGACCGCAGCGAGCAGAGCCACGACATCGCCAAGCGCATTCGCAACACGCTTGCGCCGACGGCGCGGGCGCTGCACGCCACCATCCAGGTCGTGGAAGTGCCGCCCGGTCCGCCCGTCCTGCAGACGATTGTGGCGGAAGTTTACGGGCCGGACGAGGCACGACGCATCGACCTGGCCACCACCATCCGCGGCGTCCTCGAGCAGACGGCCGGCGTGGTCGACGTCGACTGGTACGTCGATGCCAACCGGCCGAGGCTGCGCCTCGAGGTGAACGCCGAGAAGGCGGCTGCGGCAGGCGTGTCAGCGGCGTCGGTGGCCGGGGTGGTGCAGATGGCCGGCGCCGGTAGTGCTGCCGGGCTCCTGCACGACGAGCGGGCTCGAGAGGCCGTGCCCGTGGTGCTGCGGCTGCCGCGCGATCGGCGCGGCTCACTCGACGCGGTGAAGAGCCTCCGTCTCGGACCGCAGCAGGCTTCGGTCGGTGAACTGACCGACACGCGGACGCTGGCCGAACCGCAGACGATCTATCACAAGAACCTGCGCCCCGTGACGTACGTGACGGCCGATGTGGCCGGACAGATCGAGAGCCCGGTCTACGCCATCCTCGGCATGAACCGGACGTTGTCGACGGTGCGGCTGCCGGAAGGTTACGGCCTCGACATCTACAACACCAAACAGCCGTTCGACTCGTCGGCCTACGCGATGAAGTGGGACGGCGAGTGGCATATCACCTACGAGGTGTTCCGCGATCTCGGCATCGCGTTCGCGGCCGTCCTCGTGCTGATCTACATCCTGGTGGTCGGCTGGTTCCAGTCGTTCAAGAGCCCGATGACGATCATGCTGGCGATCCCGTTCTCGCTGGTCGGCATCCTGCCGGCGCACGCAGCGCTCGGCGCGTTCTTCACCGCCACCTCGATGATCGGCTTCATTGCCGGCGCCGGGATCGTGGTGCGGAACTCGATCATCCTGGTCGACTTCATCGAGCTGCGCATCCGCGACGGCATGGCGATCGAGGACGCCGTGGTCGACGCCGGCGCGGTGCGCTTCCGTCCCATGGCCCTCACCGCCGCCGCCGTCATTGTCGGCTCGGCGGTCATCCTGTTCGACCCGATCTTTCAGGGGCTGGCCATTTCGCTGATGGCGGGAGAAGTGGCATCGCTGCTGCTCTCGCGCATGACCGTGCCGATCACCTACTACATCACCCATCGCCATGACCTCGCGGCGTCGACCGCGACGCCGACCGGTCGTGAAGGAGTTGCCGCATGACCCGTCTGACTGTCGAACCGATGCTCCGCCTGATTGGCGGACTGTTTGTGGCCGCGAGCGTGCTGCTCGGCATCTACGTGAGCCCGTATTTCCTCTGGTTCACGCTCTTCGTCGGGCTGAACCTGGCGCAGTCCGGCGTGAGTGGCTGGTGCCCGATGGTGTGGTTCCTGAAAAAGTGCCACCTGCCCGAGCAGATGCCGCGCGCGCACGTCAAGGCCGGACCCAGCTCGTCGCCCGTATCGCGTGAAGTTCCGAAGGAAACTGTGCGACCGATTGCTACCTAAGTAGTATTGTTGGGCTATTCTTTCATCCATATAGTCCGAAAAGTCTTCCAGACGCTGCTTTCAGCTCTTCATACGGTTCGCGCGCGATCCGGAGGGTTCCCGGTTGCTGTACGTCAGTGCTGTGTCCGATGTCGGACGCGTTCGAAAGACCAACGAAGACGCCTTCGTCGCCGATCTCGACGTGGCCCTGTTTTGTGTAGCCGACGGTATGGGCGGCCACGAGGCGGGCGAGGTGGCCGCGGCATTGGCCATCGACGCCATTACCGCGTTCATCCGCCGCTCGTCGGTCGACACCGACTTCTCCTGGCCCTACGGGATCGACCGCACCCTCTCCTACGATGCCAACCGGCTGCGGACGGCGATCCACTTGGCCAACCGGAAGATTTTCCGCACCGCCGAGAGCAACGACGACTACAACGGCATGGGCACGACCATCGTCGGCTGCCTGGTGAACGGCGACCGCATGGCCATTGCGCATGTGGGCGATAGCCGCCTCTACCTCGTGCGGCGTGGACGCATTCGCCAGCTGACGGCCGACGATTCCTGGGCCGCCACCATCCTTGCGCACGACCCGCGCCTCAACCCGGCCGATATCGCCACGCACCCCATGCGGAACGTCCTCACCAATGTGCTGGGCGCTCGCGACACGGTGGACGTGCATGTGGCCGAGCACGACCTCGAGCCGGGCGATGTCATCCTGCTCTGCAGCGACGGCCTGCACGGCGCCCTGGACGACACCACCCTGGCACAGATCGCCACCAACCAGAAGGACCTCCAGGTCGCGACGCGTCAGATGGTGGACGTGTCGCTCGATCGCGGCAGCCGCGACAACGTCACGGCCATGCTCGTCCGGTTCGACGGAGTGCCCGCGTGATGTCCTCGTCCTCGGCGCGGACCAGTGGGCCGACGGCCACCGCCATCGGGCGGTATCGGCTGCGCGCCTGCCTGGCGTCCGGCGCGACGGGCCACGTCTACCTCGCCGACGACCCGGCCACCGGGACCCAGGTGGCGGTGAAAGTGCTGGCGGCCGACCTGCAGGACGAGCCAGAGACGCGCCAACGGTTCTATCGCGAGGCGCGCATTCTTACGGAACTCACCCATCCGAACATCGTGCGCGTCCTCGACATCGGCGAGGACCAGGGACGACCGTTCATTGCCATGGAGCTGCTCGACGGTCTCGGACTGGCCGACCACCTCCGCGCGCATCCCGACCTGCCGCTCGCCCGCCGCATCGACCTCATCCAGCAGCTCTACGCCGGCCTCGAAGCCGCGCACGCCCAGGGGACGGTGCACCGCGACGTGAAGCCAGCGAACATGATCGTGCAAGCCGATGGCCGCCTGAAGATCTTCGACTTCGGACTGGCGCGGCTGCACGAGTCGACGCTCACGGCCAACGGCGCCGTCGTCGGCTCACCCGGCTACATGTCGCCGGAACAGGTGGAGGGACGCCGGGTCGACCAGCGCTCCGACATCTTCTCCGCCGCAGCAGTCGGCTATCTCATCCTCAGCGGCCGGGCACCGTTCGACGCGCGCAACCTGCCGCTGGTCCTCGATGCCGTGCTCAACGCGCCGCCGGCGGCCCTCTCGAACGCCGAAGCACCGGAGCCGCTCGCCCACGTGCTGTTCAAGGCGCTCGAGAAGTTGCCAGAAGCCCGCTACCAGTCCTGCGCAGAACTCCTTGCGGACCTGCAGCGGGTTCACAACACGGTGGTGCATTCGTGATTCGCAAACTCATCATCGGCAACGGACGCTCGGAACGCGAGTTCCTGCTGGTCGGCAACGTCATCATCGGCCGCGATCCGGCGTGCCACGTCAGCGAGCCCGATCCCCTGCTGTCGCGCCGGCACGCCGAAGTCATCGCCAACGTGCACGGTGTCTCCGTGCGCGACCTCAACAGCCGCAACGGCATCCTGGTGAACGGCGAGAAAACCCGCGAACAGGTGCTGCTGCCTGGCGACGTGGTGCAGCTCGGCCACGTCCAGGTGCGCTACGTCGAGGAGACCCCAGGCGCCGCCGACGGCATGGCCAGCCGCGGCATGGCGGACCCGCGGCGTCAGGCGCCGACGCCGTCGTCGTACGACATCGATCGCTTTCGGCCCGATCCGCTGCCGCGCACCGTCGGCGCGCCGCCCAGACGCTGGACGCCCGAGCCGACCCCGCTGCCTGGCCGTCGCACCACCGCCCCGATGCCACCGCCGCCACCGGCGCAGATCCACACGCCGGCATCGCGCGGCCGCGCCGCGTTCGAAGAACAGGTGGGTCGGCCTGGCGTCGACCAGACCATCGCGGCGCCACGTCACGTTGTGCCCGCGGCGCATCATGACACCACGCTCGGCCTCCTGCCGGCCGACATGGACGCCACCATGCTCGCGTCGGCGTCGCACTTCGATCTCGCCGCCGGGCCGCGCTGGACCACCGCCGACCCCGACGCGACGATCCTCGCCTCGTCGCTGCCGCCGTTCCCGCAGCACGAGTCGCCCGATGGGACCATGGCGCCTGGGAATGCGACGTTCGCATCGGCACTGGCCCACCTCGCCAGCCTCGGCACCCCAGGCCACGAAGAGGTGCACGGCGGACCTGGGGCGCATCTGGTGGCCAACGCCGAACTGACCGTCACCGACGCCAGCCCCGACTGCGCCGAACTGCTCGGCGTACCGGGCGAGCACCTGGTCGGCGACTCGCTCACCGACGTCTTCCTTCGCGGCGTTCGCCGCGCCTATGCCGAACCCGACTCCACGCTGTCGCTGTCGATTGCCCGCGGCGCCCGTGGTTCGATTACGGTCACCTTCACGTTAGACAAGACCGGCGGAACTCAGTGATGGACGCTCCGAAACAGATGGATCGTATCGGCCGATACCAGGTCCTGGAGAAGGTCGGCAAGGGCGGCATGGGCGTCCTTTACCGGGGCTTCGATCCGGTGCTCGATCGCGAGGTCGCGATCAAGCTGATGCTCACCGACTTCAACGAGGACACGGAGCAGATGCGTCCGCGGTTCTACCGCGAGGCGCGCGCCGCGGCCAAGCTCAATCACCGGAACATCGTCACGATCTTCGAGTTCGCTGAAGAGTCGAATATCCCGTACATCGTGATGGAGTTCCTGCGGGGCACGCCGCTCGGCGGCCGCATGAACGGCAAGCCACCGCTCTCGATCGACGACAAGCTCAACATCGTCGCGCAATTGTGCGACGGCCTGAGCTACGCGCACGAGCAGGGTGTCGTGCACCGCGACGTCAAGCCCGACAACGTCTTCATCCTCGAGGACGGCTCGGTCAAGCTGCTCGACTTCGGCATCGCGAAGCTGACCTCGTCGAATCTCACGCGCCAGGGCGACGTGCTCGGCAGCGCGTCGTACATGTCGCCCGAGCAGGTGGGCGGCAGCGACTCGGTCGACGGCCGCGCCGACGTGTTCTCCACCGGCGTGATGCTCTACGAACTGCTGACCGGCCACAAGCCGTTCGAAGCCGACGCCCCAACCGCCGTCATCCTGAAGATTCTCAGGGACGACCCGACCCCGATCGAGAAGTGGATGCCCGGCCTGCCGCCACAGTTGGTGGCGGCGGTGATGAAGGCGCTGGCGAAGCGACCGGAAGACCGCTGGAACACGGCCGCCGCGCTCGGCTCCGAGCTGCAGCTGATTCGGCGCGCGGTACCCGCGTCGCAGTCGACCGCGGAGCTGGACGAAACGCGTTTCGCCAGCACGCAGATGATGAAGGCGCTGCACGACGACCTGCAGAAGCTGCGCGATCAGGAGCCGACCGGCGGCACCGCCGTCGCCGTTGGCGCAGCCGCCGCCAGCGCCCGCGATGCGGTGGCCCCCGAGGCAGCATCGGGCGGCAACAAGATGCTCGTGCCGGCCATCCTCGGCCTGGTGGTGGTGCTCGGAGCCGGCGGTTACTTCATGTTCGGCCGCTCGTCGGCGCCGGTGGAACCCGCCACCACGAGCGCTGCCGCGACGCCGGCTGATGCCCCGGCCTCCACGCCTGCGGCGCCCCCCGCGGCCGTCACGCCTGCGGCCGCTCCCAACGCGCCTGGCGCCCCGAAGCCACCCGACGTCGTGCCGGCCACCGCGCCCAAGCCGGTATCGGCACCGCTGGTGACGGTCTCGATGGCCGGCGGCTACCCCTTCGAAGTTCTCGAGGGCGGCAAGGTGGTGTCACCGGCGAAGGAGTCGCACGAACTGCGGCTCGCGGCCGGCAAGTCGGTGGTGATCAGCGCCCCGAAGTACTTCCTGCGTCAGACCGTCCGCATCGAGGGCACGGCGGCGCAGGGCTTCGACTGGGCCGCGCCCGGCCTCGGCAAGCTCGACGTCCGCAGCGGCCAGGAAACGTGCGAGGTCGTGATCAACGACCGCAAACTCGGCAACCCGCCGCTGGTCATCAATGACATCGCGGCTGGCCAGTACCGCGTCGACATCGCCTGCGGAGGCGACGTCGTCAAGAGCCACTACGCCACCGTGAGGGCCGGCCAGACCTACGTCGCCGCAATCAAATGACACGACTGACGTCCTCCCGCATCGCCCTTCTCCTGGTCGCCACGCTCGGCGTGTCGGCCAGGGCCCAGCAGAACAACGAGGAGTTCGCGCGCCGCCAGTACGACAGCGGCATGAGCTTCCTGCAGAACCATCGCTACTCCGAGGCGCTGAAGGACCTGCAGGCCGTGGTCGACTCGTTCGCCACGACCAGCATGGCGGACAACGCGCTGGTGCAGATTGCGCAGTACCAGCTCGAGGTCCCCCGCGACCTCGACGCGGCGCAGGCGGCGGTCGACAAGCTGCTGAAGGACTACCCCGACACCGACTCGGCGCCGATGGCGCACGTTGTCTCCGGCCGCATCGCCTTCACCAAGGGGCGCACGGCAGCCGACATCGACGCGGCGCTGGCCAGCTTCGAACGCGTGCCGCGCCTGTTCCCTGGCAACGACGCCGTGGCGGCGGCCGGCTTCTTCGCCGGTGAAACGCTCCGCTCGGTCCGGCGCGACGCCGACGCCCTCGACCGCTACCGCCGCGTCACGATGGAATATCCGCGGTCGATCTGGGCGGCGCGCGCCAGCCTCTCGGCCGGCTACTGCCTGGTGCAGCAGGACAAGCCGGCACAGGCGCTCCAGGAGTTCCAGCGGGCGCGCCAGTTGTTCCCCGGCACCGCGGCGGCCACCGACGGCCTGAACCTCAACACCCTCGCCTACCGCCTCTACGTGCGCGGCCATGGCGGCCAGTCGTACACCTTCAGCGGCAAGGCCATCGGTCCCGAAAAGTCCGAGCTGCGCGACGCCACGGGCATTGCCTTCGATGCGGCCGGTCAGCTGATGCTCGGCCACAAGGGCGGCGTCACAATTTTCAAGGCCGACGGCTCGGTGGCCCAGTCGTTCACCGCGGTCGATACGACCGCCTTCTTCCTCGACGAGCAGGAACGCATCGTCATCGCCCGCAACGGCTCGCTCATCACGGCACGTGCCGATGCCATCACTTTCTCGGCCCCCGGCGGCGACGGCCAGCTGCGCGCGGTCGATGAAATCCCGGCGGCCTTCGCCAACGAGCGCGGCGAGCGCATCATCGCCAACCCCAAGGGGCGCAACGTCATCCGCTCGCTGCCGAACGGACGCTTCGTCTCCATCTTCTCCACCGGCCAGGTGACGCGCATGGCGCGCAACTGGATGGGTGATGTCGCCCTGCTCGACGCCAACTCGAAGTCGGTCGCCATCGTCGACCGCGACGGCAAGGCCGTGTCAAAGCTCGCGGCCAAGGGTACCGGCTACGAACTCGACGACCCGGTCGACGTGGCGTTCGACCAGCTCGGACATCTCTACGTCCTCGACAAGGGGCGGGCGTCCATCCTCGTCTTCGGCCCGAAGAACAAGCTCGTCTCGACCATCACGATTCCCAACAACAGCCCCGGCGCGCTGAACCGGGCTGCAGCCCTTGGCATCGACGCGGCCGGCCGCCTCTACGTCTTCGACGACAAGTCGCGCCGCATCCAGGTGTATCAATGAGACAGGCCTACACGTTCCTGCTGAGCGCGGCCCTGCTGACGGGCAGCGCCGGACTCCGCCCTGCGTACGCGCAAGCGCCAGATGCCGAAATCCAGGTGCAGATGTCGGAGGCGCGGCGGCACTTCGAGGCGCTCGAGTACGAGCAGGCCGTGCCGTCGCTCGACCGCGCTGTCGCCACCCTGCAGTCGCGCCAGGGCGACGACACACGCCAGATGCTTGCCGAAGCACTCGAACTGCGCGCCCGCGCGCGCTTCGGTCTCGGCGACCAGGACGGCGCGATGCAGGACTTCACGCTGCTCCTGCGCGCGAACCCTGGCCACGCGATGTCTGGCCAGGTGTCGCCTCGCGTCGTCGCGCTCTTCGAGGACGCGAAGAAGGCGACTGTCACCACGATGAGGCTGACTGTCACGCCGGCCGATGCGTCGGTGCTGCTCGACGGCCGCCGCATCCCGGCCAGCGGCGACGTCGCCGTGCTCGTCGGCGAGCACACGATTACCGCGAGCCGCACCGGCTTCAAGACTGACAGCCTCACCTTCACGGCGGCCGCTGAAACCACCGCGGAAGCCACGCTGGCCCTGCCCCGCACGTCGGCCGTCCTCTCCGTCGTCACGGCCCCGGCCGATGTCGAGGTGTTCGTCGACGGCGTGTCGAAGGGCAAGACCGCCGCCGGGCCGCCGCCGGCGGAATTCGCCGCCAAGGCTGCGGCCGCGGGCATTCCCGCAAACCAGTTGTCGGGCGTGCTGATGCTGACCGACCTCGCCACGGGTGCGCACCGCATCGAGTTCCGCCGCGCCTGCTACGTGCAGGCCGAGAAGCGGCAGGAGATCAGCCAGCTCGACGACTACATCATCGACCCGGTCCGTCTGGCACCCGCCGTGGCGACGGTCGTTGCACAGGCGCCGCAGGCGGGCACCACGGTATTCGTGGACGGCGAGTCGAAAGGGGCCGCGCCCTACACCGCCGAACTCTGCGAGGGGCCGCACACGATTGAACTGCGCGCTGCGACCGGCCGCTTCCTTCGCCGCGTCGACGTGACAGTCGGCCAGCGCGTCGAGGTGGGCGGCCCGCTCCGCCCCGCGTTCGCACTCGTCGCCGGCACGCAAACCAGTTTGAATACAGACCTCCGCGGCGCCATTGAGAAGGCGTTCGAGCCGCTCCGCTCGATCCTCGTCTTCGCGCCGCCGGCTGACGCGCTCGATGCGGCGCTCAAGACCGAGAAGCTACCGGCCGACTGGCTCGGCTACGACGCCAATCGCCGGCCGTTCGGAGTGTCTGCCGAAGTGACCGCCGCGATGCGCCGCGACTTGTCGGCGAAGCTCGCCAAGACGTTCGATGCGCAGGGCATCGCCTCGGTCACCGCACCGGTGGCCACGAACCGCAGCCGGCTGGTGCTCTCGCTGCTCAGCGCCGGCAGTGCCGAACCCGACGTCATCGAAGTGAACCTCGACCAGCAGGACACCGTGGCCGCCGCCGTCGGCCAGTTCGACCGTACGCTGGCCTTCCTCACGCCCAGCGTCGGCGTGACGGTCATCGACGTCGCCGACGGCACCGGGCCGGTCGTCGTCGCGATGGATGCCAACGGGCCGGCCGCGCAGGCCGGCCTTGGCGTCGGCGACGTGGTGGTGTCGGCCGACGCGAAGCCGGTGGCCGATGCGGCTGCCCTGCTCACCGCGCTGTCGGCCAAGACCGCCGGTCAGTCGTTCGCGCTGGAGGTGAAGGACAAGGCTGGCGCCACGAAGAAGGCCGACCTGAAGGTGCTGATGCGTCCGCGCCTGATCGGCATCAACGACCAGACGCTGTTCGTGAACCGCACCCTGGTGGCGCTGCGCGCCAGGCTGGGCGAAGCGAAGGACCCGAACGAGCAGGCGTCCATCCGCCTCAACCTCGCGGCCGCCCTCACCCACCTCGAGTCGTGGAGCGAGGCGCGCGCCGAACTGCAGCAGGTGCTACTGACCGACGGCCCTGGCGTCGGCACCGGCACCGTCCAGTATCTGCTGGGGCTGACGTCGTCTCGCCTGGGCAACCGCGCCGAGGCCGAGACCGCGTTCAAGGCCGCCGCCGCCTCGAACAACCTGCTGACCGAAGACGGCCCGCCGGTGAAGGAACTCGCCGAGGCCCGTCTCGCCGAACTCGCGCGCGGCCCCGCGCGCTAGAGCTGTTTTGGTTTCAGGGTAGTAGGTAGAGTCCGGCTTTAGCCGGACTCTCTGGGGTCCGCCTGAAGGCGGACACTACACCGATCTCGCCCCCCCTAGATCCACCGCTTCGGGGCTTCCCACGACACCGACTTGATGCCGCTGCCTTCGTTCTCCAGCAACTGCTGACTCACCAGTTCGAGTTCGCGGTGGCCGTTCAGTACGGCCTTGTAGCGGATGATGGTCCGCTCACCGTGCGAGATTTCAAGCGCCTCGGCGGTGATGTGATGGTTCGAGAAGACGCGCGCGATGTGCTGTGCAGGGAAGGTGGCACTGTCGGCGATGACTGCGACACGCATCGAGCGCGGCATCTCGCCTCCGGCCTGACGGCTGAGCACCACGAGGCACCCGGCCAGGAACAGCGTGCCGATGATGGCGATGCCATACGAGCCGACGCCGCAGGCCATGCCCAGCCCCATCAGCAGGAAGAGCGCGGTGCCGTCGCGCGGGTCGTCGATCGGCGTGCGGAACTTCACGATGCTGGCGGCGCCGGCCACGCCGAACGCCCGCGGCAGCGAGTCGCCAATCATCGCCATCGTCAGGGCGCCGGCCACGCAGAGCAGCACATAGCTCTGGGCCATCGAGCGGGTCAGCGGCTGGTCGCGACGGGTGCGCGCCTGCACGCTGGTGATCGTCCAGCCGATGACCGCCGCCAGCAGCAGCTTGAAGCCATCGAGCAGCGGCGCTGACTGCACGATCGCCAGCGGGCTCTTGACCTCGAACGGCGAGGGGCTCTTCACCGCATCGACGGCGGCAGCTTCGAGTCCTGGCACAAGCAGAAGAGCGAGCCCCACGAGGCTGAGCAGGCCAATCATCGCCATCGGTGGCGTGCCCGTGTTCGGGCGCGTGCGGGTGCTGGTCGGTCGGGTTGTCGGCGTCATCGGGTCACCTAAATCGTTCCCACGTCCGAGGCAGGCGGCCATCGGACGTCGCTGGGAGTCGGTGCCTGTCAGAGAGCAAGACCGTTGCCCGCCCGAATGTCGCTCGTGGCACCTGCCTGCATGCCTCCGCAATGCCCCACACCGTGCGGTGTGCGCAAACGTGACACAGCTGTGACAGATGTCGTCGGCGGGGCCGCGCACGCCGGCGCGGTCGCGATGGACCGACTTGATGCGGGTGAGACGTCTAGCCCTGGCCGGAGGCCGAGCGCGCCAGTCCGTCGCCGAATGCCGGGTCGGCCGACACCACCGCCGGCGGCGCCGCGGCCTGCGCCTGGGCACCCTTCTGCTGTTCGGCGTCGAGCTCGACTTCCCGCTCGAACGTCTGCTGGATCTCGGTGGTGGCGCGCTTGAACTCCGCAATCGTCTTGCCGAGGCTGCGTCCCAGTTCTGGAAGCCGGCGCGGGCCAAAGACGACCAGCGCGATGATGAAGATCACGATCAACTCGGGCATGCCGACGGAACCGAACACAAGTCCCTCCTGGGGTAGCGGCCGGATCAGCCGTCCGGCACGCAGGTCCATCGTAGCCCGCCACTCCGGTCCGTGCACGACGATGCCGGTGAAGATTCCGTCAGGAATGTGTGAGCGTCATCGGCCCCGCACAGCCGCAACGTGCCGCCTTCCAGGCAGCGACGAAACCGTCGTCGGAGCTGGTCGCGCGGCTCAGCGCGCAGGTGCGGCAGGCGCGGCCGCCAGGGCGGCGCGGACCTCGGCCGAGCGATCCCAGAGGTTCGGCACGACAAGGTTCGAGTAGCCGGAGACGAACGGCTTCTCCACGCCGGTCTCGGCGTCGTAGACGGCACGGCGCACCGCGCCGATGTTGCCGCCGTAGACGTGGATGGAGATGGAGACACGGTCGGCGAACGCGTTCGCCACGCGGTGGATGTCGCCGACGGTTGGCGACACGGCGACGACCTCGCCAGGGTCGAGACGCTCTTCCCCGCTCGCGACCAAGCGTCCCGAGGCGTCGCGCTGGAACGACGTTCCGAGCTCAGCCCCCTGCAGCACGCCCACCAACCCCCACACACGATGGTCGTGAATCGGCGTCTGTTGCCCAGGTCCCCAGACGAAGCTGACCATCGACCACCGCTCCAGCGGGTCCGCGTGCAGCAGGTACTGCTGGTAGTACTGCGGATGCGGCCTGGTGAATGCCTCCGGCAACCAGCCGGCGGTCGTCACCAGCGTCGACAACTCTGGCCGCAACGCGGCAAGCAGCGCGGTTTCGTCACCGGCGTGACGCTCGACGAGTGCGGTGGTGCGGACGACGAAGTCGCGGAGCGGCGCAATGGTAGCCATAGGGTCCTCGAGTCGGAATCGTAGCAGACGCCCTGCCGCCGCCTAGCTGCGGTTGACCGGCACCTCGTAGCGCAGCGACACCATGCCGGTGGCGTAGGCCTTCGACTCGACCAGGTGCAGGGGGATGTCCGCAGCGAGCGCACCGAAGAACGGGATCCCCGCGCCGATCAGGATCGGCACGATTGAGTAGCGCACTTCGTCGACGAGTCCGAGCCGCAGGCAGTTGCTCGCCACGGCGCCGCCGCCCACCACCCAGATGCCGTGGAACGAGGGGCGCAGCCGCTCGTTGACGAACGCTGTCAGGTCGCCCGCGTAGAACTGGACGCTGTCGTGCGGCTTCGGCAGGGTGCGGTGCGTGAGCACGAAGGTCGGCGTGTCGCCGTAGGCCCACCCGAAGCCCTTCGCTTCGAAGTCGAGCGCCAGCTCGTAGGTGCGCGAGCCCATGACGTAGCAGTCGATGGTCGCGAGGACATCACGGACCGTGTCGGCATCCATCGTCTCGCCGCTAGCGAAGGTGTCCTTCACCTCGAGCCAGTCGACGCTGCCGTCCGCGCGGGCGATGAAGCCGTCGAGGCTCGCCACCATGTGCACGGTCACACAAGAGATCCCACGCGTCATCGTCAGTTCCTCACCGTGTGTGCCGAGGTGACGACATACGGCCATGGATGTCCACTACCCCGCCGTGAGTCCTCGAATGAGGTTCAGCAGCAGGGAGATGGCGATGTCGTTGTGGCCGCCCTGCGGAATGATGAGGTCGGCCCAGCGCTTCGACGGTTCGACGAAGTCGAAGTGCATCGGCTTCACCGTCGTCAGGTACTGCTCGACCACCGACTCCACCGTGCGGCCGCGCTCCGCCACATCGCGGGTCAGGCGGCGGATAAACCGGGTGTCGGCATCGGTGTCGACGAAGACCTTCACCGCACACAGATCGCGCAGCGCGGCATGCGTGTAGATGAGGATCCCCTCGACGATGATCGCCTGCCTGGATTCGGCGCGCTTGGTGGTGGGCCGCCGCGCGTGCATGGTGAAGTCGTAGGCCGGCAACTCGACGTCCTCGCCACGCAGGAGCGCCTGCACGTGCGCCACCATCAGGTCGGTGTCGAGCGAGTCGGGGTGGTCGTAGTTCAGCTGCGCGCGTTCTTCGAGGGGCAGGTCCTTGCGATCGTTGTAGTAGCGGTCGTGCTCGAGCACCGTGACGCGCTCGGGGCCGAGGGTTTGGGCGATGCGGCGAACGACCGTGGTCTTACCCGAGCCTGAGCCGCCGGCGACGCCGATGATGACAGGAGGCTGACCCATGATGCGCTTCAGGATACGTCAGCGACCATCGGCTTTGCCTCACGCGTCGAGGGCATACACCGCAGCCACCAAGGCCTGGGCGTCAGCGGGCGATATTCTCATTCGGTAGGCGACATACTCAGCGGGGCTGAGGCTCGCCCGCTCCATGCCCTGCTCGTCATCCATCCAGCGTTTCGCCGCCAGCACCTGGCTGCGGTTCTGGGCGATCGGTTCTGTCATCTGCGCGTCCCTCTGACCAACTGATTACTCTGGCGGCGACCACGCGCCGCCGTGCGCTGCGCGGCCGAGGCCCTTCCAACGTCCACACCTGATCATGGACCAGACTGCCACCGTGGAGCAGTTGCCCCAACGCGAGTCTGGCGTGCCGGGGGCGGGGATCGAACCCGCACGCTCCTTGCGGAACCCGGGATTTTAAGTCCCGTGCGTCTGCCAGTTTCGCCACCCCGGCATGTGGACCCAAATCATACATGCGGCAACGGGTGTCGGTCTCGAAGAGCGGCGGCACGGGCGCGGTGATAAGCAGTGCACGAAATCGTTCACCCTGGGGACCACCGTGACCTTGACGGCGAAGCCTGCGAACCAGCACCTGTTCCTCGGCGAACCGTTGCGTTGCCTGCGCCAGCAGCGGCACCTCACCCACCGGCACGGTTCACATGCTGACAGCCGACACCGTGGGCGCACCCTTCAACTGACAACGTCACACGGCAACTCGGGCACCAAGGATGTGGGTCGTGCCCGAACTGCCGCTTACATGTGCCCCTCTCCTTCGGCGGCCTGGTCCGGCTGAAGCCGGACACTACGCGAAGCCAGCCGAGGCGCCACGGTCCCGCTGAAGCCGGACACTACGTACCTCCCTGCGTGGAGACACGGCTCGAACCGATACACTCGGTGACGTCCACACACGGCCGGCGTCGCGGCGTGCCGCGGCGTGCACCTCGAAGCACCCATGCCGATGCGACCCTACGCCGCCGTCGTCCTTGCCCTGGTCGTCGCCGCACCAGCG